>OGYY01001835.1_pt1 | contig 17202 bp, 16 predicted proteins | sample 1576671 | NCBI WGS metagenome assembly OGYY01 (sample SAMEA3541593, study PRJEB24748) | human gut metagenome | biome: human gut; feature: human-associated habitat; material: faeces | place: China | collected 2012 | reverse complement strand
TGCTTCGCCGCTGCAGTTCCTCCTCTAAGTGCTTTGTCAAGCCAAGCCCACGAATACTTTCATCCGTCACCAGAAGCACCTTAGAAATGTTCCTTTCCTGCAATACATCGGGAATTTGGACAATGCTATGTAAAATTTTCGGTTCTCTGTAGGGCATGAACGGCAATGCCGCACGAAATACACCTTGAAATGCCCTGCAATATACCCTTTCCAACCGTTTCATCTGAATCTCCTTCTTCTTTCGTTTTCCTCATGATACGCGCAAAAAGGTAAAGCGTCAAGCAACGAAAGTTCTTTGTTTGCTACATATTATTTATTAGGGTTCCCCTTTGACAGCAAGCAGACCGTCTCCACATGAACTGTCCGAGGAAACATATCCATCAGCTTCACCCGTTCCACCTGATACCCTTCCTGCTGAAGATATATTTCAATGGAGTCCACAATCGCGGTATCATCATCACAAACCAGAATATTTTTCATATCGATCTCCCACTCTCCTGTAGTTTTCTTACACTATACCAATTCATAATAAAATGGGAAATACATTTTTTCTTAATATTTTATAAAGATTACAGTGCCATAATGAGGATGGAGTGGTGCGAAGCACCATGAAAATCCGAATTGTGGGCAGGATTGCGAAAGCACAGCGTGCGGAGCAATCCGTAATCAACACGTATTTTTCATGTAGTGAAACCATCTGCACATGGCACGCCAGGTTCAAACTTCCGCATCAAACCCAAAACGGTGTGCCCCACTGTCTAACGTGATGCTTCCGCAGCGCCGGAATCCTTCTTTTTCCAGAAATTTCTGCATCACCAGATTGTCCCTGTGGGTATCAATCCGAATCCAGGAGACCCCTCTCTCCCGGCAGCTCTTCCGCACGAACTCCAGCAGAGCCGTTGCCACTCCGCACCCTTTATATGCCTCCGCGGTTGCAATTCGATGGATCACCGCATACGGTTTTTCAGCCCGCCACGCTCCGTCATATATTTCCCGGTAAGTGGGCTCCGGTGCAAAGGAAATCGCAGCTGTCCCGAGAATCTGCTCTTTCCCCGCTGAATCCAGGCAGGCCACATAACTGATCCCGGCTTCCATATCCGCCTGGATCGCCGCAGCATTCGGATATCCGTCCTGCCACTGATCCACACCGCGGCTGCGCAGGCTTTTCACCGCCTCCGCGATAATCCCCATCACCGCATCCATATCTCTCTGTGTGGTTTTTCTTATTGTCAAATGTTGTATCATCTCTTCTATCCTCTCTTTATACCGGTTCCTTTCCCAGTTTTCGGTAAATGGTAAGCATCATCGCAATAAAGCACGCCAGGCCGCCCACGGCATTTGAAATCGGTTCCGCCCAAAATACTCCGTGTACGCCCAGCCCACTCACGGCGGGGAGTAGCAGTGTCAGAGGAACCACAATCACAATTTTACGGAAAATGGAGAAAAACATGGCCCGTTTGGGTTTTCCCAGAGCCGTAAACGTGCACTGGCCGATAAACTGAAACGCCATAAAAAAGAACCCGAAAAAGTAAATATGCATCGACGGAATTCCCAATGTCAGCATTTCTCCGCTTCCGCCAAACAGGCGGATAAACAGATGCGGCAGAGCCGATACCAGCCCCCACACGGCCAACGTATAGAGAATCATGATTGTTCCCAGATTCCGGATTGTCCTTTTCACTCTGTCATATGCTTTCGCTCCGTAATTGTATCCCATAACAGGCTGTCCTGCACTGGTAAAACCGCTGACCGGGAGAGAGATAATCTCCCGCACGGAATTAATAATCGTCATAATTCCCACATAAATATCTCCGCCATGGAGCTGGAGTGTCGCATTACACACCATCTGTACGACAGAATTCGTCACTGACATCGTAAATCCCGACAAACCGAGCGCCAGCATTTTTTTCACCCGCTTCTTCTTCAGGCGCATGCAGTCATACCGAATCCGGATCAGCGCTTTTTTGCCGGTCAGAAACCGAATCGTCCATGCAGCCGCCGCAAACTGAGAAATCACCGTTGCAATCGCCGCGCCGCGCACTCCCATCTGCAGCACAAAAATAAAGAGTGGATCCAGCACGATATTTATCCCGGCACCGATTGCCACCGTACACATTCCGATTCGGGCAAATCCCTGTGCGTTAATAAAATTATTTAACCCGAGACTCAGCATCACAAATACCGTTCCAAACAGATAGATTGTCATATACTGATCCGCATAGGGCAGCGTCACCTCACTCGCTCCCAAAAGCATCAGCAGCGATCTTTTAAAAATCAGCCCGAACACCGTCAGAATCACCGCAAACAGCAAAAGCAGCGTTACAGAATTTCCGAGAAGTCCCTCCGCCTCTGCCTCGTTTTTTCTTCCTCGCTCAATAGAAAACAGCGGCGCTCCTCCTGTCCCCACCAGATTGGCAAAAGCGATCATCATGGAGATCATGGGCAGACAGACCCCGACCCCTGTCAGGGCATCCATGGAAGCTCCTCCGATCCGGCCGATAAACATCCGATCCACCACATTATAGAGTACATTAATAAGCTGCGCCATTGTCATAGGAATGGCAAGACGCAGCAAAATACGCATAATATTCCCCTGTGAAAAATCTCCGTTTTGTTCCAGCCTCATACTTTCACATCCATTATCCTTTACAATTACAGCATTTGTGAATCTGATCCGTGTGGAGGATCATCGGAATCCAGCTTCCGCCCAGATTGTCATACTCCGCACCGCAGACCTCAAACCCAAGATTTCCAAAAAATGATTCTGTTCCGGACAGCGCATTTCTCCAATATCACTTTAGACTGGACTGTGCCGGACGACCTGGCGAATACTCCGGCCATTGTTGGCGGCAAAGATATGGATTTCACCTATGGCGACTGCCAGGCGGAGATGGATATGGTCAACAAGGCCTTTATCGAGATCATGATCGAAGGAGACGCTCATGGACGTGGTTTCCAGTATCCGATTCCGACCTACTCGATCACGAAGGATTTTGACTGGTCCGAGACTGAAAATAACCGGCTCCTTTTTGAAATGACAGCCAAGTACGGCACTCCGTATTTTTCTAATTATATCAATAGCGACATGCAGCCGAGCGACGTGCGCAGCATGTGCTGCCGCCTGCGGCTGGATCTGCGGGAGCTCCGTAAGAAATCAGGCGGATTTTTCGGAAGCGGCGAGAGCACGGGTTCTGTAGGCGTGGTTACCATCAACATGCCAAGGATTGCCTATCAGACAGCAAACGAGGAAGAGTTTTTTGCAAAACTGAACCGCTTAATGGATATTGCGGCAAGGTCTCTGCATGTGAAGAGGACTGTCATTACAAAGCTTTTGAATGAAGGGCTCTACCCTTATACCAAACGTTACCTGGGAACCTTTGAGAACCACTTCTCAACGATCGGCCTGGTGGGCATGAACGAGGCTGGGCTGAATGCGAAATGGATCCGTAAGGATATGACCCATAAAGAAACGCAGGAATTTTCCAGGAAGGTGCTGAATCACATGCGGGAGAGACTGTCATCTTACCAGGAGGAATACGGCGATCTGTACAACCTGGAAGCGACGCCGGCCGAATCCACAGCTTATCGGTTTGCAAAGCATGACAGAGAGCAGTTCCCGGATATTATTACTGCTGCAGAAGGAGACGGAACGCCCTACTATACCAACAGTTCCCACCTCCCGGTCGGATATACAGAGGATATCTTCGACGCACTGGATATCCAGGACGAACTGCAGACGCTCTACACCTCGGGCACAGTATTCCACGCATTTCTGGGAGAAAAGCTTCCAAGCTGGAAATCAGCGGCTGCCCTGGTACGCAAGATTGCAGAAAACTACCGGCTGCCCTATTATACGCTGTCACCCACCTATTCCATCTGCAGGAATCACGGCTATCTGAACGGAGAACAGTATGTATGTCCGGAGTGCGGCGAGACAACGGAGGTTTACAGCCGGATCACCGGATACTACCGTCCGGTGCAGAACTGGAACGATGGAAAGGCTCAGGAATTTAAGGACAGAAAAGTCTACGATGTCTTTCATTCCAAGTTCCATGGAAAGGCGGCGGATCTGACAGGAGAAACCGGCGGCGCTAGAGAGGATGTTAAACAGCCGGAAGTAAAAAATGTGGAAGGAGCGCTTCTGTTTACAACGAAAACCTGTCCTAACTGCGTGATCGCCAAGAGAACACTTGAAGAGGCGGGAATTCCCTACCAGGCAGTGGACGCACAGGAGCAGAAAGAACTGGCGAAAGCCTATGGAGTCATGCAGGCGCCGACCCTGGTGATCTCCGGGGATGAAGGAGTAGAAAAGCTGGCAGGTGCGGGCAGTATCAAGAGATATGCGGACGCACATGCTGTGCAGACATCATAAAGAAAGAAAATAAAAATCCGGGAAGAACCTTCCTTATAAAGAAGGCTTCCCGGATTTTCTTTTCAGGGCAGAATCCTTTCCCTGCATGAAATGGTCGCCTCGCAGGATTTCATAAGCGTTTTCATAATCGCCTTTCCGCATGTACCGCACCATTTTTTTGAGGCGTTCATTCGTCCTGGGGATGTGCATCCCATGGCGGACCGAATACTGTCCGATCCGGATCTGTTCAGAAAGGTTATTTTCGTAGATCCGGTTGATCCGTTCATTGTCCAGAATACTCAGGATCTCCATGTGCATATCGGTGTCTGCCACCTCCCAGGCATAAGGGTCCGAAGCGGCGGCACACATTCTGACCACTCTTTCCTCGATCCGATAAGAGTATTCCTCATAACGGCCCGATGTGAAAATCAGGCGGAAGGCAGCGCCTTCCAGCAATTCACGGAGCTGATAGATATCCTGGATATCCTTGTCCGTGATTTCCTTAACCGTGATAGAACGATAATAGTCAGAGACCAGAAGTCCCTCAGTCTGAAGCATCTGGATTGCGGCGCGGACAGGGCTGCGGCTCATGCCCAGCTCTTCGGTCAGCATGGCTTCAGTAAGAGACATGCCGGGAGCGTAGGTCAGGTCCAGGATTTTATTTTTAATGGTCTGATAGGCCTGGTCGGCCAGAGACATGCTTTTCCTTGCCATAAACATCACCTTTGCTATTTGCTAAAATGTATACATAAAAATAATTTGTATACAAAGTATAACGGTTTTTCGGGGAAATCGCAAGATAAAAATGAAAAAATGATTGACTTTTTCCCTGGAGAGTGTTATAGTCGCAATAGAAAGAATTGTATACAAATTATTAAAATGTATACATAAACAAATGGAAAAGGATGGTAGAGACAATGAAATTAGGATTTATCGGAACCGGAAATATGGCATCTGCGATCATGGGAGGTATTATCCGCAATGAAGTAATCCCGGCGGAGGAAATTATTGGTGCGGATCTGTTTGCACCGGGAAGAGAGCGTGTGAAAAGCCAGTTTGGTATTCACGTGACTGACAGCAACAAAGAAGTGGCACAGAAAGCGGAAGTGATTATCCTTTCTGTAAAACCACAGTTTTATGCAGATGTAATCCAGGACATCAAAGATGAGATCAAAGATAACCAGATCATCATTACGATCGCACCAGGAAAGACGCTTTCCTGGCTGGAAGAGCAGTTTGGAAAACAGGTGAAAATCGTTCGCACCATGCCTAATACACCAGCTATGGTAGGAGAGGGAATGACGGCGGCATGCCCGAATCCTTATCTGAACGAAGAAGAAATCGCTTATGTAAAAACGCTTCTTCAGAGCTTTAGCCGTGTAGAGATCGTGCCGGAGCGTCTGATGGACGTGGTCGTATCCGTAAGCGGAAGCTCTCCGGCTTATGTATTTGTCCTGATCGAGGCTATGGCAGACGCTGCAGTATCCGGAGGTATGCCAAGAGCACAGGCTTATCAGTTTGCGGCACAGGCTGTTCTTGGAAGCGCAAAAATGGTACTGGATACCGGAAAGCATCCTGGAGAGCTGAAAGATATGGTATGTTCCCCGGCCGGAACTACGATCGAAGCAGTCCGTGTGCTGGAGGAGCGTGGATTCCGCAGTGCGGTGATCGAGGCAATGAAGGTATGCGAGGAGATTTCCAAGAGCTTGTAAGAGGCAAAAAACCAGAGTATAATGAAGGGCAGAGCGGTTAGAAAGCTCTGCCCTTTTTATGCATTTGGAGGCGCATGTTCATGAAGAAGGAATTAAAATATTTTGAGATCGATGGAGCCGTGGGCGGCAGCCAGGAATGGTTTACTAATGTAGTGATGTATATGGGAGGCTGTGCGGCTGCCACTGCCTGCGACAGCTGTATCTATCTGGCCCGGGAATATGGCATGGAAGGACTTTATCCTTATGATGTCAAGAAACTAAGCAGGGAAGATTATGTCAGGTTCGGCCAGAGGATGAAGCCCTATATCCGGCCGCGGGTGGGCGGTGTAAAAGAGCTTCGCTGGTATGTGGATGGATTTTCCCGTTACATTGCAGACAGGGAAAGAGAATTAGAGAAACGTTTTTCCCTTACAATGAAGGAGTTTTCCGGAGATCATACCTGTAAAGAAGCAGAAGAGGCTGTAAAGAAGCAGCTGGAGGCTGGCTTTCCTGTTCCGTTCCTGATGCTGAAACACAAGGATACCAAACGGTTTAAAGACTTTATCTGGCATTGGTTTCTCCTGATCGGCTGTGAGGGAGAGGGAAAGAAGATGACAGTGACGGCGGCTACCTATGGTGAAGCGGTCAAGCTTCCATTTTATGACTTCTGGGATACCGGATATGAGGAAAAAGGCGGAATGATTTTGTATTCTCTGTCCTGATATTTCATAAAAAGAACACAAAAGACTGATATTCTAGAAAGAAAACAGGAAGGACAAGGAGGCGTGAAGAAAAAAATCGGGATTATTCTATGTGCGGTATTGGTAGTGGTTGCTGCGGTGGCTGCCATTGCTGATGAGTTGGGTGGAAGCGGAGAAAAGGACGCCGGGCAGGCGGAAGGGACGCAGGAGGAAGAGGCGTCAGGAAATATGGATGCGGAGACAAAAAGCGGCCTTACTAAGGAGCAGCAGAAGATCCAGACCCAGATTGAGGCGGTATACAATGTGGAAGATCAGCAGGCCATTGCGGACAGACTGGATGATGAGAAAAAAACTCAGGAATATACCTTTGATAATATGCTGATCGAATATAATCCATTTGGAACTAATACTCAGTCGCTCTATGTTTATTTCAATACGGAGGAAGCGGTGAGTATTTCCTATAATATTCATGTGGACGATGAAGAAACTGACGATTTCCGAAGGGATGTGTGGCAGGAAGACACCTACACGACAGAGCATGAGTTCCAGGTGATCGGCCTGATTCCGGATATGGAGAATACCATCACCTTTTTTATGACCAGGGAAGACGGATCCACGGATACCAAGGAGATTGTATATGAAATGGGAAGTCTTCTGGGAACAGAAGAGGTTATGTTGGATTCAGATTTTCAGAAAGACTCACAGAAACTGGAAGATGGATTGTATGTAGTGCTTGGAAACGACAGTGATGCCCTGGATTTTATGTACTACTATGATAACCAGGGGGTGCTGCGGGGAGAAGTGCCTATTATCGGGTATCGGAGCCACCGCCTGCTGTTTGATGAAAATTCTATGTATTTCAGTATTTCCGAGACGAAAATGGTGCAGATGAACAGGCTGGGGCAGGTGACGAAGGTCTATGACCTGGGAAATTATAAGCTGCACCATGACTATGTGTTTGATGATAATGGGACTATGCTGATCCTGGCGACGGATACCACCCAGGACAGTGTAGAGGATATTATACTGAGACTGGACGTGGAAAGCGGCGCAGTGACAGAAGTGCTGGACCTGGGAGATTTGTTTGCAGACTTTAAAGAGGAGTGTCAGAAAAATTCAGAGGGAGAACTGGACTGGATGCATATCAACACGATCCAGTGGATGGGCAACGGATCTGTCCTTCTGAGTTCCAGGGAAACATCCTCGATCATAAAAATTGACAGTCTGTATGACGGCCCGTCAGTTTCTTATATTATTGGGGATCAGTCTGTTTGGGATGGCACGGAATATGAGAACCTGGTATTTACAAAGCAGGGCGATTTTACTATTCAGGGCGGACAGCACACCATTACTTATGTAGAAGACCCAAGCCTGGCAGAGGGGCAGTATTATCTATATATGTTCAATAACAATATCGGTATCAGCGAGACGCGGCCGGATTTTGACTGGAGTGCGCTGGGGCTGACGGAATCTTCCGCAGAGGATGGAGATACTTCCTACTATTATAAATATCTGGTAGACGAAAATGCAGGAACCTTTTCGCTGGAGGATTCCTTTGAGGTTCCCTACTCCGGCTATGTGAGCAGTGCCCAGGATCTGGGAGGAAACACGGTTATAGATTCGGGGATTCTGGGAATTTTTGCAGAGTATGACAAAGACCATGAACTGATCGCACAGTATACCATGGACACGGAAAAATTCATTTACAGGGTGTACAAGTACGATTTTCAAGGGTTCTATTTTCGATAAAAGAAATAAAATCGGCACAATAAAAGAAATAAAATCAGCATCTGAGACTTTACGGACGGGCCGGGATTCGTTACAATAGAAAAAGCATGGGTGAAGTCTGACGCCCAGGCGATGAGTATGGAAAACAAAGGAGCAGATAATATGGCAAATCCAATCGTAACCTTCGAAATGGAAAATGGAGATGTGATTAAGGCAGAGCTTTATCCGGAGACTGCCCCAAACACGGTAAATAATTTTATCTCCCTGGTGAACAAAGGCTTCTATGACGGCCTGATCTTCCACCGGGTGATCCGGGGATTTATGATCCAGGGGGGATGCCCGCAGGGTACCGGTACAGGCGGACCGGGATATCAGATCAAAGGAGAGTTTGCACAGAATGGGTTTCAGAATCCATTGGCGCATACAAAGGGCGTGCTGTCTATGGCGAGAGCAATGCATCCGGATTCCGCAGGGTCTCAGTTCTTTATCATGCATGAGAGCGCCCCGCACCTGGACGGAGCCTATGCTGCATTCGGAAAGGTTGTAGAAGGGCTGGATGTGGTTGATAAAATTGCCTGCGTGGATACCGATTACAGCGACAGACCGCTGGAGGAACAAAAGATGAAAAAGGTAACGGTAGATACCATGGGAACCGAGTATCCGGAACCAGAGAAAGCGTAGGAAAAATGCAAGCTGTAAGATGCGCTGTGCCTGAAGGCAGCAGCGCATTTTTGCGCACGGAAAGAATCTTGTCTTGCAAAACAAGGGAAGATAACGTACAATAGTGAAAATAGTCGAGTCACAGGAGAACGGGAGGCGTAAAGGGACTATGGACATCATACAGACGGAGCATCTGGTTTATGAATATGCGAAACGGGATGAGGATGGCAACATCACCGGGACGTCCCGGGCCATCGATGGAGTAGATATTGATATCCGGCAGGGACAGTTTGTGGCGGTCTTAGGACACAATGGATCCGGAAAGTCCACATTTGCCAAACATTTAAACGCCATCCTGGTGCCGACGGCAGGGACAGTATGGGTGGACGGGAAGGACACGAAGGCTCCGGAGGAACTCTGGAATGTGCGTCAGACTGCGGGAATGGTCTTTCAGAACCCGGACAATCAGATCATCGGAACGGTGGTGGAAGAGGACGTGGGCTTTGGACCGGAAAACTTAGGCGTGCCGACAGACGAGATCTGGCAGCGGGTGGAAGAAAGCCTGAAAGCAGTGGGGATGCTGGAGTACCGGCACCATTCACCGAATAAGCTGTCCGGTGGACAGAAGCAGCGGGTGGCCATTGCCGGAGTAGTGGCTATGGAGCCAAAGTGCATTGTACTGGATGAACCTACAGCTATGCTGGACCCAAGCGGCAGGAAGGAAGTATTAAAAACCGTTCAGGAGCTGCGGACCAAGAAGCAGGTGACGGTGATCCTGATCACCCATTATATGGAAGAAGTGATCGATGCAGACAAGATCTATGTCATGGATCATGGTCATGTAGTCATGGAAGGAACGCCGCGGGAAATATTTTCTCAGGTGGACACCCTGAAAAAGTACCGTCTGGACGTGCCGCAGGTGACGATCCTGGCAGACGAGCTTCGCAAAAGAGGCCTTGATATCCCGGCCGGGATCTTGAGGAAAGAGGAGTTGGTGGAAGCACTATGTCGATCAAATTAGAGCATATCAATTATATTTACAGCGCCGGAACCGCATACGAAAAGCATGCATTGAAAGATGTGAACCTTGAAATCCGGGATGGGGAATTTGTAGGGGTCATCGGACATACGGGCTCTGGGAAATCCACGCTGATCCAGCATCTGAACGGGCTTTTGAAGGCCAGCAGCGGAGCGCTTTATTTTAATGGCAGAAATGTCTATGAGGAAGGCTACCCGATGAAGGAACTGAGGAGCCAGGTGGGATTGGTGTTCCAGTATCCGGAGTATCAGCTGTTTGAAGCAGATGTGATGACAGATGTGTGCTTCGGCCCGAAAAACCAGGGACTTTCACCGGAGGAATGTAAGGAGAGGGCCATGGAGGCGTTGAAGCTTGTCGGCCTGAAAGAAAAGTATTATCAGTCTTCGCCTTTCGAATTGTCCGGAGGGCAGAAAAGGCGGGCCGCGATAGCAGGGGTCCTGGCGATGTGCCCGAAGGTGCTGGTCCTGGATGAACCTACCGCGGGGCTGGATCCGAAAGGAAGGGACGAGATCCTGGGGCAGATTGCCTCTCTTCATAAAGCCAGCAGCCTGACAGTTATCCTGGTGTCTCATAGTATGGAGGACATTGCGAGGTATGCAGACCGGATTATCGTGATGGATCATGGCAAAGTGCGCTATAACGATACGCCGAAACATGTATTTACCCATTATATGGAACTGGAGAAAATGGGGCTTGCGGCCCCGCAGGTGACCTATATCATGCACGATCTGAGAGAGCATGGGCTTTCTGTGACCACGGATGTGACGACCGTAGAGGAGGCGGCGGATCAGATCATGCAGGCATTGGAGATGAAACAATGATTCGAGATATTACCATCGGACAATATTATCCGGCAAAAAGCATACTGCACAGGCTGGATCCCAGGGTCAAGCTGGTATCTACGCTTCTGTATCTGATCTCTCTATTCCTGTTCCGGAGTATTTCCGGGTATCCTGTGGCTACCTTATTTCTGGTGTGCATCATACGCATGTCAAAGGTTCCGCTTTCCTACATCGTTAAAGGGCTGAAGCCCATTATTATGCTGCTGCTGATCACGGTGCTTTTTAATCTGTTCCTGACCCGGGATGGGGACGTGCTGGCCCATTTCTGGATCTTTACGATTACAGAGGGAGGGCTTGTCACCGCTGTATTTATGGCTGTGCGTCTGATCTATCTGATCATCGGGTCGTCGCTTATGACTTTTACCACCACGCCAGGTGAACTGACGGACGGACTGGAGGATCTTCTTAAGCCTTTGAACCGGATCAAAGTACCGGTGCATGAGGTGGCGATGATGATGTCTATTGCTCTTCGGTTTATCCCGATCCTGCTGGAGGAGACGGATAAGATCATGAAAGCACAGATTGCCAGAGGGGCAGATCTGGAAAGCGGCAATATGATCCAGAGAGCCAAGAGCATGATCCCGATCCTTGTGCCTTTGTTTGTGTCTGCATTCCGGAGGGCCAATGATCTGGCGCTGGCTATGGAAGCCAGATGTTATCACGGCGGCGAAGGACGTACAAAGATGAAGCCTCTCAGGTATCATACCAGGGATTTTGTGACGTATGTGGTTGTTATGGTATATGTGATCGCAGTGTTTGTGATCGGACGCTATGTTCCGCTCCATATCTGGATATTTTAAGACTGGACTATTGAAAAATGAAAAGAATCAGACTGACCGTTGCCTATGACGGCACGGATTATTGCGGCTGGCAGGTCCAGCCGAATGGTGTGACAATTGAAGAAATGCTGAACCGGGCGATCCGGAAGCTGACGGGCGAGGACATTCAGGTGATCGGCGCCAGCCGGACGGATTCCGGGGTCCATGCCCTGGGAAATGTGGCAGTATTTGATACAAACTCCACGATCCCTCCGGAGCGGATGAGTTACGCACTGAATCAGCGGCTGCCAGAGGATATTGTGGTAGTGCGCTCAGAAGAGGTGCCGGAGGACTGGCATCCCAGATATCAGGACCGGATCCGGAAGACTTACGAGTATCATATTTATAATGCGCCGGTGCCCAATCCGCTGCGCCGGAGATATGCGTCATATGTATCCTTTCCGCTGGATGTGGAAAAGATGCAGGAGGGAGCTTCCTGTCTGGAAGGAGAGCATGACTTTGTCAGTTTCTGTAATGTCCGCACACAGGTGGAAGATACCGTGCGGACAGTGGAAAAACTGGAAATCAGCAGAGAAGGACCGGAGATCGTGATACGGATCACCGGAAACGGCTTTCTCTATAATATGGTCAGGATCATTGCAGGGACTTTGATCCGGGTGGGAAGAGGTTTTTATCCGCCGGAAAAGGTACAGGAGATATTGGAAGCCAGACGGCGGACCGAAGCAGGAGTAACAGCCCCTCCTGAGGGATTGGTGCTTGTAGAGATTGCTTATTTTTCATAAAAATGCTATGCAAATGGCTGTTTATGAGATAAGATAAAGAAAAATCATGGGAGGAGAAACTATGGAGATGTTTATGAACATTGTTCCGGTTCTTGGGGTGATCGGACTTTTGTTTGCCGGGTATCTGGCGGCGAAAGTCAGCAGACAGGATGCCGGTACAGAAAAAATGAAGGAGATATCTCAGGCGATCAGCGAGGGGGCAAGAGCGTTCCTGATGTCCGAATATCGGATCCTTGTGATATTCGTGATTGTGCTGTTCGTGCTGATCGGTATCGGAATCGGAAACTGGGTAACTGCCGTTTGTTTTGTAGTGGGAGCTCTGTTTTCCACACTGGCCGGGTACTGCGGAATGACCGTAGCAACAAAGGCGAATGTCCGCACGGCGAACGCGGCAAGAACAAAGGGAATGAATCAGGCGCTGTCCATCGCTTTTTCCGGCGGTGCAGTTATGGGAATGTGTGTAGCTGGTTTTGGCGTGCTGGGAGTCAGCCTTGTTTATCTGCTGACTAAGAATGTAGACGTGTTGTCTGGATTCAGCCTGGGAGCTTCTTCGATCGCGCTGTTTGCACGTGTAGGCGGCGGTATCTATACGAAAGCTGCTGACGTGGGCGCCGACCTGGTCGGAAAAGTAGAAGCAGGGATTCCGGAGGATGATCCGAGAAATCCGGCGGTTATCGCTGACAATGTGGGAGACAATGTAGGAGACGTGGCCGGTATGGGTGCCGACCTGTTTGAGTCCTATGTAGGTGCGCTGGTATCCGCCCTGACTTTGGGAATTGTTTACTTCCAGGTGTCCGGTGCGGCCTATCCTCTGATCGTGGCAGGTCTTGGACTTGTAGCTTCTATTCTGGCGACATTTTTCGTGCGCGGGGACGAGAATGCGAATCCGCACAAGGCTCTGAAGATGGGGTCCTATGTGTCCAGTGCTATCGTGTTGGTGGTGGCTGTGATCTTCAGTAAATACTGCTTTGGTGATTACAATGCAGCGATCGCGGTAATCGCAGGACTGATCGTAGGACTGATTATTGGTATCATTACAGAAGTTTATACTTCCGGCGACTATAAATCTGTAAAAGAAATCGCAGAACAGTCAGAGACCGGAGCGGCAACCACGATCATCAGCGGTATTTCTGTGGGAATGAAATCCACCGCAATTCCGATCCTTCTGATCTGTGTGGGTATTTTTGTGGCATACCAGTTCTGCGGACTGTATGGAATCGCACTGGCGGCGGTAGGAATGTTGTCAACGACAGCCATCACCGTGGCGGTAGACGCGTACGGACCGGTAGCAGACAACGCGGGCGGTATTGCAGAGATGTCCGGACTGGATCCGGAGGTCCGCAAGATCACAGATAAGCTGGATGCAGTAGGAAACACAACAGCAGCCATGGGAAAAGGTTTTGCGATTGGATCTGCAGCTTTGACAGCTCTTGCACTCTTCGTATCTTATGCAGAAGCGGTACAGCTGGAAAAGATTGACCTTCTGGACAGCCGTGTGATCATCGGAACATTGATCGGAGGCATGCTTCCGTTCCTGTTCTCAGCTATGACCATGGAGTCTGTATCCAAGGCGGCTTATCAGATGATCGAAGAAGTAAGAAGACAGTTCCGTACCATGCCTGGAATCATGAAGGGCACGGAAAAACCGGATTATAAGTCCTGTGTGGCAATCTCCACAACAGCGGCTCTGAAGGAAATGCTGGTACCCGGCGTTATGGCAGTGGCAGCTCCTCTGCTTGTGGGTATCCTGCTTGGAACAGCTGCCCTTGGCGGTATGCAGGCGGGAGCGCTGACCACCGGTGTTATGATGGCAATCTTTATGTCTAATGCCGGAGGAGCATGGGATAACGCAAAGAAATACATCGAAGACGGCAATCACGGCGGAAAAGGCAGCGAAGCACATAAAGCGGCTGTCGTAGGCGATACCGTAGGCGATCCGTTCAAAGATACATCCGGACCGTCTATCAACATTCTGATCAAACTGATGACCATCGTGTCACTGGTATTCGCACCACTGTTCCTTGCAGTAGGCGGAATATTGTAAGACGAAGGCGAAAAGGGGACGTACACTTTTGCAAAAAGTGTACGTCCCCTTTTGCGTTATGTGGTGATTTGTGATAAGATAAACAGCGGAGCCAAGAAGAAATAGTATGGAGACAATTATTGATTTTATTTTAGAAAAGAGGCAGATAAAGATGACAAAGGTAGACATTATCTCGGGCTTTCTGGGAGCGGGGAAGACCACATTTATCAAGCAGATGATCGATCAGGTATTTGCGGGGCAGAAGCTGGTGCTGATCGAAAATGAGTTTGGTGAGATTGGTATTGATGGCGGATTCCTGAAAGACGCCGGAATCGAAATCACGGAAATGAATTCTGGCTGCATTTGCTGTACGCTGGTGGGAGATTTCAGTGTGGCGCTGAAAAAGGTGCTGGATGAGTACCATCCGGACCGCGTTCTCATCGAGCCGTCGGGAGTCGGCAAGCTTTCTGATATCGTTCGTGCGGTGGAGGATGTGAAAACGGATGCACCGATCGAGATCGAAGGAAGGATTACGGTTGTCGATGGGAAAAAGGCAAAAATGTATATGAAAAACTTTGGTGAATTTTACAAAGACCAGGTGGCAAGTGCCTCCACCATCGTTATCAGCCGAACCCAGGAAATGAGCGGCGATAAGATCGAGGAATGTGTAGCGCTTCTCCGGGAAGAGAATAAAGAGGCGGCCATTATCACGACTCCATGGGAGCAGCTGGGCGAGGAATCAATCCGCCGCGCCCTGGAGCACAGGACAGGAATGGAGGATCTGATGGAGGATTCTCACGACCATGAGCATGATCACGATCACCATCACCATGGTGACGGCCATCATGATCATTGCCACCACGATCACCATGACGAGCATGAGCATCATGATCATTGTCATCACGATCACGACCACCATGATCACTGCGGCTGTGGCCATGACCATGACCATCACCATCATCATGCGGATGAAATCTTCACCAGCTGGGGAAGAGAAACTGCTCATCAGTACACAGAAGGAGAACTGGAACAGATCCTGAAAGCACTGTCCGAAGGTGAAGCTTATGGCACGGTTCTCAGAGCGAAGGGCATCATCCCCGTGGAAGGCGGCTTGTGGAAACAGTTTGACCTGGTGCCGGGCGAGTACGAGGTGCGGGAAGGACAGCCGGATTATACCGGACGTCTGTGCGTGATCGGAACAGACCTGAAAGAGGAAGAACTGGCGGTGCTTTTCCATCTTTCATAGAACAGGGCAAAGAAAATAAAGCGGAAGGTGATAAAAATGACAGTAGTACCTTTATTCGTGTGTACTGGTTTTCTGGACAGCGGGAAGACCACACTGGTCAAAGAGACCCTGATGGAGCAGGAGTGGATCCAGCCCGGACGGACGCTTCTGATCTGCTGCGAGGAAGGAGAAGTCGAATATCCGGAAGAATATCTGAAATCCAAAAACATGGTTCTTCACCAGGTGACAGAAAAAGAACAGCTGACATCAGCGTTTTTTAAGAGCTGCAATAAAAAATACCGGCCGGTTCAGGTGGTGATTGAATATAACGGCATGTGGAAGCTGGAGGATCTTTTAAGCATTAAATATCCCTACAACTGGGAATTGCAGGGGGTTTACTCTACAGTAAACGGACTGACCCTGGATATGTATCTGAAAAATATGCGCAACATGCTGATGGAACAGCTGACAGAGTCCGAGCTGATCGTCGTTAACCGGTGTGCGGAGGGTGTGGACCGCTCGGGATTCCGTCGGGCCCTGAAGGTGCAGAATCCAATGGCGCAGCTGATCTTTGAAGATACAGAAGGACGGATCATCCAGCCGTCTTCGGACGACCTTCCTTACGACACCGGGCAGGATGTGATCGAGATTGCGGATGAGGATTTCGGGATCTGGTATGTGGATGCCTATGACCACCCGGACCGGTATCTGGACAAAACCATGGTATTTAAGGCACAGATTTTTCGCCCGAAGGGTATGGAGGACAATATGTTTGTGCCGGTGCGCAAGATTATGACCTGCTGCGCCGCAGATATCCGTTTCTATGGATATCCGTGCAGATCCAAGAAAAAGATTGAAGGAGACAAGCGTAAATATTATCAGGTGACAGCAAGATTCGCATATGAGTCCGTCGGATTCGGGAACGAGCAGCCGGTCCTTTATCTGGAGGGGCTTGAAGAGGCGGAAAAGCCAAGAGAAGATGTGGTCTATCTGGGGTAATGTGTACCGAAAAAGGAACAAAAATAAGCTTAAGAATCACTAGACTTTTAAAATACCAGGGACTATAATATTTATATATGCCAAATTATTTATAATTTGTACAATTTTTGAAGGAGGAACAACGAAAATGGCAAGAAAAATGAAGACCATGGATGGTAATCAGGCTGCGGCTCATGTGGCATATGCCTACACAGAAGTTGCAACAATTTATCCGATTACTCCATCATCTGTTATGCCAGAACATGTAGATGAGTGGGCAACCGAGGGAAGAAAGAATATCTTTGGACAGACAGTCCAGGTTACAGAAATGCAGTCAGAGGCAGGTGCGGCAGGTGCTGTACACGGACCTCTGTCCGCAGGTGCCCTGACCACTACATTTACA
>OGYY01001832.1_pt1 | contig 17228 bp, 16 predicted proteins | sample 1576671 | NCBI WGS metagenome assembly OGYY01 (sample SAMEA3541593, study PRJEB24748) | human gut metagenome | biome: human gut; feature: human-associated habitat; material: faeces | place: China | collected 2012 | reverse complement strand
AAGTATATTGTAGACGACCAGTTAGATGGGTCAATTACAATATACCAGGGTTTATATATTATGAATATTCCATTTTCACCACCAGATATTACTGAAGCAGAAGTACAAGAAGTTGCAGACGCATTGCGTTCGGGTTGGATTACAACTGGTCCAAAAACGAAACAATTAGAAAGAGAAGTTGCGGAATTATGTGGAACAAGTAGAGCAGTCTGCCTTGGATCACAAACCGCTTGTGCCGAAATGACATTGCATGTACTAGGCATTGGTCCAGGCGATGATCTGATTGCAAAAGAAGCTCTCCGAAGTGTTGTACCAACATTTAGAAGACCAGAAGAAATAAATCAAGGGGTGAAATAGTATGTTTAATAAGGATACTCAATTTAAAGCATTTGAATCAAAGGTTTGGCTTTCAAGCCCTACTATGCATGGTGACGAATTAAAGTATATGACACAAGCTTATGAAACAAATTGGATGTCTACTGTAGGGGAAAATATTAATCAAGTAGAAGCAATGACTTGTGAAAAGATTGGTTGTAAGTATGCAGTAGGTTTATCTTGTGGTACTGCATCTTTACACTTATCTATGAAACTTGCAGGTATGGAAGCTTATGGTATGCCAAAAGTAGGACATGGAGCTTTGGAAGGTAAAAAAGTATTCTGTTCAGACATGACATTTGATGCGACAGTCAATCCAATTGTTTATGAAGGTGGCGAACCTGTATTTATTGAAACAGAAACGGATACTTGGAATATGGATCCACAAGCGTTAGAAAAAGCTTTTGAAATTTATCCAGACGTAAGAGTCGTTGTGTTAGCACATCTATATGGAACTCCAGGTAAAATGGATGAAATTATGGAAGTAGTAAATAGACATAATGCCATTCTTGTAGAGGATGCAGCCGAGTCTATGGGAGCTACTTATAAAGGCATTGAAACAGGCACTTTTGGAAAATATAACACTGTATCTTTTAATGGAAATAAAATCATTACTGGATCTAGTGGGGGATGCTTCTTAACAAATGATTTAGAAGCAGCCAATAAAGTAAGAAAATGGTCTACTCAATCAAGAGAAAATGCAGCTTGGTATCAACATGAAGAATTAGGTTATAACTATAGAATGAGTAATGTTGTAGCAGGTGTAGTAAGAGGTCAATTACCTTACTTAGATGAACATATTCAACAAAAGAAAGCAATCTACTACAGATATAAAGAAGGATTCAAAGGATTACCAGTACAAATGAATCCAATCCCTAAAGATTGTGAACCAAACTACTGGTTATCTTGTTTAATCATTGATGAAGATGCTATGACTAAACAGGTTCGTTCTGAACAAGAAGCTCTTTATACAAAAGAACATGGAAAGACTTGTCCTACAGAAATCTTAGAAGCAATTGCATCAATTAATGCAGAAGGAAGACCTATCTGGAAACCTATGCATATGCAACCAATCTATAGATTAAATCCATTCATTAATAAAGATGGAATTAACAGAGCTAAAACAAATGCGTACATTAAAGGTGAAGCACAAGACATTGGTATGGATATCTTTAATAGAGGATTATGTTTACCTAGTGATAATAAAATGACAGTAGAACAACAAGATCGAATTATTGAAGTAATTAAGGCTTGTTTTGAGTAATTGTATATTTGAAATAAATAATATTTCGATTATGTTAAAAATTAAATCTAGATATGAATAGAGTGAGGAATAGAGTAACTATATGAAGGATTTGTATATAATTGGAGCTGGTGGCTTCGGACGTGAAGTTGCATGGATAGTTGAAAGGATTAATTCTATTAAACCAACTTGGAATTTAAAGGGGTTTATTGATGATAATGAAACTCTTTGGGGGAGTAAAGAGGGAGAATACTATGTTTTTGGAGGATGTGAATACCTTTCAGCTTTAGAAGATGTTTACGTAGTCTGTGCAGTTGGTTCTTCTAATGTACGAAAGAAAATTATCGAGAAATTGAAAGATACAAGTGTTAAATTTGCAACTTTAGTTGATCCTTCAGTTTTGTATTCGAATAGTGTCAAGATTGGAGAAGGAGCTATTGTTTGTGCGGGTACGATTATCACAGTTAATGTGAATATCGGTGATCATGTAATTGTAAATCTAGATTGTACAATTGGACATGATGCAGTGATTGATGATTTTGTGACAATTTACCCTAGTGTAAATGTTTCTGGAAATGTTTTAATAGGTGAATGTTCAGAATTAGGCACAGGTACGCAGATAATTCAAGGTAAGAAAGTTATTTCAAATACTATTATCGGAGCAGGAGCTATTGTTGTTAAAGATTGTAAAGAAAGTGGAACTTATGTTGGTAGTCCAGCTAAAAAAATCAAGTGATGAGGTAGAGTGATGAGAATATTAATAATTGCACCACATCCTGATGATGAAATTATTGGTGTAGGAGGTACAATTGCAAAAAGAGCAAAAGCAGGTGATGAAGTATATGTTTGTGTAGTCACAAAGGGAGTTGAACCAATATTTAAATCTGAGCTTGTAGAACAAAGTAGAAGTGAGTGTCGTCAAGCAGATAAAAAATTAGGTGTTAAGGAAACAATCTTTTTAGATTTTCCAGCTGTTATGTTAGAAACAGTACCAAGATATGAGTTAAATGCTAAAATTGCTCAAGTTGTTGAAAGAATTAATCCAGATGAGGTTTATATTCCGCATAGAGGAGATATGCAATTAGACCATCAAATGGTTGTAGATGCAGCAATGGTTGCGGTAAGACCTAGAGGGAATAATTATCCTAAAAGAGTTTATGCATATGAAACTTTATCAGAAACAGGATGGAATATACCAAATGTAAATAATGAATTTATACCCACTGTTTATGAAGATATAACAGATACAATTGATTTTAAAATTGAAGCAATGAATATTTTTGAATCTCAACTTGCGCCTTTTCCAGCAGCTAGATCTATTGGTGCCATTGAAGCTTTAGCAAAATTCCGTGGTGCGACTGTAAGTTTGAAATCAGCGGAGGCTTTTAGTTTAATTAGAGAAGTAAAATAGGAGTTTTATATGGTTTTTCGGTTTTTTAAGCGATTGTTTGATATTATTTCTGCGTCGCTACTATTATTGATTATTAGTCCTTTGTTTATACTTTTGATTATATTAGTTAAATTCAATATTGGTTCTCCAGTGTTTTTTACACAAGAACGAACTGGTATGCATCTAAAGAGATTTAAATTAATTAAATTTAGAACTATGACTAATGAAAAAGATGAAAATGGAAATCTTTTACCAGACGAAAATAGACAAACTAAATTCGGTGGATTATTGAGATCGTCTTCACTTGATGAATTACCAGAATTATTTTGCATAATCAAGGGGGATATGTCAGTGATTGGTCCTAGGCCTTTACCACCAATTTATGATGCTTACTATACAAAAGAAGAGTTAAAAAGATTTGAGGTTAGAGGAGGATTGATTCCTCCTGATTCAATTGATTCTTCCGCAGTTATTTCTTGGGATAAACAATTTGAGTATGAAGCGAATTATGCAAAAAATCTATCGTTTAAAAATGATTTAAATATATTTTTAAATGTATTTAGAATTATTTTTCAAAGAAATAAAACGGATTATGGTGATTTTATCAGAGAGCCATTAAATAAAGAACGAGAGAGAAGAGTATAGGAGGTTACAATGATAAATTTGAATAAAAAAACTATTGAAAATATTACTAAAACTTTTGGAGATGCTGTATATATTTTCAATAAAAAAGAATTTATTGAAAATTATAAAGAATTAGAAACTACTTTTAAACAAATTTATAGTAATTATCACATATGCTATTCTTATAAAACAAATTATACGCCTGCAATATGTAAATGCGTGAAGAATTTAGGTGGTTATGCTGAAGTCGTTTCTGATATGGAATATGAATTAGCTTTAAAACTAGGATACACTCCAGATAAAATTGTGTTTAACGGCCCAATTAAAGGTAAATACCTGGAGGGTCATTTACTGTCTAATGGTATAAATAATATAGATAGAATTGAGGAAGCTGAATATATTTGTGAAGTTGCAAAGAAATATCCAGATCATCAGATTAAAACTGGTATAAGAGTAAATTTTGATATAGATGCTGGATATACATCAAGATTTGGTATTGATATTAATAATTTAAAAGAAATCTTTGAACTATTAAAATCAAATAATGTAGAGGTCAATGGTTTACATTGCCATATGAGTAGAGCTAGAGGTATTGATGCATGGAAGTTACGTGCTAATACTATGCTAAAACTTGTAGAAAACTATAAATTATATGATATTGATTATATTAGTTTAGGTAGTGGAATGTTTGGGAAAATGGATCAAGAATTAAAGGCACAATTCCCTTTAGATGCACCAGACTATGATTTGTATGCTGAAAAAGTTATTTCATTATTTGCCAAGTTTTATGAGGACAAAGATAAAAAACCAATACTTTTCACAGAACCTGGAACAACTCTTGTATCAAAATATGTTGATTTTTTAGCGAAAGTAATAGGTGTTAAGAATATACGTGGAAAAGATTTTGTTTTATTAAATTGTAGTTTTCATAATTTGGGTGAAACAAGTCAAATGAAGAATCTACCAATTAGAATCTTTAAAAATGAAGTAGACATAAAACATGTAGATAATGCAAATTTTGTTGGATATACATGTTTAGAACAGGATGTTATTTATAGGAAATATACTGGTGAAATATCAAATGGCGATTATGTACTATTTGGTAATGTCGGAGGATACTCTTTGGTTGACAAGCCGCCATTTATCATGCCTGATTATCCTATGATAATGTTAGATAATGAAAGTATTCAATTGATCAAACGAAAAGAAAATTTCAGTGATATTTTTAAAACATTTGTTTTTGAGGAGTAATTACATGAGAGATTTAACAATTTTATTATCAGCGTCAGGATCTCCCTCGATACCTGGATTAGTCGAATGTTTCAAAAAAAATGGTGAAAGAAATATTCGGCTTGTGGGTATGGATATGAGCGAAGAACCTAGTGCAAAGTATCTTGTCGATAAATTTTATAGAGTTCCGGCTGCTACAAGTAAGGACTATGTAGATATAGTTTTAGATATTTGTAAAAAAGAAAATGTCGATATATATTTCCCAAATATTTCTGTTGAAGTTACCGCTGTATCAAAAAGAAAAGATGATTTTTCAAAGATTGGAACATTAATTTCTGCTTCTGATCCAACATCTGTAGAAATTGCAAATAACAAGTTATACTTATATCAATTTTTAAAAGATAAAGGAGTATCGGTTCCACGTTTTTATGGTGTGCACTCAATAAATGATTTTGAGGAAGGATGTAAATATCTTGGCTATCCTGATGTACCAGTTTGCTTAAAAATTGTTGATGGAAGTGGTAGTAGAGGGGTTAGAATAATTGATTCTAAACGTAATAGATATCAAATTTTTGTGAATGAAAAACCTAATAGTTTTTTTGTTGCATATGAAGATATGTTAAATATTTTAAAAGAAGCTGAGGGTGAATTTCATGAAATGCTATTAGTAGAGTATTTATCTGGTAATGAATATACTGTTGATTTATTAGCAGATAAAGGCAAAACAAAATATATAGCAGGTCGAGATAATCTTGTCAGTTTGATGAGTATTGCTCAAGAAAGTGTAGTTGTTGAAGATAATGAAGCGTATGAAATGAGTAAAGCAGTAGTTGAATGCCTTGGATTAGAGGGTAATATTGGATTCGACTTTATGAGAGATAAAAATGGAAAACCATTTTTAATGGATTTAAATCCAAGACTAACTGCAACTGTTTCTGTTATTGCTGCAGCAGGTCTTAATTTACCATATTTAAGGGTAAAACAATTATTAGGAGAAACCATGCCTATAGTTAAAGTAAATTATGGTACAAGATTAAAACGTCGTTATGGAGAAATTTATACAGACGTTAAGGGTAATAAGATAGATATAACAAAAATGATTAACAAGAAAGGGTAAAACATGCAAAATATAATGATGTATATTTGGCTTGTGTGTGCATTCATAATTGTGTGGGCAATGATTGGTTATCCTTTATTTCTTAAAATAATTGATAAATTAATTAATGCTCCCTCAATAAAAAAAGATTATGCGTATATGCCTACTGTAACCATTCTAGTTGTAGCACACAATGAAGAAAAAGTCATTAAAGAAAAATTAGAGAATATAATAAATGTTAACTATCCATCAGAATTGTTTTCAATAATTATTACTTCAGATTTTTCGACAGATAAGACAAATGAGATTGTTGAAGATTTTATAAATGAACATAAAAATTTGGATATTAAATTACATAAAACCGTAAAGCATGGTGGTAAAACCAATGCTCAAAATGAAGCTTTAAAATTAATAGACTCAGAATTGGTAATAATGACAGATGCAAATTGTTTCTTTGATACTAATGCAGTAAGAGAAATAGTGGCGTGTTTTCATGATAAAAATATAAAATACGTATGTGGAGCAACAGTTTATGTAAATTCAAACGAAAATAGAACTGCTGACTCAGAGACAACGTATTGGGATATGGATTCTAAATGCAGAGATATTGAAGGCAGAATACAAACTATTACAGCCGGGGATGGAAATTTGTATGCATGTAGAGCGAAAGAATACAAGGAGATTCCGCTGATAGAATGTCATGATAGTAGTTTTCCAGTCTTATTTTCATTAGATAAAGGAAGGGCTGTTTTTGATCCTAAATCGATAGCTTACGAAAAAGCTGGAGAAAATGATAAAGATGAATATAAACGTAAGGTAAGAATGAACAGAAATTTATTTCACAATATTCTCCCATCTATTCGTATTTTAAATATTTTCAAATATAAATGGTTTACAGTTTTTTGGTTGGGACACAGGACATTTAGATATTTATTATGGATTGCACATTTATTGTTGTTTATATCATCGATGTATCTGTCATCTAAAAATATTTTCTGGTTTATAACTTTTATAGGTCAAGTTATATTTTATTTTTTAGCTATTATTGGTATTTTTACTAAAAGTAGTAATAAATTAATTAAATTAATTGCATATTATACCATGACAGTTATAGCACAATGGCATGGTGTTTATAACATTGTAACTGGTAAAGCTAAACCTACTTGGGCAAAGGCGGAGAGTACAAGATGAGTGTTGAAATATTAATGTCATGTATGTATCAAAATGATTTTTCCATAGTGAAAAAAAGCAATATTCAATCCGATGCTATTATTGTAAATCAAACAAATATAGATAAAGTTGAAATAAAAAAATATGATTTTGGTATTGTGAAAATGATTAGTACAACTGAACGTGGGTTATCTAAAAGTCGAAATATGGCTTTAAAAAATTCAACTGCCGATTTTTGTGTTATTTGTGATGATGATGAAGTTTTAACGGATAACTATGTTGAAATGGTAGAAGAAGCATACAATCAAACAAATGCGGATGTTATTGTTTTTAATATAAAAAGCATGAATATTAATTTTAGGCCACAAGAAAAGTTTTTTGAAAAAAAAACGAAGGTAAATAAATATAAGTCATATAGCAGTGTACATGTTACTTTCCGACGTAAAATTGTTAATGATAATGCTTTGTCATTTAATAGTTATTTTGGGAGTGGATCTGGATTTTATTCAATGGCAGAAGATTCGCTTTTCTTCGATGATTTACACAAATGTACAGATAAAATATATACATACCCTGGAATTATTGCAGAACTTTATTCTAAAGATTCAACATGGTTTAAAGGATTTAATAAAAAATATTTTTATGATACCGGAGCATTTCTTTATGCGTGGAAACCTAAAATGGTCCATTTATTAAAATGGTATTATGTAATTAGACTTTTTAAAAGGACTGAATTGAGTGTGCCACAAATAGTTGAACAACTAAATCGGGGAATTGAAGGGTATAAAAATAAAGAAATTTATAAAGAATAATTGTTCAATCAGGTGAACATTAGTATGAGGTGGAAATAGATGTTAGAAAATAAGTTAGAGCAAAAAAGGTTGAATTGTCTATTCTTAATGTTATTGATTTACCCTATATATAATTTAATATTAGTTATTAAACAAAAAATAGGTTTAAGTTTTTTGGATAATAATTTAATGATTGCTTTATATGTATTCGTTCTTGTCTATGCTGTAACAATCATATTACGTGCTCCTGTATTTAAAAGAAGTTTACTAATTATTTTTTTAATATACATGGCTATATTTTTACTTTATATAGTTTCAAATCCTCTCGTTAAGTCTGAGTTTTATTCAACATATAACTGGATTATATATATATATTTTATTCCAATCTCAGTGTTCGTAATATCAAGAATTGATAATTGGTTCGATTTATTTAATAATAAAAAGTATATTATTATTTCAGATGTTATTTTATTAATTTCATTTGTATCAAAAGTATTTTTTGATGATGATACTGATTATATGGCTTTTGCATACGACATTTTACCATTTACATGCATTATATTGATATGTGCCGTGAAATATAAACAAAAAATTCAATGGATTTTTAGTCTAATTTCACTTTTTGCATTAGGAGTATATGGTGCTCGAGGTGCATTATTAGCATTTTTAATATGTGGGGTTTCTATATTTCTTCTAGATATTTACTATTCTGGTAATACAAAGATATTTATCAATCGTATTATTATATGTATTGGAATAGTTGTGTTACTTTGTATTGGTGTTGAATTAATATTACCAAAATTAGTAAATAGTAGTCTGGTTGAAAGCTCATATGTTCTCAAACGAATAAGTATGGGAATGTTAAGTGAAAGTAATGTTCGAGAACAGATTATTAAATCATGTCTGGAGGCTATTTATGGAATGGGATTAAATATTAACGGATTATATTATGATAGATTGATACTTCCTAATGGATTATATTCACATAACTTTATTTTAGAGTCGTTACTTTCATTAGGATGGATCTTTGGAACTTGCTTTTTAATATGGATTTTCAGGTGTTTAATTAATGGTTTCATTAGTCAGAGCCAAAATGGGAAATGTGTATTTATATTTATAGTGTCTTCATTGTTTTTAAGATATTTCTTATCAGGAAGTATTTTTGGGGAAGGAAAATTTATTTTATTTATGGCTTCTTTGATGTCGATAAATAAATATCATGTTTTGGATAACAGTGAAGAAAAACTGTCAATGCTGGCAAAAAAATCATTATCAAAATTGGAGGGAAAATATGAATAAAGATTATCCTAAAGTAAGTGTTATTATTCCAACATATGGAGGGTCAGATTCATTAATTAGAGCTGTAGAATCTGTGTTAGCACAAGATTATTATTCGTTTGATGTTATTGTTGTAGATGATAATAATCCAGAAACTCAAGCTAGAAAACAGACAGAATTAATGATGCAAAGATATAGTCATGACTTTAGAGTTATATATGTAAAACATGAACATAATAAAAATGGTGCTGCAGCAAGAAATACTGGTGCTAAATTTTCAAAGTCTAAGTATTTATGTTTGCTAGATGATGATGATATTTTTCTTGCTAATCGGCTATTATATCAAGTTGAATTTTTGGAAAATAATCCAAAATATGATGCCTGTTATTGTTGGAGAAGGCAATATGGTAAAGAGATATGTGGTACAGAGTCAGGAGATCTATCAAAGAGTTTACTCGATTTATCTTTTACTCCAACTACCTCTGCTATAATGATTTCTAAAAAGGCATATGATTCATTAAAGGGATTTGACGAATCTTATAAGAGACATCAAGATTATGAGTTTTTATTGAGATTTTTTAAAAAATATCAAATGGGATATGTTCCATTTATTCTTTTAGAGTTTTTAGGGAACGAGGTTGATAATCAAGTATATGGAAAGGCACTTTACAACTTAAAGAAAACTTTCTTTGAACAATTTGGCAAAGAAATAGATAGAATTGACGTAGAAAACCCGGGATTTAAAAAACGAACTTATGCCGCACATTTTGCTAGTGCTGTTATTCAACTGATTCGAAAAGGAAATTTTATTTTAGCAATACGTATGTACTTTATATACGGTACAAAAGGTGGGATGGAATTTTGGAGCATTTTCTTCAAAAAAACTTTATCTGGATTATTTCGTAAATTTCGTTTAAGTAATAGTATGTAATGTTAGATGCTAGCTCTATTTAAAAGTAAATGAAATAAATATTCGATTTAAGGAAGGATTGAGCATAAAAATGAGTAGAATAAAAACAAATATTATATATAATTTACTTTATCAAGTTTTAATTTTGTTAATTCCTTTAATTACTGCTCCATATTTATCTAGAGTATTAGGGGTTAAAGGAATAGGTGTGTATTCATATGTTTCATCTATAGCATATTATTTTTTTCTGTTCATCACATTAGGATTAAATAACTATGGGAATAGATGTATTGCCAAATGTGAAAAAAATAAAAAAGATTTAGGGAAAATGTTTTTTTCAATTTATACGATGCAATTAATAATTGGTATTATTATGATTACCGCCTATTGTGTATACACTGTTAGTTTTGCTAGTAATGAATTTAAATTATTTTTTGTTTTGTATTTTCCTTATATATTATCTGCAGTTTTAGATATTAATTGGTTTTATTATGGACTTACGGAATTTAAGTTTACAACAATTAGAAGTACTGTAATAAAAATAATTTCACTTTTTTTTATATTTATTTTTGTAAAAACAAAAAATGATTTAGCTATATATTTTATGATTATGGGATTGTCTTATTTATTAAGCAATTTATTATTATGGACACGAATTCGAAGATATGTAACTTTTTATAAACCTACATTTCATGAAACTTTTGTTCATTTAAAACCGAATTTAATACTTTTTATTCCTATTTTAGCCATTAGTATTTATAGAGTAATGGATAAAATAATGATAAAAGAATTAAGTGGTATTTTAGAGAATGGATATTATGAAAATGCAGATAAAATAATAACGATGGCTTTAACAGGTTTTTCCGCAGTAGCGACAGTTATGATGCCATCAGTTTCTAGTATGGTAGCTAGCGGAAATAGTACAAAGTTAAAACAACTATTACGTGATTCTATGCAAGTAAGTATGGCATTAGGAATTGGAATGATGTTTGGGTTAATGGCTATAGGACCAGTATTTGCACCATTGTTCTTTGGAAGAGAATATTTTGAAACAGGAATTCTTATACAATTACTGGCTATAACCGTTGTGATTTCAGGGTGGAAGGCTATACTTAGAAGTCAATATTTAATTCCATTTGAAAAGGATACTTCATATGTAATTTCTTTGGTCGTAGGTGCAATTGTTAATGTTATGTGTAATTTTTATTTTATTCCAAAATACTCTGCACGTGGGGCTGTGATAGGTACGATTATAGCTGAAATAGTTGGCTTCTTGATTCAAACAATTGTTGCTTCTAAGGATATTGAAGTAAATACTCTAATAAAAGATACATTGATTTTTGTTCCTGCTGGAATAATTATGTTTGTATTATCATCTTTGATAATATATTTTATACCTACTTTTAAAGGATTATTATTATCTATCATAATTGGAATCATATCATATTCTGGATTATGTGTTTTTTTATTTATTTTATTTCAAAGAGGAAGATTTACGTATTTGCTTAATAAATACATAAAAAGGAGTTGCTAAGTTATGAATATAAAAATAATATTATTAACATTATTAGAAAAAATATGTAAATTAATAGGTAAAGATTCAATGAAATACAAATTGACTAAATATAGAATTTATGGCGCTAAAATAGGTAAGAATGTTAGAGCTTTTTCACCTATTTCTAGCGCGGAATCATATTTGTTAAAAGTAGGAGACAATGTTACCATATCAACTGGTGTTAGATTTATAACACATGATAATTCTGTAATAAAGATCTATGATAATGCAACAGATATTGTTGGTGAAATAGTAATTGGTAATAATGTTTTTATCGGAGCAAATACCATTTTATTACCAGGAGTTAATATAGCAGATAATTGTGTAATAGGAGCAGGTTCTGTAATTTGTAAAAGTATAAATGTGCCTGGGACAATAGTTGCGGGTAATCCAGCAAAGTCAATTGGTTGTGTGGAAAATATGAAAAAAAAGTATTTAAATAACATATTTGATTTTAGATATTGTGATAGAAAAATAGAAATTATGTCACATCCGGAACGATGGATAAAAAAATAGCCCATTAAAATATAAGTTTATTTAATATTAAGCCAAGAATGGTATAGGTAAAACACAATATAAACTGCATATTAAATTTTTTTAAATCTGTAGTTATTCTTGTTAATTGTTATTATAAAATCGTCAATTTTTACAGTTATGGTAGTTGAAAACGTGACTCCTCATATATAGGTGATATTGTAGAAGATGTTATTCGAGTAATGAATAAAGCATATGAAAAGTAAAATGATGGAAAGGATTTTTTTCTTCTTATGCCATCTACAATATTGATAATAGTAATAAATAAAATATATGAGACTTTATACAAATTTTTTCTAAAAAATTTGTAAGAGCAGGTTATCACCTGAATATTATGATTTAGAAGCTTATAAAGAATTAGTGACTACGAAACAAGGAGATGTGCCAGTAACATATGCGGATATGAGTGCTTTAGAAAGAGATTTTGGATTTAAGCTTCATACTCCATTAAGATAAGGTTTAAGAAAATTTGATGAATGGTATAAAGAATTTTATATGAAAGAAGACTAAGTCTTCTTTTTGTTTAATATAAATTGGTTTTGAATCGGTTATAATAAAGAAGAATCGATGTTGAATTTGAATATAAATGTTATGCAAGGAAAGGATGAGGTATATTATGAAAATAGCCGTAGCAGGAACAGGTTATGTAGGATTGAGTATCGCTTGTTTATTATCTCAACATAATGAGGTAAAGGCAGTGGATATTATTAAGGAGAAGGTAGATTTAATTAATGCTAGAAAATCTCCTATTCAGGATGATTATATTGAGAAGTATTTGGCTGAAAAGGATTTGAATCTAGAGGCTACTCTAGATTCAGAATATGCTTATTCGGATGCTGATTTTGTAGTTATTGCTGCACCTACGAATTATGATAGTAAGAAGAATTTCTTTGATACAAGTGCAGTAGAGAGTGTTATTGAACTTGTGTTGAAGTATAATCCTTCAGCTATTATGGTTATTAAGTCAACTATTCCAGTTGGTTATACAGAGAGTGTTAGAAAGAAATTTAATACTAAGAATATTATTTTTAGCCCAGAATTCTTAAGAGAGTCTAAAGCTTTATATGATAACTTATATCCTTCTAGAATTATTGTGAGTACGGATGTAAATGATTCTAGATTAGTAAAGAAGAGTCATGAATTTGCTGCTTTACTTCAAGAAGGAGCGATTAAAGAAAATATTGATACGTTATTTATGGGATTTACGGAAGCTGAAGCAGTTAAGTTATTCGCAAATACCTATTTAGCTTTACGTGTATCTTATTTTAATGAATTAGATACTTATGCTGAAATGAAAGGATTAAACACCCAACAAATTATTGAAGGTGTATGTTTAGATCCGCGTATTGGATCTCACTATAACAATCCTTCCTTTGGATATGGTGGTTATTGTTTGCCAAAAGATACAAAACAATTATTAGCAAACTATCAAGATGTACCGGAAAACTTAATAGAAGCAATTGTTGAATCAAATCGTACGCGAAAAGACTTTATTGCGGATAGAGTATTAAACATGGCTGGATATTACAGTTATGATGAAAATAATACATATTCGAAGAACGAAGAACATGAAGTTTTGATTGGTGTATACAGATTAACAATGAAGTCAAACAGTGATAACTTTAGACAGAGTTCTATTCAAGGTGTTATGAAACGAATTAAAGCCAAAGGAGCAACTGTTATTATTTATGAACCAACATTGGAAGATGGTAGTACGTTCTTTGGTAGTAAGGTAGTAAATGATTTGGATAAATTTAAAAAACAAAGTCAGGCGATTATTGCCAATCGTTATGACAGTTGCTTAGATGATGTACAAGATAAAGTATATACGCGTGATTTATTTAGAAGAGATTAATGAGAGAGCCCTTAATGGGGCTCTTTCATTCTGTATATGGGATGTTGTATAGATTTAACATGTCTTTAATCGAGCTGGTAACTTCTGCTGTTGGCATTTGAATGGGTCTTCGTGTGATTCCAGCATGGATACCCATCATATTTAAGGTTTGTTTCATAACAGCTGGTGCAACGCATTTAAGCGTCATAAGCACAATGGTGGACAGGGTGGCTCTGAATGCGTGGAATACTCACTCAAAGAACATAATCCACTAAACAGAGCACCCATTACATGGCTTAGAGCCATATAATCTGTTAAAAGACCTTGAAAATACAGGAGATTGTACATTGGCTCTATCTCGTGGATTGAGTGGCTCTAAGTACGTGGAATGCTAAATCTCACCATGGCTTTTTTGCTAAGGGCTTAAACGGGTTTGGAGTGATGACTTGCTTCGAAATATACAATTTACTGTGCGATAATTACCGTTTATTTGCGAATGTCTCGCAAAATAATCAGCTTTTTGATTTATAAGGATCCTTATAAATGATAAGATAGTAATACGGAAGGGGGATACCTATGCTTTTAGAATTTAAAATTAAAAACTATAAATCATTTGTTGATGAGACGACATTCTCTATGGTACCTGCCTCGAAACAAACGGGTTTGGACTATAGTTTGTTGAAAGAAAATGTGGGTCGTAAGATTCAAAAAGGACTTTGTTCTGCGGTTATCTATGGTCCTAATGCTTCTGGTAAAACGAATATTATTGGTGCGATGGATACTTTAAGAGCAATTATTTTAAGAGGTAATATTAAGAATTCGGAGATTGGTTTGACGCCTAATGTAGCATCTTCAAATCTAGAATTCATTCCAAATTGTAATCTTGACCCAAGTCCTACAGAGCTTTCTATTTCCTTTGTTGAGAAGGGTTTTCTTATTAACTATAGTCTTGTGGTGGAGCTTGGTGGTTTTCTTTCAGATGATTATGATCGTAAGATCCTTTTGGAAAAGCTGGCTGTAAATGGCCGGGATGTATTTTCTCGGGGTGAGGATTTTATGGTTTCACTGCCTTCTATTATTCGGCCTTTATCAAATAAGAGTATTCATCGAATTACTCCAAGGACAAAGGAAATTGCACAAAGTAGTTTGTCGGATACTGAACTTTTTTTGACGAATGGCTTTAAAACAATTTTTGCACAAGACTTAGTTGCTTTGATTACAGAGTGGTTCCGAAAAAAATTCATGATTATTTATCATTCGGATGCAGTAGAAGTCATGCGGAAATTCACGAATCCAAAAGAAAATACAATTTATGTTGAAACTACTTTAACGGAAGCGGCCAAAGAATTTGGAATTACTTCAAATGCGTTGGGATATAAAGCAAAAGGCGAAGGGGAAGATGTTGAACTCTGTTCCGTTTTTGATGACAACAAACTTGTGGTACCAGCTGATTTGTTTGAATCCTATGGAACGATTCGTTTTATAAATGAGTTTCCATTAATTGTTAGTGCTTTAGTAAATGGCGGCACTTTAGTTATGGATGAATTTGATGCATCAATTCACCCAATGGCTTTAATGAATATTATTTCTATTTTTCATAATGATGAAATTAATAAGAATCATGCACAGTTAATCTTTAACACGCATAATCCTATTTTCCTTGATGCTTCTTTATTTAGAAGAGATGAAATTAAATTTGTTGAAAGAGATGAAAAAACAAATAATAGAATGCATTATTCTCTTTCAGATTTCAAAACAGCCAATGGAGTACGCAAAGGTGAAGATTACATGAACAATTATTTTGTGAATAGATATGGTGCTATCAAAGATATTGATTTTAGTCCTATTCTAGAGAAAGTGATTTCATCAAAAGAGGAAAAATAACATGTTAGAAAAAAAACAATATGTTTTAACTGTTGAAGGAGAGACCGAGCAATGGTATTTTCTTTGACTAAGAGATCAAATAAATAAAGTGGAAACAAGAAAATTTAATATGGCAATAACCATTAAAGTTCAACAGAGTCCACGTAGTTATTATAAAGGGGTAATTGCTAAGAGTGTACCAGAGGTCATACACATTTGCGATATAGAAAGTGCAGATGCATATGATATCAAGAAATTTGAAGATATTCTTAAGCAGATGAAAGAGGCTAAAAAGCATAAGAATATTAAATATGAGCTTGGTTACAACAATTTTACGTTTGAACTTTGGATGATTCTTCATAAAAGAGATTGCTTTAGATTGTTTGATGACCGTAAACAATATCTTGTTCCTATTCAACAATGCTTTAAAGAGAAGTTTGATAATCTAGAATGCTATAAACAAGAGGCTGCTTTTAAACGGTGCCTAGATAAACTTACCTTAGAAGACGTAAAAGCTGCCATCAAAAGAGCAGATACACTGATGCAAAATAATGTTAGAAATGGTAAAAAGCTCACTAAATATAGTGGATATTCGTACTATAGAGAAAATCCATCTCTTTCTATTCATGAAGTTGTAAAAAGAATGCTTTCTGAATGTGGAGTTATGAGTTAGGCAGTTGATGAAAGAGTTCATAAAGAAAATTCTGGTTGTAAATCAAAACTAAATCAAAGTAAAAAAGCCATGTTGGATGTTTGAATAAGTTCTATTCAAATCTCACCATGGCTTTTTGCGGAATCTTTGTTAGAAGGGAGGATTAAAATGAAGATACTACTTGGAAATATTTTTGATAGTAAATGTAGTACGCTAGTAAATACTGTAAATTGCGTAGGAGTTATGGGTAAAGGAATAGCCTTAGAATTCAAAAAAAGATATCCTGAAATGTTTCGTGAGTATCAGATACTTTGTAAAGAAGGAAAGGTACGACCAGGCAAACCTTATCTTTATCATGATTTAACGGGTGCTTCTATTATTAATTTTCCTACAAAAGATCATTGGAGATCTCCCTCTAAGTTTGCATATATTACGGAAGGATTAAAGTGGTTTCGTCAGTCATACAAACAATTAGGAATAACTTCTATAGCGTTCCCTCCTTTGGGCTGTGGAAATGGCGGACTAAAATGGGAGGATGTTGGTCCTAAGATGTATCAAGAATTAAAAGATCTTCCTATAGAAATTGAAATATATGCACCTTTTGGTACAGAATAAGAAAAATTAACTTTTGTTAATGCCAATATATAATCAACCAGTTTGACCAAAATAAAATGCGCCAATTC
>OGYY01001826.1_pt1 | contig 17280 bp, 23 predicted proteins | sample 1576671 | NCBI WGS metagenome assembly OGYY01 (sample SAMEA3541593, study PRJEB24748) | human gut metagenome | biome: human gut; feature: human-associated habitat; material: faeces | place: China | collected 2012 | reverse complement strand
GACGAGCCGGACTTCCCCGACGGCTTTTCGGCAGCAGACACCAAGTGGAATATATAACCCAAGCGGCGGGACAAAAGCCGGGACGACAAAGCTGTCACCCCGGCTATATTTTGTGGGATCATTTTCGCTGATCATCCGGCCTGGGCGGTCAAAATGGTGGTGTTTTCTTCCCGCCAAACCATTTCCACGCGGGCAAACCCGGCCTCCAGCAGCAGTAAAATCTGGTGGTCGATGGTCAGGGGCGTATCATAGTGAATCACGGCATCCGGAGCCAGCCCGTTTTTCTCCCGCAGGCGGGCCGCTTCCGCCTGAAAAAACGCCTCATCATCCGGATCGGTTACCATGTAGTCGCCCTCAATATACACGCCACCCGGCCGCAGCGCCCGGCGGATACGGGAATACAGGGCGCGTTTGTCCGCCGGCGGCAGGTGATGCATGGTTTCAAAGGATATGGCGGCGTCAAACGTGCCGGCGTCCAGCGCGGTATGCCGGTAGTCGCCGGGAATCAGGGTGAGCCATTTGTCCGGATATTTGGCCCGCAGCGCGTCCAGCATAGCCGGCGTCATATCGATGCCGGTCACCCAAACCTCCGGAAACCGCTCGAAAATCGGTTCCAGCTCCAGCCCGGTGCCGCAGCCGAGATCCAACAGCTGTTTCACGTCAGGGGGCAGCAGTCCGGCCATCCGGCAATACCCCTCTCGGCAACCGGGAACCCCGTTAAGCATATGCGATTCGTATTCTTTGATGCGCGCTGTAAAAAAGGCGCGCATCTCTTCCGGTTGACTGTCCATGATATCCCCTTATTTCGTGTCGTTACTCCGGCCCCACCGGCAGTCCAAACGTCCATCCAGCGCGTCGATGACCGCCTGGGGCGTACAGGCCGGCAATTCCAGCCAGGCGCCCGCTTCCGCGATCTGGTGCAGGTAGTGGGCGTCGGAATCCAGCGGCAGAATCGCGCCCGCAATGGCGGGATAAGCGGCTTTGAGTTTCTCCACGTCGCCCCCGGCTGTAATTTCCGCCGCCGCAAACCCCAGCGGCGGAATATCGCCCAGCGCGGCCGGCACGCTGTAGGAATCCCGGTCGATATGCGCCGGGAAAGCCGTGCCGCCGTGGGCGCGCGCCAGCGGCAGCACCTCCTCGAGGGTCAGAGACGTGGCGGTCAGCAGCAGGGTCGGCTCCAGCCCGGTCACAGTATCCCGCTCGTCCATAAACCGCTGTTCTCCAAAAATATCCGGCCGGTTTGCAATGGCGGGCCGGCGGGCAGCAACCGCCGCTTCAAAAGCCTGCGCCTGCGGCAGGGCGGGGAACAGGCAGACCACATGAATCTCCTCAGCGGTGCACAGCTCCATCCCCGGTATCACCGGCAGGCCTAACGCCTGCCCGGCCTGAATCACCGCGCCGCAGTTGCCGCAGGAGTTGTGATCGGTCACGGCGATAATGCTGAGGCCGCAAAGCTGCGCCATACCGACAATATTGCCCGGCGTCATGTCGTTGTCGCCGCAGGGGGACAGCGCGGTATGAATATGCAGGTCATAATAACAGCGCACCGCCGCGCCTCCTCTCCTGACAAATACGATGGGTCGTGTGTAGAATACAAATGAAAACAAGGGAATGCAAAGGCATCCCCTCATCATTCGACGGCGGCTGGCCGACCGGGTTCAAGGCTCCAGCAGACGGCTGAGCTTCGCCGCCAGCCGGTAGATGGTGTCGCCGCTTTGCAGAATTGTTACGCCCTGCCCCTCCGCTTTTTCGCGGGCGGGGGCGTCCAGCGGCGCGTCCTCGGCCAACAGGATGCAGGCCACGTCCGCCAATACGGCCACCGCTACGGCGTTGACGTTGCCCATTACCGTGACCCAGGCGCTATCCGGCTCGGCTCGGCCCATCACCCAGCTCAGCAGGTCGCCGCAGGTGCCGCCGGTCACCGGGCGGGACAGGTCGCCCGCCACCAGCACCCGCAGATTCATCGCCTCAATCAGTTGCGTTAGTGTCATCATCATCCCTCAATGTCGATAAACGTTCGGCAATGCGCTGAATTTCCTGCCGCATCAGGATGATGCAGTCGGTGTCCCGCGCCAGCCCCTTGGCCACGTCCTCCGCCAGCGCCCGGCAGGTAGGCGCCCCGCAGGCGCCGCAGTCCAGCTTAGGGAGCCGCTCGCAGATGGCGTCCACCTCCTGCATCATCCGCATGGCATCCTCCACCTTGTCGGCCAGCTTCATCACCGGCGCGAATTCCAGCGGATGCGACCAATCCATGCAGGCGGCGGAGCCGGCGTCCGCCAGGCGGTTGCAGGATACCGGCAGGTATTTGCGCAGCCGCTTGATCCGCGCCCGCGCCACATAGCCGTTTTCCGCGGCGAAAATACCGCCCACGCAGCCGCCGGCACAGGCGTTCAGCTCGATAAAGTCGAGCTCCTGCAGCTTTTCGTCCTCCAGCTCCTCCAGCACCTTAATCACGTTGTCGATGCCGTCGGCCGCCAGATGGTTTTCATTGAGCAGCCCGGCGGCTTCGCCGCCTATGTACGACCAGCTTACCCCAATGATCCCGGAGTGGGAGAGGGGCGCGGTCTCGCTCAGCTTGTTCATTTTGCCGACCAGCGCCGGGTAGATATCGCTGATGGCGAGGACGCCGTCCACCTCCGACCGGTCGATGCCGATGGGCATGCGGGCGTCGGTAACCTTGGCCGCGCAGGGGGACAGGAAAAAAATCCCGATGCGGTCAGGGGATAGGCCGGTTTTGGCGACAGCCTCTTTGCGGGCCAGCATGGCCGCCACTTCCATGGGCGACTTAACCGGCAGCACGTGGTCGCACAGGTCGGGGAACCGCACTCGGATCAGCCGCACCACGGCTGGACAGGCCGAACTGATAACCGGTTTTTTTAGCCTCCCGTCGTTCATCAGCATGCGGGTGGCGTCCGACACAATTTCCGCCGCGCGGGATACCTCGAACACATCGTCGAACCCCAGCGCGCGTAGGCCGCTCAGCACCACGTCGATATCGTTTAGGTGGTTGAACTGGCCATACAGGGCCGGAGCGGGCAGCGCTACCGTATATTCAAATTGATTCAGCATGGACAGGGTGTCGTGACGCGCCTTTTTGGCGTGATGGGGGCAAACCCGGATGCACTCGCCGCAGTCAATGCAGCGCTCCGTTATAATTTGCGCTTTGCCGGCCCGCACCCGGATCGCCTGGGTGGGACAGCGCTTGATGCAGTTGGTACACCCCACGCATTTATCCCTGTCCAGTGTGACAGAGTGAAAAAACTGTTCCATACGGACAGACTCTCCTTACGCCACCAAAACCGTCAGGGTCATGCAGGTGCCCTTGCCGATTTCGGTTTCGATATCCAGTTGATCGGTGTATTTTTTAATATTGGGTAGCCCCATGCCGGCGCCGAAGCCGAGCGACCGCACCTGGTCCGGGGCGGTCGACCACCCCTCCTGCATGGCCTGCTCCACATCCGGGATGCCAGGTCCGTGGTCGGTCAGAACGATCACGACGCGGTCGGGCTGGATATCCACGTCGGCCTCGCCGCCGCCGGCGTGGATCACCATATTGATCTCGCCCTCGTACATGGCGATGGCCACCCGCCGGACCACGCCGGGATCAAACCCGAGCTGTTTCAGCTTGACCTTGACGGCGCTGGAGGCCGCGCCCGCCTGGGTGAAATCATCCCCTGGGACGTCGTAATGCAGTTTAATATCCATGAATACAGCCCCCTGTCAGCAGGGCTCGCCGCCGTTGAGGCCTTCCGTATACAGGAGGCCGCAGGCGGTGAACATGCGCAGGGGCGTTTTCATCAGCACCATGTTGCGCTCTTCGGCCAGCGCGATCATGTCCGGGGAGGGGTCCTTGCCCCGCACGAACACCACGCAGACCATATCCATCATTTCGGCGGTGCGGATGACCTGGGGATTGACAAGCCCCGTGAGCAGCACCGACTGGTCCTTGACAAAAGCCAGCACATCGCTCATCATATCGCTGCCGCAGGCATTGTGGACTTCCGTTTGCAGGAAATTTTCGCCGCAGATCAGCTCGGCTTTCAGGATTCGCCGGACATCTTCCACCGTCATCATAACTGTGACCTCTCTTATGCAATGAATTTTGATAATTTGACTATATTATATCGCTTATACCATGCATATGCAAGCAATTTCCCGAAAAACCCTTCGCCCACTGTGTATTTTTTGATTTTCTTCGCAATTGTGGATTGACTATTTTTATACAACGCAGTACAATATTACCAATTGCTCAAGTACGAGTTTAGATGGAGGTTTTGATTATGGCAAGAGTGTTCAATTTCTCGGCCGGGCCGTCCGTCCTGCCGGAAAAAGTGCTGAAAACCGCGGCGGATGAAATGATGGACTATAAAGGCTCCGGACAGTCGGTTATGGAAATGTCCCACCGCTCCAAAGTATACGACGGCATTATCAAGGAATGCGAAGCGTTGCTGCGCGAGGTCATGCAGATTCCGGATAACTATAAAGTGCTGTTCCTGCAGGGCGGCGCGTCCTCCCAGTTTGCCATGGTGCCCCTCAACCTGATGACGGGCAGCGGTAAAGCCGATTTTGTCATCACCGGCCAGTGGGCCAATAAAGCCTATAAAGAAGCGGCCCGTTACGGCGACGCTCATGTGGTGGCCAGCTCCCAGGATAAAACCTATACATACATCCCGAAACTGGATCCGTCCACCTTTACCAAAGACGCGGATTATTTCCACATCTGCCTGAACAACACCATTTACGGTACGAAGTTTACCGCGCTGCCGGAGACCGGCGACGTGCCGCTGGTAGCGGATATCTCCTCCTGCATCCTGTCCGAGCCTATCGACGTGTCCAAATTCGGCGTGCTGTATGCCGGCGCGCAGAAAAACATGGGCCCGGCCGGCCTGACGGTTGTGATCGTGCGCGAAGATCTGATTGGCCATGCGCGGGATATCACCCCCACCATGTTCAACTACCAGACCCATGCGGACAACGATTCCATGTTTAACACTCCGCCCTGCTACGCCATTTACATTTGCAAGCTGGTGTTGGATTGGATCAAAAACGATATCGGCGGCCTGACCGAGATGAAAGCCATCAATGAGAAGAAAGCCGCACTGCTTTACGATTATCTCGACAGCTCTTCCCTGTTCAAGGGCACCGTTGTTAAAGAGGACCGTTCGCTGATGAATATCCCGTTTGTCACCGGCGATGCGGATCTGGACGCGAAATTTGTCAAAGAAGCGGCCGCGGCCGGCTTCGTCAACCTGAAAGGCCATCGTTCCGTGGGTGGCATGCGTGCCTCCATCTACAACGCCATGCCCACCGAAGGCGTGGAAAAACTGGTTGCTTTCATGAAAGAGTTCGAAAAAGAAAACGGCTGAGCGCCGTTAATCGGGAAGGGGTTTCGTTATGATGAACATTCTCACTCTGAATAAAATCGCCGTCTGCGGTACCGAACGGTTTGACAAAAACCGCTATACGGTGGGCAGCGAAGTGGATGGCGCGGACGGCATTCTGGTGCGGTCAGCCGCCATGCACGATATGGAACTTCCGGAGAACCTGTGCGCCATCGCCCGGGCGGGCGCGGGCGTCAATAATATTCCGGTGGACGCCTGCAGCGAAAAGGGCATCGTCGTGTTCAATACGCCCGGCGCCAACGCCAACGCGGTGAAAGAGCTGGTTTTGGCCGGCATGCTGATCTCCTCCCGCAAAGTCATTTCCGCGATTGAGTGGGCCAAAACCTTGAAAGGGGAGGGCGACGCGGTCGGCAAGCTGGTGGAAAAAGGCAAAAGCGCCTTTGCCGGCCCGGAAATCAAGGGGAAAAAGCTGGGTGTGATTGGTCTCGGCGCCATTGGCGTGCTGGTGGCCAACGCAGCGGAAAAGCTGGGCATGGAGGTTTACGGCTACGATCCTTTCCTGTCGGTGGATGCGGCCTGGCAGCTGTCCCGCTCGGTGCATCACGCCGCCAAGTTGACCGATATTTACGAAGTGTGCGATTATATCACTGTCCACGTCCCGCTGACGCCGGATACCAAGGAAATGCTCAATGAGTCGGCGTTCGCGGTCATGAAGGATGGTGTGCGGATTCTCAATTTCGCCCGTGGCGATCTGGCCAACACCGCCGATATGAAAAAGGCGTTGGCCGACGGCAAGGTGGCGGCTTATGTGGTCGATTTCCCCAGCGACGATATGCTGGATGTGGAACATGTCATCGCTATCCCGCATCTGGGCGCGTCCACGCCCGAAAGCGAGGACAACTGCGCAGTGATGGCGGCCGATGAGCTGCGGGATTATCTCGAAAACGGCAACATTACCCACTCGGTCAATTATCCCGAGGTGTCGGCTCCCCGCAGCGGACGGGCGCGCGTCTGCGTGCTGCACCGCAATGTCCCGGATGTGCTTTCTAAAGTAAGCGGCGCGTTTGCGGGGACCAACATCGAAAGCCAGACCAATCGTTCCAAAAAGGATTACGCGTATACCATCCTCGATCTGGCGAACCTGCCGACCGACGACAGTATAAAAGCGATTGAAGGAATCGACGGCGTGATCCGCGTGCGCGTTCTGTAAACATAACTGGTTAAAAAGGCGGCATGGCCAAAGGGCCATGCCGCCTTTTTTGGATGATTCCGGTTAAAGGAATACGTCAAAACTTTGGTGGAACACTTTCAGCAGGGTGAATAAGGCTTCTTACTGGAGGCCCACACCACGGCAATGCGGTTCATGACGAACGCTGGCAGATACAGGAGAGAGCGGCAGACCGATGACAGCCGGTATGGTACCTTAAAGGGCCAGGACAACACCACCAGTACAAAACTGGAAATATGGACCGGACGCCGCATCATAGTGGAAATTCCACAGTTTAGATAAAACACAAAACGCACCCTCGTCATGTTCGTTCATTGTACAGGGCTATCCTTTAATAATGAAGCGCAATATTTACCCGTCGTGGGACACAATACTGTTGGCGGGTTAAACATTGCTGAAAAAGTCATCCAGTACGTCCCGCAGATGAATGGGATCAAGCTGTCCGGCTGTGCACTGGATCGCCAGCAACAGAAGCGGCTTTTTATGTAAAGAAATATCCGGTATAACCGCCAGCCTTTCGTTGTTACCGTCTTCATAGCGCCACAGCTCCAAGCCATAGCTTGTCCGATCTGGTTGATCGGGAACACAGGACTCAAATACGCGGTAGCCATACATGTTCAATCACCTGTTTCGTTGTGGTAGGCGTCCAGACTGAATGCAAGGACACGGGCCAGGCGCAGCGCAACATCCAAACTGGCGTTGACCAACCCTTTTTCCAGTTTCTGATAATAGCGTGTGCAGATGCCGCAGCGTTCGGCGACAACAGCCTGCGTCATACCCAAAAGCTGCCGCTGGCTTTTCAGCCTGGCGGCCAGCCATTTTCTCAACGGTTGATCCATCAAATCCCTCCTTCTGCAATGGTTAAAATTGTATCGTAATCTCCATAAAAAGAAAACGATATATGGTTCGCTTTGTGAAAAATATTTTATTTCTTGATGAAAAAGCACGTATAAATGAAAGTTACGAGACATTTCTTAATGGAATAAAATAGTTTTCAACTGCAGAAATAGAGGGCTTCTATTTTTTAATAATGCGGATATCGGATATTCTTTATATCAGGATCTGGAGGGCGGAAAATGGGCTATTTTTCTTATCACGCTATGGTCCGGAGGCTGCTTCGTGAGGATCGCCTTATCAGTTACTATATCACAAAACGGCATCATCATATCGCTCCTGCGTTAGTCCTTTTGTTTGACGATGTAAAACATCCGGTTATGCCTATCCGGCAGGAGCGTTTCGGGGAGTACCTGCCGTTTCTCCCTCCGGAAAAACAGATCGACCCTCCCGCATAAACGGGATAACAACAAAAGCCTTCCGATTTTGTCGGAAGGCTTTTGCGTGTTGGATGTACATAAGAACCCGCGTTAGGTATGCTCCAGCAGGGCGGTGCATCCTTCCAGGATATCCTCGAAGGTATCTTCGAAGCGGCCGGTATACCATGGATCAGCGATGGAACGGTCACTCCCGGCGAACTCCAGCAGCAAATGGATTTTATCGTCGGGATCACTTCCGAAAATGCGTGTCATTTCGCGGCGGTTTTCTTCATCCATGCCGATGAAAAGATCGTACCGGTCATAATCCTCCGGCTGGAGCTGGACCGCCTGCCGGGGTGTAAAAGGAATTCCTCGGCGCACCAGCTGCCTGCGGGTTCCGTGGTGAATGTCATGCCCCAGCTCTTCCGTACTGGTTGCGGCGGAGGCAATGGTAAATTCCTTTTCCCGTCCGCTTTGCGCGGCAAGATACTTCATGACAAATTCTGCCATGGGAGAACGGCAGATATTGCCGTGGCAGACAAACAGCAGCTGGATCATGACGCGTTCTCCTGCAGCCAGGCCAGGATATCACCCGCGTTGGTGTCCGGCTTGGCTTTTTCCCATACGTGGGCAATCCGTCCTTCCTCGTCGATTAGATACGTCGTGCGCACCACCCCCATGCTGGTTTTTCCATACAGGGTTTTCTCTTTCCATACGTCGTAGGCTTCGATCGCCAGCCGGTCAGGATCGGAAAGGAGCCGGAAGGGCAGACTGTATTTTTCAGCGAAGCGGCAGTGGCTCTGCTCACTGTCCTTGCTGATACCAATCACCTCAACCCCCTGCCGCCTGAATTCTTCAAAGGCCGCGGCAAACGCCGCCGCCTGACGGGAACACCCCGGCGTATTATCCTTTGGATAAAAATAAAGCGCTACTTTCCGACCCTGGAAATCCGACAGACTGACCGGTTGGCCATCTTTGTCGTTCAGGGTAAATAACGGAGCTTTTTCACCTGCTTGCAGCATATACATGCCTCCTCTTTACTGTTTCTGTACAAATACGAAAGTATGGTCGTCGGATGCGGCTTCCTCAAACGCGTAGCCGAGCCGATCAAATGCCTTGATGTCCTGCGCGTTTTCTATATGATGCTGTGCCATATACCGTATCATTTCTCCCCGTGCCATCTTGACGTAAACGCCTTTTTCTATCAGGCGGCCGGCCTGCCGCTCAGCAAAGCGGCAGGTGATGCAATCGCAGCCGGCCGGCAAATGCGGGAGAACCGCCCGGCTGTATTCTCGTGACGCCAGATTGATAAGCAGCCGGTCGCCGGACAAAACCGCGTCGGCGAGGCCGCCGCCCCAGTAGTCGTACAAATCCCGGCAAAAGCGGGTGCGCAGACGGGCCTGCATTTCCAGCCGGTAGGGGACGACGCCGTCGAACGGCCGCAGTATCCCATACAGCCCGGATAAAATCCGCACGTGCTCCTGCGCATATTCAAAATAGGATTCCTCAAACACCTGCGGCGCCATGTACCGGTATTGAATGCCGTCATAAGCCAGCAGCGCCGGCGTCATCGCTTTGCGCGGATCGAACCGGTGATAGCGGTCAAAGGCTTCGCGGGCCAGGGCGTCGTTGCAGCAGAGCAGCCGCTGCAGTTCGGGCAAGGACAGGGATTTCATATACTCCCACAGCGAAAGGGCTTTATCCAGGAGCAGCGGTGTTTGTACAGGCCAGAAGTCTGTATCCTCATGCATGCGCTTGGCTGGAGACAATATGATTTTCACCGCCGCACCCCCCTTATCCGCCTACCGGTTTCTACCGGTATTATAGCAGAGCGGGCGCTCCCTGGCAACGGGTTGTGTAAAGGAAAAGGACTGCGTCACTGCAGTCCTTCCACAAACGATTTCAGGTTTTTCAGTTCGCCGATGAGCGCTGTGCCGATCACCTTGGAAACGGCCTGGTTCAGTTCTTCCACATGGTTGCCGGTTACGTCGATGGGATCGTAGCGGTGTTCTTCCAGCCGCTGGATACGGCTGTCGATTTCCGCGGCAATTTTATCTACTGAATGGTCATGCATATCGTATGCCTCCTTATGCGTTGGTGTTATTAGTATGGATAATCCTCCGGCGGTTATGCGCGCGCATGAAAAATAGCGGTCAATTCCAGGCGCTTTCAAAGCTGGCCTCCCGGCTGACAACATCCATCAGCCGCTCGCGGCCCCGCCAAATCTGATAGTGCACCGGGCAGGATAAATTTTCGTGAATGGTGCGGCTCATCCGGCCCTGCTCCGGCGCGCCGAGCGGCTGGCCGTTGCCATCTCCCAGCGATTCCACCTGTATGCGGACATCTCCCTGCCGCAGGACCAGCGTGCGTTTGTCGGCGTATTCCACATGTGCGCCGGTATACGTAGCGAACCGGTAGGTTTTTCCATGGGCAAGAATCGCACCGATGCAGCCGGTAAAATGCTTGTTTGCCAAAGGAATGTCGGCTGCGGACAGCATAATGCTGTTGCGGTCCCAGTTGGCCTGTGTCCACAGGTATTGTTTGGGAAAGGAGTGTCCGCGGTCGCCCTCCATGTAGCCGGCCGCGTTATCAAAGCGGTACATCCGTTCATTGATGCGCAGGAACCCGTCCACCCGGTGGCTGAGACTAAAAATGCTGTGCCGGCACTGCATAAACGGAACGAACCGGAACGGCCCCATGATGTCGTGGGGGAGTGGGTTCAAATTCCGGTAACGCAGCCATCCGTCCAGCCGTAGCTGCGGGGTATGAACGTAAATATGCGCTCCTTTATGCGAAAAGGAGGTATGCGCCCCCAACCGGAACAGGTCGCGACGCCGGCTGAAGGAAAACGTGTCAAATTGTACGGCGCGGGACAGGGAATCGGTAATTACTTGCAAAGTCGCGTATTCCCTCCCGTTTTCTTCCCGGTGGAAGGCGGGGATCAGGGCAACCGATCCGTCCGGCGACTGGTGTTTATAATACCAGCCTTCAAAATAACCGTTCATACAATCCGGCTCCTTTTTTCTGGGATACCACTAGTATGAAACGATAGGGGGAAAATCATACATTTGACAAGCAGATTAAAGATCAGGAGCGGTTAAACAATCGGGCATAACAGAGTGGATTCGCATGCAGCAAACGAAAGGCCGGACATATGTCCGGCCTTTATCCCACGCTATTTAACCTGCCTGCCTGCCGGTTTCCCCGGCGAGATCAGCAAAAAACAAATATTGCTGCATCACGCCCCGGCATCCGTTATACTCGTCAAATGGAAAACCACTGGGATAATGATGTGCTAAAATCCCCTTTATATGTGTGTCAACAGGGAACATGTCCAACCGGTGCAGGCCATACAGTGCAATGCAGTCCGCCACCTTCCGGCCAACGCCGGTGAAGGAGAGCAGACGTTCCCGCACCTGATCGTCGTTTTGCGCTTTGAGTATGCCGGCCAGTTCATCCAGTCCACCGTCTTTCATCCGCTGCGTCATCGCGGCCAGATAGCGGGCGCGGTATCCCAGGCCCAGCGCCCGAAAGTCCGCTTCCGATGCCCCGGCCAGCTCGTCCGGCCGGGGAAAGGCGGCGGAAACTTTAGAAGTTTTGGACAGTGGCCGGCCGTAGGTCTTCCGCAGCCGCTGCAGGCAGCCGATGATGCGGGGAATATTGTTGTTTTGTGAGATAAGGAAGCTGACCATGATCTCCCATAAATCCTGCCGGAGAATACGCACGCCCGCGCCGTACCTTGCGGCCGAGGTTAAGCAGGCGTCAGCGGCGGGAATCCGCCGCAGGAACGCCCCGTAATCGGTATCCAGGTCAAAATAGCCTTTCCAGAAGTCGTTATAGACTGCTTTTTCACAGGAGAGGAACAGAGCATTTCCCTCCTGCGCGGCCTCCACATACCGGCCGGCGGATTCTATGGCATACCGTCCCTCATCCAGCCTTACCCATGAAAAGCACTGTCCGCTTCCGGCAATTTGATCGAGGTTAAAATGATTGACGGGAATGGTCACCGGCATATCCTGTCCTCCTTATTGTCTACGTCTCCCCGGAGCCGGGCACAAACTCGTAATCTGAAAGCCCGGTGACTGCTTGTTGTCATAAACGGGAAATAGCAAAACCACCGTTGCCGTTACCCTCTCCGGACTGTACCATGGTGGTCCATTCGTCTATTGGCTGAAACGTGTTTTAATAACATGTTACTTCTTTTACAGAAAGGAGGCGACAACGGGATTGCCTGACGACGTTTATAAATAAAAAGTCGCCGCGAACATAGTACGCGACGACGTGGCGGAGAGAGAGGGATTCGAACCCTCGAACGGGTTTAAGCCGTTACACGATTTCCAATCGTGCGCCTTAGACCAACTCAGCCATCTCTCCCTATAGCGTTCTGAATGGGAACGCTTGTCTATTATAATGAATATACTGATAAAATGCAAGACCTATTTTTAAATTTTTAAAAATTTCCGCGCCGTGAAATAGGAAGTATTTTCTTTTTAAAAATATATGAAAAACATCTTTACTTTTTAATCTTAATATCGTATACTATAAAAAACTGTAATAGTTATATTAGTATCGAAAATTTCATCTGGCGGCTTGTTTGAGGAAGCGGTAAAAATTATTTGAAGAAATGAGGAATGAACCATGAAAAAATGGATTAGCGGCCTTCTGGCCGGTATAATGAGCATTATGATGCTCACCGTGAGCGCTGCGGCGCAGGACGGTTTGAATTCTTACGAAGAAGCGTTGATCAATAAGTTGAGCCAGTCGGTAGTCAACGCGGGCGGAAGCACCATTTCCCTGCCGGTATCGTATGTCAACCAGGCTAAGAACTACTTTATCAGCTCTGTGGACATGACTCAGGAACAGTTTAATGAGATCGACGCGCTGCTGGACGAGGGGATTTCGCTGGTGAAATCGCAGACCACGGCCAGCCTCAGCGCCTTGCCTTATTCTGTCAAGACGTCTTTGCTGGATACCGCTAAAAAAATGGTTTCGGTTATCGGCATGACGCTGACTTATGACGGCACGAATGTTATCATTGTGGATCCCAACGGCAAAGTGGCGTTTACCAACGTACCGGCCGTTAAAGTTACCGGCGGCGTCACCGCGTCGGTATGGCCGGCTGCGGTTATCGGCGCCGGGCTGCTCGGTTTGATGGCGGCCGCGATGGTGGTCGTACGGAAAAAACAGCTGGTTCGCGTAAAATGAAATTGTCCGGATGGATTGAGAAAGCAATGGCATATTTAGGTATGCCATTGCTTTTTGCTCTGGTAGGATATATTATCCTTTATGCGGCGGCCTCACCGGTGCTGGTCCCCGTTCATAATCTTATCAGCCTGATGTCGCTGGATGATAAAATGAGCCTGCAGGACGATTCCTCATACGACGATTTGTTTACCAACCAGTCTGTCCCGGAAACGGGGGAGACGGTGGATGCCAGCTCGATTACCTTTCCGGCCTTTGGCGCCCTTTTCGGCAATTTGTCTATTGATGGCCGCTCGGTGGACGCCCCTCTCTTTTTTGGGGATTCCAACAACGAGTTGAAGCGCGGAGTAGGGCAGTATAACGGCAGTGCCTATCCGGGCTGTGGCGGCACCATTTTAATCGGCGGGCACAATAACAGCTATTTTAACGGCCTTAAAAATGTGGAAGCCGGGGATATTATTACGCTGAAAACCAATTATGGTACCTACCGGTACCGCGTGACAAAAACGGCGGTTTTGCCGGAATCCGATACCACGGCGTACGATTTGAACGCCCGTGAGGAGAATCTGGTGCTGTATACCTGTTATCCCTTTGATATGTTGGGGCTTACCCCCAATCGATATTTTGTTTATGCCAAATATGAATCGGGGCCCCGCGTCCTGTTGAACAAATAAGGAAAGAAGGATGCCCGGTGGCTTCGCCCCTGCTGACCAAACGGATTGTACGCTGCCTGTTCACCTTTTTGGCGGCGCTGTTTACGACGCTGCTGGTAACCATGTGTATTTTTGCCGGGACGTTATGCAGCGAATCCTACCTGCTTGACCATATGGAAAAAAGCCAGTATTATCAAAAAGCGGTGCAGGTTTTGAAGGATCAGTACGCGGCTTATGGACTCCCAGCCGGGATAGAGGAATCGTTTTTTGCGTCCGCTGTCGATGAGGATACCCTGTATCTCGATATACGCGGCGCGGTCAAAGCGTCCTATGCCGGCCAAAATTATACAATTGACGCCAAGGCGCTCTCCAAAAACCTGAACGACCGTCTCTTGGCATACGCGAAACAAAAGGGCGTAACCATAACGGACGAGGTGAAAACCAACCTGTCTCATTTAAGCGACCTCTGCATCGAAGCTTATAAGAAGCAGGCCGACCAATCCCTTTTAAGAATGCTGGGACAGTACACGTCTCGGTACCGTACGGTTGTATGGGCTGGGATCGGCGGCCTGGTGTTGCTCGATATCCTTAGCCTGGTTATGCTGTTCCGCGTGTCCTCCTATGCCCATCGGGCGGTGCGGGGCGTCAACAGCGCCTGTTTGGGGGCGTCCGTTATGCTGATCGCCTATCCGGCATGGTTGTATTCCTCCGGTGGTGTGGAACGGCTTGGTATCACTTCTCCTTCCCTTTACGCCCTGATGGTATCCTACACCAACTCTCTGTTTACTGCTTTTATCATCAGCGGGGCGGTACTGGCCGTTACGGTGATAACCGTGGGGATAATTGGTGTAAAACTTGTGAAAAGACATACTGTATTTTGAGCCGAATCTGTAGTTTTCTAAAAAAAGTGGAATATTCGGTGGAAAATGTCCGGTTTTCGACAGGAAGCGACTTGACAGATGAGGAAATAACTGGTAATCTATGTATACAGTACGAATGAGGTCACATGATTTGTTTTATTCATTGATTTGGGGGAATCGCAATGAAATCGACGGGAATAGTCAGAAAAATAGACGATTTGGGCCGTATTGTCCTGCCTAAGGAACTCCGCCGCACTCTGGGAATTGACGATAAAGACCCCTTGGAGATTTTTGTGGAAGACAACACCATTATTTTGAAAAAATATCAGCCTGCTTGTATGTTCTGCGGTAACGCCCGTGATGTTGTTACGTATAAGGGTAAGAATATCTGCCCGGCCTGCGCAGCTGAGATGGGTAAACTGTTTAACTGAGTATTGCATTTATCTCTTTTGAAAGCGGCGTGTGAAAACGAATTGGAACCGACCCTGCGGAATGTGTCCGCGGGGTCGGTTTTTTAGTGTATCTCCTCATCCGTGTGGCCGGTTCACTGGCAGCCTCCGGCACACACATTGCCGATGGTACTGTACTCATTAGCGTCCTGCTTGCGGACCCATCCTTTCGCCAATACCGCGTTTTGCTTCTTTTGTGAATATATCCGCTCTGGTTTCCCCACTTACAACAACGGTCCCTTTGTGGTTTTGAGCGTATTTACCTGAAAAAACGCGGACAGCCGTGGGCTTTGTCCTGCTTTTTTCGTTGTAAACCGGAATCACCAATTCGAAACCGGCTGCTATACTGTTAAGGAAGCATTTGTGGATTGGAGGAAATGATATGGATCAAACTTCATTAAAGGCGATGATCGACCGGTATAAGGCGGAACTCATGGAAACGGCAGCCCGCAGCACCTTGCCGCAGCCGCCGGCTTCTCCGGCTCCAGTTGCCGCGCCGCCAGCACCGGAACCAGCTCCCGCACCGTCCCCAGCCGTTCCCTCGTCCGACGAGATTGAGGTGAATCCGCCCGAAGCCGGCGATGGGGAGGACCCGCTGCAGTCCATCGCGCCTGAAAACGTCACCTATGAGGCGTTCCTGCAGGAGAATCCCAAGACCGGCACCCTGAAAATTCAGGCGTACGCCGGCCGGCAGGCGGTTCCCGTTCCCGGCGCACAGGTAACAGTCAGCCGCCGTTTCCAGGACGGCGTACACGAATTCGCGTCCGGCGTAACCGATGAAAACGGTATTTTTGATAGTATCGTCCTGCCAGCGCCGGACAAAAAACTGGCCGAAGCGCCGGAAGGCATCGCCCCTTATGCCACGTACGACATCCGGGTCAGTCATCCCGACTATCGCACTGAAATATACCAGCAGGTGCCTATATTCGAGGGCATCAACTCCATCCAGCCGGTACGGTTCCTACCCGATCGGTCGGAATCCTGAAAGGAGGGATAGCCATGGCTGAAACCAACGCACCTGTGACGGAGAATATCGATTATCCGGTTATTCCCGAATATATCACCGTCCACCTGGGGCCCGCCAACCGGCCTGCCGAAAACGTGCGGGTATCGTTTTCGGATTACATAAAAAACGTCGCTTCCAGCGAAATATATCCCACCTGGCCGGAATCCGCCATCCGAGCCAATATCCTTGCCCAAATCAGCTTTGCCCTCAACCGGATTTATACCGAGTATTATCCCAGCCGGGGATATGATTTCGATATCACCAGTTCGACCCAGACCGATCAAAAGTTTATTAAAGATCGGGATATTTTTGAAAACATCTCCCAAATAGTGGACGACATCTTCAACGACTATGTTGTGCGCCAGGGTAGTGTTCAGCCGTATTTTACGCAGTATTGCAACGGCACGACCACCACCTGCGAAGGCCTGTCCCAGTGGGGAACCGTCGGCCTCGCGGAGCAAGGCCTGGTGCCTTATGAGATCCTGCAGCGGTACTATGGCGACGATATCAATATCGTGTTCAACGCCCCTGTGGCCGGCATCGAGCGCTCTTATCCCGGCGTCCCGCTGCGGCTGGGCGACGCGGGGGAGGATGTGCGTATCATCCAGCGGCAGCTAAACCGCATTGCCGACAATTATCCGGCCATACCCCGTCTGTCGGTTATCGACGGTCAGTTCGGTGTGGAAACCGAGGCTGCCGTGCGGGAATTCCAGAAAATATTCAATTTGACGGTGGATGGTATTGTGGGCAAAGCCACCTGGTATAAAATAAAATCGATTTATAATGGTATTAAGCAGCTCAATGAGCTGTATTCGGAAGGATTGTCTCCAGATGAAGCCTCACGGCTATATCCCCGTGAATTCAACCTGGGGGATACCGGGATAGAGGTGCGGGTCGTTCAGTATATTTTAGCGGTAGTCGCTTATTTCGACAATCAGATTCCCGTACCCGTTGTCGATGGTATATATGACCAGAACACGGTTGACTCGCTGACCGCGTTCCAGCGGCAATACGGTCTGGAGCCCACCGGGGTACTGGATCGTGAAACCTGGAATAAGCTGCTCTCCGTGTACCGGGATACGGTGGCGAATGTTCCGCCGGATCAGGTGCCGGACAGCAGCCTGATTTATCCGGGACGGTATTTGTCCCTGGGCATGACTGGGGACGATGTGGAGGACCTTCAAGGGCTGCTCAACCAAGCGGCTACCCTGCATGATTTTGTCCCAACCGTCACGGCAAACGGTACCTATGACGAGGCCACGGAGGCGGCGGTGCAAGCCATACAGC
>OGYY01001824.1_pt1 | contig 17283 bp, 14 predicted proteins | sample 1576671 | NCBI WGS metagenome assembly OGYY01 (sample SAMEA3541593, study PRJEB24748) | human gut metagenome | biome: human gut; feature: human-associated habitat; material: faeces | place: China | collected 2012 | reverse complement strand
CGGGGCGCTGGGCGCACAGGGGGCGATGCTGGAGGACTGCGTGCGCTATGGCGGCATTCTGCTGCCCGCCACGGGCGCCTTCATGCTGCAAAACGTGTTCCAGAGCTTCTTTATCACGGCCGAGCGGCCGCGGCTGGGCCTGATGGTCACGGTGGCGGCCGGGGTGACCAACATGGCGCTGGACGCGCTGTTTATCATGGGCTTCGGCTGGGGGCTGGAGGGCGCTGCGGCGGCCACGGCCATCAGCCAGCTGGTGGGCGGAGGGATTCCGCTTGTGTACTTCCTTTCGCCCAATCAAAGCCTGCTGCGGCTGTCGCGCCCCGCGTGGGACCTGCGCGCGCTGGGCAAGGCATGTACGAATGGCTCCTCCGAGATGATGACCAACCTGTCTCTGTCGCTGGTCAACATGCTCTATAACTTCCAGCTCATCCGCCTGGCAGGGGAGGATGGCGTGGCCGCCTACGGGGTCATCATGTATGTCAACTTCATCTTCCTGGGCGTGTTCATCGGCTATTCCATCGGCAGCGCGCCGGTCGTCAGCTATCATTTCGGCGCAGATAACCGGGTGGAGCTGCGAGGGCTGCTTCGCCGGAGTATGGGGATTATCGCGGCATTGAGCGTAGCCATGACGGTGCTGGCCGAGCTGCTTGCGCAGCCGCTGGCCCGCCTCTTCGTGGGCTATGACGCGGCCCTGCTGGAGATGACGCGGCGTGGCTTCATGCTCTATTCGCTGTCCTTCCTGTTCGCGGGCGGAGGCATTTTCGGCTCGGCGTTCTTTACCGCGCTGAATAACGGGGCGGTGTCTGCGCTGATTTCGTTCCTGCGGGCGCTGGTGTTCCAGGTGGCGGCGGTGCTCGTTTTGCCCCGGCTTATGGGGCTGGACGGCGTGTGGCTGGCGGTGCCCGCAGCCGAGGCGCTGGCGCTGGCGGTCGCGGCGGCCTGCTTCGCGGCCAAACGCAAACGATATGGATATTGAAAAAACCAGCCCGACATTTCCCGATGGAAACGCCGGGCTGTTTTTTTATTCCTTCTCGCGCACCCAGGTGAAGCGCGGGCCGCAGTAGCCGTCGCGCTCCACCCGCTCATCCCACATGGACAGCGGGCGCACCCACACGGTGCGGTCGCCGTAGAGCTGGCGGTAGACGGCCATGCGCTCCAGCGTTTCGGAGTGGACGGCCGTGCAGATGAGCTGATAGAGGTTCCCCTTGAAATGCCGGTACACGCCCGGCCTGGGCCCGCTCACGCGCGCCCCCGCTTCCACTGTAAGAAGTCCTCGAAGTTGCCCTCGTAATCCAGGCAGCCGGACTTGCCCAGGGGGAACTCGATGATGCGATTGGCGATTTCGTCGATGAACTGGTGGTCGTGCGAGGCGAAGAACAGGTTGCCCGGATAGGCTTGCAGGCCGTTGGACAGCGCCGTGATGCTCTCCAGGTCGAGATGATCGGTGGGCTGGTCCAGAATCAGGGCGTTGGCTTTGCTCATCATCAGGCGGCTGAGCATGCAGCGCACCTTTTCGCCGCCGGAGAGGACCTTGGCGGGCTTGTAGACGTCGTCGCCGCTGAAGAGCATGCGGCCCAGGAAGCCGCGCAGGTAGGTTTCGGTGGTGTCATGGGAGAACTGGCTGAGCCACTCGATGAGCGTGCCGTCAAAGTCCTGGAAAAAGCGCGAGTTGTCCTTGGGAAAATAGCTCTGGGAGATCGTCACGCCCCAGCGGAAGTTACCCTCGTCGGGGTTGAGCTCGCCCACCAGAATGCGGAACAGCGCCGTCGCGCCCGCCTCGTTGTCGCCCACAAAGGCGATCTTGTCGCCCTTTTTGACGGTGAAGGTCACGTTGTCGAGCACCTTGACCCCGTCGATGGTCTTGCTGATGCCGTCCACGAAGAGGATGTCCTTGCCGGCCTCGCGCTCGGGCTCAAAGCCTACGAAGGGATACTTTCGGCTGGAGGCGGGCATCTGCTCCAGCTGGATGGAGTCGAGCACCTTTTTGCGGCTGGTGGCCTGACGGCTCTTGGACTTGTTGGCGCTGAAACGGCGGATGAACTCCTGCAGATCCTTGATCTTTTCCTCACGCTTCTTGTTCTGGTTGCGGATGAGCTGCTGCATGAGCGTGGAGGACTCGTACCAGAAATCGTAGTTGCCGGCGTACATCTTGCACGTCTCGTGATCGACGTCCACGATGTTGGTGCACACGGCGTTGAGGAAGTGACGGTCATGGCTGACCACGATCACGATGGCATCGCAGTCCACCAGGAAGTCCTCCAGCCACTCGGTGCTTTCCACGTCCAGGCCGTTGGTGGGCTCGTCCAGCAGAATGATGTTGGGGTGGCCGAACAGCGCCTGCGCCAGCAGCACCTTCACCTTCTGGCGGCCGTCGAGGCTGGCCATCTGGGCGTAGTGCAGCTCGGTGGGGATGCCGATGCCGTTGAGAAGCTGGGCGGCCTCGGTTTCGGCGTCCCAGCCGTTCATCTCGGCAAACTCGCCCTCCAGCTCCGCCGCGCGCTCGCCGTCGGCGTCGCTGAAATCCGGTTTGGCATAGAGCGCGTCCTTTTCCTTCATGATGTCATAGAGGCGGCGGTTGCCCATGATGACGGTGTCCATCACGGGGAAGGCGTCGTACTTGAAGTGATCCTGCTCCAGCACGCTCATGCGGTCCTCCTTGCGCATGGACACGCTGCCCGTGGTGGGCGCAAGCTCGCCGGAGATGATGCGAAGCAGCGTGGATTTGCCCGCGCCGTTGGCGCCGATGATGCCGTAGCAGTGATCGGGCTGAAAGATGAGATCGACGTGCTTGTAGAGCAGATCGCCGGCAAACTGGAGGCTGATGTCGGTGAGGGTCAGCATTTCGGGTTTGTCTCCTTTGCTTGTTCGTGTTCCCAGATCTGGTCGTTGAGCTGGTTGATGTTGCCGCAGCCCATGGTGAGCACCAGATCGCCGGGCTGCCAGTGAGCGCGCAGGTAGGCTTCGGTATCGTCAAAGGTCGGGGTGTGCACGGCATTGACGCCATGGGCGCGCATGCCCTCGACGATCTGGCTGGCCTTGATATCGCCGGGGTCCTTCTCGCGCGCGGCGTAGATGTCGGTCACCAGGGTGAAATCGGCGGCCTGGGTGCAGGTGAGGTAGTCGTCAAAGAGGCGCTTGACGCGGCTGTAGGTGTGAGGCTGCATCACGGCCCACAGGCGGTTGTGTGGTTGGAGGCGGGCCACGGAGAGGACGTTGCGCATCTCGGTGGGGTTATGGCCGTAGTCGTGGTAGAGCTTGACGCCCTCCACCTCTCCGGTCAGCTCGAAGCGGCGGTGCGCGCCCTTGAACTCGTTCATGGCATGGCAGGCCATGGTCATGTCCGCGCCCTGGCTGTGGGCGCAGGCCAGCGCGGCCAGGGCGTTGTAGACCTGGAACTCGCCCGGCACCTGGAGCGTGATCTGCCCCAGCACGTCGCCCCGGAAGCACAGGTCGAAGCTGGCGTGGCCGTATTCGTCATAGGTCAGGCGGCCCGGCGTGTAATCGCACCCATCGCTCAGACCGAAGGTGAGCCGCCGCACGGACAGCGCGGACAGCAGGCGCATGATGCGCTTGTCGTCGCCGTTGCCAATAGCGGTGCCGTCGGGGGGCAGGAGAGCGAGGAACTTGCCGAAGGTTTCTTCAATATGGTCGATGTCGCGGTAGAAGTCGAGGTGATCGGCGTCGATGTTGAGCACGACGGCCACGGTGGGGCGCAGGTGGAGGAAGCTGGCGTTGAACTCGCACGCCTCGGCCACAAACATGCCGCTCCTTCCGATGTGCGTGCTGCCGCCGATAAAGTCCAGCGAGCCTCCAATATGGATGGAGGGGTCCATGCCGCACTCCATGAGCACCTGGGAAAGCATGGAGGTGGTGGTGGTCTTTCCGTGCGCGCCGCACACGCCGATGGCGGTATCAAACCCCTCCATCAGCTGACCCAGCAGCGTGGCCCGCTCGATGGACGGCAGGCCCAGGCGTTCCAGTTCCACGCGTTCGGGGTTGTCGGGCAAAATGGCCACGGTGTAGACCACCAGGTCCGCGCCGTGCACGTTTTCGGCATGGTGGCCGATTGTGACGGGAATGTGCAGGTCGTCCCGCAGGTGGCGGGTGGTGTAGGTTTCCAGATTGTCCGACCCGGAAACGATATATCCCTTCTCCTTGAGCATCTGCGCCAGCCCGCTCATGCTGGACCCGCCGATGCCGATCATGTGGATGCGCTTGCCCTGATAATCCCGGATATGCGGTACGGTCATCCTTGCTCACCCGTTTCCTCAAATGGCGCGGCCCCGCTCCGTCCCGGTTTTTCGGAGGCGGAAACACGCTTGCAAAATATACCGATGATATTATACGCTGGAACGGAGGGAATAATCAATAGGGAGAAGAACGCAGGCTAAAATGAATCTTTTGGACTTTCCACATTCATACATTGGGTTGAAGATGCGAAGCACCGATGGTATAATAGCAGAACCAAGCGTCATCAGCCTGTCGTGAAGCACGTCTCCAAGCATAGCATTTGCCTGTTTTCATATGAAAGTCATCCCGCAGCGCATCATCTGCGCGGTTTCTTTGGAGGAATCATAAATGAACGAATTGGGATTTCTCAAACTTCTTTTTTGCTGCAAATGCAAACGAAGATTGTATGATAAACGCATCCACAAGCATCGGGGGTGGAGCTTGTTTTACATCATCTCCGGCAGCGCGCACGTAGTGCTGATGCACGGGCGCAAACCGACCAGAATTGATGTGAATCCCGGCGAATTTGTCTTTCTGTCTTCTCTGGAACCTCATCGTTTATCCATCAGTGAAGTGGATCACTGCCACATGGTGCATCTGATGCTCTATCCCTGTGGAGAGGAAGAAGCCATTTTATCGCTGCGACAGCTTAGGGAAATCAGCGAATCAGCCTATCAGATGCTTTGCAACCCCACGTTGTTTGTGCATGCTGCCGATCTGAACGCTATGCTGATCAACACCCTTACCGAAGTGCTGCTCTGCTTTGATTTTTGCAGAAAAAAGCCAGATCTCTCAGCCGTACCAAAGCTGATGCTTCAGACAATGCTGGTTGAAATTGCGTATTTATGCCAGCAGAACATAGAGCCTCGTTATGATCGTTATGTTAACTGTGCCATCGCATATTTGAAAGGACACTGTACCGAGGTGGTGCATGTGGCGGACGTTGCCAACGAGGTGGGGCTTCATCCCGCTTACTTGCAGCGCATCTTTAAGGAGCGCATGCATATGAGCCTGATGGAATACCTGGTCCAGTATCGGGTGCGAAAGGCGCGCCGGCTGCTGTGCAGCACATCGTTTCCCATTATCGAGATCGCGCTGGAATGCGGCTTTTCCAGCCGACAGCACTTTTCCCGTTGCTTCCGTGAGCACGAGGGTGTAACGCCCTCGGAATACCGCCGTCGCAACCAGATTCCTTCCGGCGAAATTCTGGCCATACGCACGGAAAAATCCAATCCCGACGATATTGTTGAGTTGTGATTCCGCGCGCTTTCTATTCTTCATCCATCAAAAAAAGTTAGAATTCGTTCCCTTGCTCCCAGAAAGGGCGCTAATTTGTTCCTCCTTTCTGATGGCTTTGTTTTATCATAAAGGCACAGGCTGAACGCCGCTTGGAGAAAAACGAAGAAAGGAATGAAAGTTATGAAGCGTACCCCTGTTGCCGTCCGCGCCATCATCCATTTCCTGATTCTCGTGATGCTTTTGGCCATGCTCCCCATCGGTTCTATCGCAGAGAGCGAGCCGCAAAAGATCACCATGCTCTTCAGTGCAGGCGGTTCCGGTGCAGCCATTGCAGCCGCCGCCGAACGCTTCACCGCCGAAACGGGCATCGAGGCCGAGGTCCTGCTCTTCTCACTTAACGAAGTGTATGAAAAGCAGATTCTCTCCCTTTCCAACGGAACGGACGACATTGACATCGTAGCCATCAATGACCCCTGGATCCCCCTCCTCAAGGATTATCTGGAGCCCCTAGAGCTAGAGCAGAGCATGCTGGACGCATTCATACCGGGCATGCTGAATACCTTTGCCGTCGACGGTGTGATCTATGGTATTCCTGTGCGCATGGGAGGCGATGTGATCACCTATCGCGAGGACGTTCTGGAAGAACTCGGTGTGGACCCCACCAGCCTCCGCACCTGGGAGGACGTATATCAGCTGGCTCTGAAGATGACCGACAAGGAAAACAGCAAATATGGCTGGTCCATGGGGTTGGTCGAACCCAGCAACGTAGTTAAAGCCTGGTATGAATATCTGATTTGTTACGGCGGTTATATCGTGAATGAAACAGAGGATGGTTTGGGATTGACCCGTCCCGAGGCCATTGCAGCCACCAAAATGTTCGTGAAATTTGTGCAGGACTGCTGTCCGCCCGATGTGCTGAACTATTCTTTCAACGAGCAGGTGGACTCCATGAAAGCAGGCCAAGCGGATATGGGCCTGCTGTGGACGAGCCGCTATCCCTCCGTCAACGTAGAAGATAGCGACGGCTATGGCAAATGGGCTGTGCTGCCCTTTATGCCCGGCCCCGAAGACGGCTCTTTGGAAAGCGGCGTCGCCTGCGTAGACGGTTGGGCCGTTGGCATCAGCAGGTATTCCTCCAATAAAGAAGCGGCGCAAGCCTTTGTGGAGTTTATCGGGTCCTATGACGAACAGCTGCGTCTGGCTACGGAAAACAGCAATTCTCCCACCATCGCCGACATCTATGACGCGCCCGAATATCTGGCGGTCATTCCGCAGGCGGAAAACATGAATCTGGCGCTGGAAGTCTCTACGCCCCGTCCCCAGAAGGTATACTTTAACGACATTCAGGAGGAGATCGCCCTGTACATCAAGCTAGCCTGTCTGGGCGACATGACGGTGGAAGATGCCCTAGCTGCCTGCGAGCAAAACTGCCTGGATATTCTGGAGTCCTATCGATAAAAGCGCGAACCTCCGACCGCGGAAAGCGCCTTCGGGCGGGGGTATTCCCCGCCTGGCGCGTCCGCATATACGACTCTGAAAGGGAAACATTATGCGAAACCGGCGTATGCTCTCCGATCACCGCTATGCCATGCGGTATATTTACCCCGCGTTTTTCATGCTGGGTGCCGTACTGCTTGTGCCGCTGGGCTTCAGCGTGGTGGCCAGCCTAATGCGCTGGAACCTGGTTCCGCGCCGTATCCACTGGCTTGGGCTGGATAACTATATACAGATTTTTCAGGACACCGAGGTATGGCATTCCATATGGCTTACGCTCAAGTTTACCGTTCTGAGCGTGGGCATCGAAATGTTGCTGGGGTTTCTGATCGCCATGTTCCTCAATACGGATTTCAGAGGCTGCAAGTTTGTGCGCGTTGTGGTACTGCTTCCCATGATGCTTTCTCCTACCGTTATTGCACTGGTGTTTAAGCTGATGCTTAACTATGACCGTGGCATTGTCAACGAAGTGCTGGCAGCGGTATTCGGCAACGGCGCCAGGCAGGTTTGGCTGGGCAAGGACTGGGCTTTTACCTCCGTGCTTGTGGTCGATGTATGGATCAACACTTCCTTTGTGGTGTTGAATGTGCTGGCAGGTCTGCAAAGCGTCTCTGTAGACATCATGGAGGCTTCGGTCATCGATGGCGCCAATGCCTGGCAGCGCGCCACACGCATCACCATTCCGCTGATCAAACCCGTGCTGCTGGTCGCTCTCATCTTCCGTACCACCTTCGCCCTGCGCAATTTTCCCATCGCTTATGTGCTTACCGGCGGCGGACCGGCCAACTATACGCAATTCTATGCGCTGGAGCTCTATAAGGAAGCGTTCACAAAATACAATGTCGGCTATGCATCTGCGCTTAGCTGGTTGCTCATCGTGATTACCTTCTGTCTGAGCGTGCTATACACAAAACTGACGATGAAAGGGGAAAAATAACATGTCTGTAGGTATCAAAACATATGACGTAGTCGTGGTAGGGAGCGGCCCTGCAGGAATTGGCGCCGCCCTGGCCTCCGCCCGTAGCGGGGCCAAAACGCTCATCATCGAGAAGCACTCCTATCTGGGCGGCATGATGACCGGCGGGCTGGTCACTGGCTTTCACGGCATGCGCGTCCATCAGGGGCACTATTCCAAGGGACCCGGCTCCATGCTGATGACCGACAAGCATACGCCGTTGGTGGTGAAAGGCATCGCCCTAGAGATGTGCAACCGTCTGAAGGAGGCGGGCGCCGCCTATACGGATATCGACGATCCGCCCATGCGCGTGGAGTTTGACCCCGAAGCGCTGATTCCAATTCTCTTTAAAATGTGTCAGGAAAGCGGCGTGGACGTCCTGCTGGATTCCATCGCCTTTGGTCTGGAAATGGACCACAACCGGATTGAATATATCAAGGTGGCCAACAAGTCCGGCGAAACGCATATCTATGCGAAAGCCTTTGTCGATGCTTCCGGCGACGGTGACCTGATTGAATGGTCGGGTGCCGGCTTCCACATGGGGACGGACGAAAACCGCCGTTGCATGCCACTGACCATCTATATGGTCCTGGGGGATGTGGATCTGCAGAAGCTTCTGGATTATTACAAGCAAAATCCGGATGATCTGGACATCGGTGATCCTGAAAAATGGCAGAAGCTGTTTGATGCGGGTGCGCCCATCGCGCTCATGGGCCTGCACAAACTTTTGGTAAGTGCGGGCAAGGATCACGTCTATCCCATGCCCCTGGGCTGTGAAAACGAAATTGCCATTCCTATTTTCGACATTCAGACCAGCGTTCTTCCCGCCAATACCTGCAAGCTGCTGGTGGATATGGCGTATGGCATCGACCTGACCAACGGCGACGACTGGAGCCGGGCGGAGATGGACATTCGCACCAACCAGCTTCCTGGCATTCTGGCTTTCATGCGCAAGTACGTGCCCGGCTTCGAGAACTGCTACTGCCTCTATACAGCCTCACAGCTTGGGACCAGGGAAAGCCGCCGTCTGGACGGCGTATATACCTTCTGTCATAAGGATATCATGACCAACGCCCATTTTGAGGACAGCATCGGCCGCACGGGCCGCGCCATGAACGTGCATTCCACCGGTGGTGGCAAGCAGGACGAAATCTCCGGCGGCCGCAAATGGACCGAGGCCCCCAATCCCATCGGTGCGGATATTCCCTACCGCGCGCTGATCTCCCCGAAGGTTGGCAATCTGGTGGTAGGCGGGCGCTGTATCTCCGTGGACCGTGACGCGCTGGGTTCCGTACGCGGCGAGCCCGTTTGCATGGTAACCGGTGAAGCCGCCGGAGCTGCTGCGGCTATGGCCGCCCTGCGCGATATTGCCGTACAGGACGTTCCTGTGGGCGAGCTGCAGGAGTTGCTAAAAAGTCGCAATGTGATCATCTGATAAAAGAGGGGGTCGCCGTGAGAAAAAAACTCGCTTCGCTCTATCACGTGACAGTTTCCCTTTTGCTTTGTGCAGCGGTGCTGCTGCCTATTCTCTACATCGCGCAGCTCTCGTTTCGCTCCGCCGCCGACGCAACCAAAAACACGCTGTTTTTTCAGCCCACACTGGAGAACTACGCCCAGATTTTCACCGGCCAAGTCAATTATCTGCCGTTTACGGCCGTGCTGAAAAACTCGGTGATCGTCACGCTCGTCAGCGTATCCGCGGCGCTTGCGCTGTCGTGTCTGGCGGCCTATTCGCTGGCCCGGCTGCGCGTGCGGCACAGGATGGGCATCAATTACCTGATCCTTGGGATGCGCATGATTCCTCCTATCGCCATTGTGGTACCGCTGTACATGCTGTGGTCCCGCTTGGGGCTGTATGATAAGCTCACCGGTCTGATCCTGCCGTTCATTGCGCTGGATATTCCCCTTTCTACGTGGCTGCTGCAGGGTTTCTTTAAGGGCATTCCGGAAAACCTTGAAGAAGCTGCGGCCATTGACGGTTGCACGCGCTTTCAGGCCTTCCGCCGTGTCATTCTGCCGCTGACGGCGCCAGGTATAGCGGCCACAAGCATCTTCTCCTTCTCTCTGTCCTGGAACAACCTGACGATCCCCATGGCGCTGACCATGACAGATGCGGCAACGCTTCCGGTCCTTTCTGCTCAGGTAAAAACCGACGACGGCATCCTGTGGGGCCAGCTGGGGGCCTATGCGGTGCTGATGATCGTGCCCATGGTGATCTTCACCGCCTGCGTATCCCGATTTCTGGTCAAGGGCATGGCCAGCGGCGCCGTCAAAGAATAACCCTAATGATACTCTCAACCTTCCGGGGGCGGGGCCTGCGCGACAGCCCCGCACCATTTGTTTCTGGTTTCATTTTGACCTGCGTCCTTCTTCCTATTGCATCATCCTCCTCTTCTACAGCCGTTGCACCATCCTCCCCCTACAGCCTAGAATTGACAATCATTCTGCACTGTGGTATAGTAAATGGCACGATTCTCTGACGTGTCACACAAGCAAATCCCCCCTCGCCAGGAGGGATAGGAACATCAGCATGGGAGGTACTGTGTAGTATGGATACGCCAGCCCTTAAAAACATCTGTACCCAGGTGCGGCGCGATATCATCAACATGACGGCCAACGCGGGCTCCGGCCATCCGGGCGGATCGCTGTCGGCTACGGAAATGCTGGTGGCGCTGTACTTTGACGTGATGAACGTCGACCCCAAAAACCCCTCGGATCCGATGCGCGACCGTCTGGTGCTCTCCAAGGGACATGCGGCGCCCGCGCTCTACGGCGTGCTGGGGGAAAAGGGATATTTCAGCACTGAAGAGTTTAAGAATTTCCGCCAGCTGCACAGCATCCTTCAGGGCCATCCCGACGCCAAGAAGTGCCCCGGCGTGGACGCTTCGACGGGATCGCTTGGTCAGGGCATTTCGATTGCCGTGGGCATGGCGCTGGGCGCCAAGACCACGGGCAACCCCTGCCACGTGTACGCCATCTGCGGCGACGGCGAATTGCAGGAGGGCCTGGTGTGGGAGGCCTCCATGGCTGCGGCGCATTACGGCCTGGACAACCTGACCGTGCTGGTGGACAACAACGGCCTTCAGATCGACGGCAGCAACGATGAGGTGATGAGCCTGGGCGACCTGAACGCCAAGTTCACCGCCTTCGGTTACCGCGTGATCGAGCTTGGGGACGGCAACGATATCGAAGCCGTGATCGCGGCGCTGAAAATCCCTCCGATGAAGGGCAAGCCCACGCTGATTCTGTGCCATACGCACAAGGGCAAGGGCATCAGCTTCATGGAAGATCAGGTGGGCTGGCATGGCAAGGCCCCCAACGAACAGCAGCGTGCCGAAGCGCTCAAAGAACTGGAGGGTTGAACCATGAGTGAAACAAAAGCCACCCGCGCGGCCTACGGCGAGGCGCTGGTCAAGCTGGGCCATGAAAATGACAAGATTGTGGTGCTGGACGCGGACCTTGCCAACGCCACGATGACGATGACCTTTGCCAAGGAATTTCCAAACCGGCATTTTGATGTGGGCATCGCCGAAGCCAACATGGTGGATATGGCGGCCGGCATGTCCCGCATGGGCCTGATTCCGTTCTGCTCCACGTTTGCCGTGTTCGCCGGACGCAGCTACGACCAGATTCGCAACGGCGTGTGCTATCCGCATTTCAATGTCAAGCTGGCCTTCACCCATGCGGGCCTGAGCGTGGGCGAGGACGGCGGCAGCCATCAGGCCATCGAGGACATCGCCCTCATGCGCGTGCTGCCCGGCATGACCGTGATCTGCCCCTGCGACGCCAACGAAACCTATCAGGCCGTGAAGGCTGCCGCTGAGATGGACGGTCCGGTGTACCTGCGCCTGGCCCGTCTGGCCACGCCCGTGATGGACCCCATGCCCTTCACCGTCGGCAAGGGCAACGTGCTGATGGACGGCAGCGACGCGGTGATCTTCACCTGCGGCCTCATGGTCAGCGAGTGCCTCAAGGCGGCGGAGCTGCTCAAGGAAAAGGGCATGAGCCCCGCCATTGTCAACCTGCATACCATCAAGCCCATCGACGCCGAGCTGGTGCGCGCCTATGCGGCCAAGTGCAAGCGTGTCTATACGGTTGAGGAGCATTCCGTCATCGGCGGCCTGGGCGACGCCGTGGCCGACGTGCTGCTCAGCAGCGGCGTGGCATGTACTTTCAAAAAGATCGGCGTGCAGGACCGCTTTGGTCAGTCCGGCAAGGCCATGGAAGTGCTGGCCGAGTACGGCCTGACCGGTCCGCAGATCGCGCAGACCATCGCGGGCTGACGGACCGGCAAGGCGGCGGGACGAAGCGTTCCGCCGCCCTTTTGATATCTCCAACCATACGGAGGCAAGCGTCATGAGGATAGCGCTTATCAATGAAAACAGTCAGGCGGCCAAGAACGCCCTGATCGAAAAAAGCCTGAAAAAGGTCGTGGAACCCATGGGGCATACCGTGTACAACTACGGCATGTACGCCCCCGACGACGCCTGCCAGCTCACCTATGTCAAGGCGGGCTTGCTGGCGGCCATTTTGCTCAACGGCGGCGCGGCGGATTACGTGGTCACGGGATGCGGCACGGGCGAGGGGGCGATGCTGGCATGCAACAGCTTTCCCAACGTGCTGTGCGGGCATGTCGTGGACCCGTCCGACGGCTTCATGTTCGCCCAGATCAACGACGGCAACGCCATCGCCCTGCCCTTTGCCAAGGGGTTCGGCTGGGGCGCGGAGCTGAACCTGGAAATGATCTTCGAGCAGACGTTCGGCCACGGGCACGGCAACGGTTACCCGCCCGAACGCGTGGAGCCCGAACAGCGCAACAAGAAGATCCTCGATCAGGTCAAGCAAGTCACCCACAGGGACATGCTCGCCATCCTGCGGGACATCGACCAGACCTTCCTGAAGGAAACCATCAGCGGAGAACGCTTCCGCGCGTATTTCTTCGAAAACTGCAAGGAAGCGGCCATTGCCGACTACCTCAAGGGCGTGCTGGGCTGACCCGGACGCTCCAAGGCCCCTCCCGCGGCGCACGCGCCGGGAAGGGGCCTTTTCAGCGAGAAAAAAACGGCGCAGGGGTTGGTTTTTGGCGGATGCGGACCGTCTAATCAGCAGGAGGTGACGCGTATGACGCAGCAGCGCCCGGACGAGAGACGGGCGGCGGAGCTGAGCCGTCTGATGGCGGCTTATGAAAAGGACATCCTCAAGCTGTGCTGCCTCTACCTGCAGGATGCCGGCATGGCGGAGGATGCGGCGCAGGAAACGTTTTTCAAGGCGTATCGCGCGCTGGACCGCTTCCGGGGCGAGTGCGCGGACAAGACCTGGCTGGTGCGCATCGCCGTGAATACCTGCAAGGATATGCGGCGGGCGGTATGGCTTCGGTTCGTGGACCGGCGTGTGACGCTGGACCGCCTGCCGGAGCCTTCCACGCCGCCCGGCACGGACAGCGTCCATCTGACGCTGGAAATCATGCGCCTGCCTGCCAGGGAGCGCGACGCGGTGATTCTGTACTACTATCAGGGAATGACGCTTCGGGAGGTGGCCGCCGCCCTGAAGGTGAGCGAGACGGCCGTGACCAAGCGGCTGCGGCGGGCATGCGGCCGCCTGCGGCTGATCTGGGAAGGAGGGGCGGACGATGCATGAAACCAACCGTGAACGGATTCGGCGGGCCGTGGACGAGTGCCTGTCCGGCATGGACGGCCGCCCATCGCTGGAAAAGCGGGTGCTGGCGCGCGCGAAGGGAGAGCGGCGTGGTCCCCGGCGGCTCTCGCTGGCGCTGGCGGTGGCGCTGCTGGTAACGCTGCTTGCGGCGGCCACGCTGGCGGCGGGCGTGCTGACCGGATGGCTGCGCGTGCGGCAGGAGGATGTGGGCGCGCTGCATGGCTGCGTGTCGCTGGACGGGACGCTGTACCTGTCCACCAGCGGCGGCCTGCGCACATGGAAGCCAGGGCAGGAGGAACCCGAGCTGCTGGTGTCCATGGACGAACTACAGGCGCAGGGAATCGGCTTTGACACGCTTATCTACGCGGACGGGAACGCACCGGCCCTGCTGGACCGGAGCGGGAAGAAGCTCTGGCGCTGGCAGGACGGCGCGCTCGTCTGCACGCTGGACTATGCGGGCACGCCAATGGACCTGCCGCAGAGGCGGTACCGGGCGGCGGTGATGCAGGACGGCTGGCTGTTCCTGTGCGCCCTGCCGCCGGAGGGAACGGTGTATGAGGCGGATGTGTACCGGGCCGATCCCCTGACGGGCGACGCGGAGCGCCTGCCGCTGGAGGGCGTGACGGAGCTGTGCGCGTGGGAGGGCGGTCTGCTGGCCGTCGCCTGCGACGTGGACAACAACGTGTGCCGTCTCGTATCGGTGGACCCGGAGAGCGGGGCGGTCCATACGCTGGATGAGCGGTCCATGCAGGGGATCGAGGGCGTGGCCTGTGACGGGAACACGATCTGCGCCATTGTGGACGGCACGCTGTCCCTGTGGAACGGCACGGGCTGGACGGCGCTGCAAGGCTACGCGCCCGGCCATCTGGACTATGCCTTTGCGGTGGTGGGCGACGGCTATGCGTCCCTTGGCACGGACGACATGCAGTACGTGCCCTTCACGAAGGCGGACAGCCTGCCCACGCTCGCCATCCGTGGCTACATCAGCGCGGACAACATCGACGCGAATTTTCAGCAGGCCTATCCCGGCGTGGCCGTATCGCGCGCCGCCGACCCCTCGCTCACGGCGCGGCAGGTGGTCGAGGCCATCGCCGCCGGCGACGAAACCGACCTGTTCCACGTGCGCATGGACGGGGAGATGGTCGCGCTGATGCGGGAGGGCGGCCTTGCGCCGCTGAATGAATCGGACATCTTGCTTGCGGACACGGAGGGGATGCTTGCGCAGGTCGCGGACGCGGTATTTCAGGACGGGTTGCTCTACGCCGTGCCCTCTCTTATGCATGTGACGGTGTGGGAAGGGGCGGAGGAGGTGCCCGCCACGCTGGAGGCACTGCTGGAAAAGCATGCCGCATGGACGGAGGAGACGCCCCTTGTGGCCCATGCCTGGGAGGGCGGCACATGGACGAAGGACGATTACGCGAACCTGCTGCTGACCACGCTGATCACGGAGGCGCACAACGCCGGCAGGGCTGTGGACTTCCGCGAGGAAGCCTTCGTGCGCATGCTCACGGCGCTGCGGGATGCAAGGCTGCCCGAAGCGGAGGGTGAGGCATGGCTGGACCCGGACGAGATCGTCGCGCTTTCGGGATTTGAGGACATGCCCACTTCCGGCGACTGGACCTATGAGCCGGGGACCACGCCCCCGCCGCCCTCGGCGCCGGACTGGCAACTGCCGCCCGCCCTGTCGCCGGACGCGCGGCAGACCGCCGGGGCCAACCTGCTGGTGTACGTGCTTAACCCCAACGCGCGCCATCCCGATGTGGCCATGGCCTATCTGGAATACCTCTGCGGACATCGTGCGCTGTATGAGGAGGCGCTGCTCAAGCCCGCGTCCGCCAGCCCCGTGCTGCATCCCCAGATCGAGGAGTGGATCGCGTGGATCATCGAGGACCAGCACGCGTTGGACGCCGAGCAGGGACTTAAGACCGACGAGGAGGCCCTGGCCGCACGCACGGACGCCATTCGCGCCGCGCCGGATTCCTGGGCGGTGACGCAGGGCCGGCTGGAGGCCTACCGCGAGGAGATCGCGCCCTACGTGGACCTGCGCCTGCATCCGCTGCTGGCCGGGTCGCAGAAGCGGGACGGCGGCGTGTACGCCCGCATGCTCCGGGCCGTGTGCGACTATGTGGAGGGCGGGGCTGCGCTGGAGGACTGCCTCAAGCGGCTGGAGACCCTCGCGGCCTCCGCTCCGGACGTTCCTTGACAAAGCGGGGTGTGCGGCGGTACAATCTGCTTACGGACGGATGAAGGAGGGATGGAACTTGAAGCAGTGCATGGACGCCGACAACCTGCACCGCAGGCTGCGCAAGATCATCGGGCAGGTGCAGGCCATCGACCGGATGGTGGAGGAGGACGTGCCCTGCGAGGACATCCTTTCCCAGCTCAACGCCGCCAAGTCGGCCCTGCACAAGTGCGGGCAGGTGGTGCTGGAAGGGCATATCCGCCACTGCGTGCGCGACGGCATCGAGCACGGGGACGCGGACAGGACCATCGAGAGCTTTACCAAGGCGGTGGAGCGGTTTTCCAACATGGGATGACATACGGCGCTTTCAAAGACGCGGGCGGGAACGCCCGCGTCTTTTTGTTGGCCCTGAATCCGGTAGCCCGTGCGCTTGACAGGCCCTGCCATCGATGCTATAGTATGGGTATACCCCTATAAGTATAATTCGGGAGGCGCTTATGAAAACGCTGGTGCAAAAAACCGAGGCTTTTCTGGAATGGGGCGGCATCCAAAAGGAAATCGCGCTGCTGGCTATCTCCGGCGCGGCGCTGGTGGTGAGCATCTTCGACCTTCTGCCCCTGCCGTTTGACGCGGCGTGGGTGGCCATCGTGCTCTGCGGCGTACCCATCGTGCTTGAGGCGCTCATCGGCCTGATTACGGCCTTTGACATCAAGGCCGACGTGCTGGTATCCCTGGCGCTGATCGCTTCGGTGCTGATCGGGGAGGACTTCGCTGCGGGCGAGGTGGCCTTCATCATGCAGCTGGGCGCGCTGCTGGAGGATGTGACCGTGGCCCGTGCGCGGGCCGGCATCGAGAAGCTGGTGCACCTGACCCCGCAGACCGCGCGCGTGGTGCGGGATGGAGGCGAGACAATCGTCCCCGCCGAGCAGGTCCGGGTGGGCGACCGGCTGCGCGTGCTGCCGGGCGAGAGCATCCCCGTCGATGGCGTGATCACCTCCGGCCAGACCTCTATCAATCAGGCGGTGATGACCGGCGAATCGCTGCCCGTGGACAAAACGGTGGGGGATGAGGTATCCAGCGGCACGGTCAACCAGTACGGCGCCTTTGAGATGCGGGCCACCAAAGTGGGGGAGGACAGCTCCATTCAGCGCATGATCCGGCTGGTGCAGTCCGCCGACGCGGGCAAGGCGCGCATCGTGGGGCTGGCGGACCGCTGGGCCACCTGGATTGTGGTGATCGCCCTGACCGCCGCGGCGCTCACGTGGCTGATTACGGGCGAGATCATCCGCGCGGTCACGATTCTGGTGGTGTTCTGCCCGTGCGCGCTGGTGCTGGCCACGCCCACGGCCATCATGGCGGCCATCGGCAACGCGACCCGGCACGGCTTTCTGGTGCGGGAGGGCGACGCGCTGGAACGGCTGGCCGACGTGCGCAAAATCGCCTTTGACAAGACCGGCACGCTTACCTGGGGCACGCCCCGGGTGGTGACGGTGGCAAGCGCTCTCCCCGGCCTGGACCGCGCGGGGCT
>OGYY01001813.1_pt1 | contig 17391 bp, 17 predicted proteins | sample 1576671 | NCBI WGS metagenome assembly OGYY01 (sample SAMEA3541593, study PRJEB24748) | human gut metagenome | biome: human gut; feature: human-associated habitat; material: faeces | place: China | collected 2012 | reverse complement strand
CTTGCCGCCGGATGCGGGCGCGGGTGCTGTGGCGGCGCATGGCTCAACCGAATACGGTACAGGAAAATCCGCCGGAAGTTTTTTTGTAACGTTCCATCAGTCTCTCCGGCAAAATCATATATCCCATACGAATGGACGGTGACAAACTTTTAGAAAATGTATTGATATATATGACCGAACTGCTGTCATCCAGCATAAACAATGTCTCTACCGGCTTACCAGGCATGAAGAACTCACTGTCAAAATCATCTTCCACAATAAAATGATGTTTTTCTCTTGCCCATTCAAGATATTCGTATCGCTTCCCTATGGTTGCCGTAACCCCGGACGGAAAACTGTGAAACGGTGTCACGTGCAGCACATCCGCCCTTGTCTGTGCCAGCACATCACTCCTGATTCCATCTTCCCCCATAGGCAGCATTTCACAGACCGCACCCGTTCCCTCATAGACTTTCCGGATCTGATGATAGGACGGATCTTCAATTCCATAAATCTTATCCGCTCCAAGAATACGCACAACTGTACCATACAGATGTTCCGCTCCCGATCCGATAATAATCTGTTCCGGCTGTGCAAATAATCCACGATAACGCAGCAGATAGGATGCAATACTGTTTCGCAGAATCGCACAGCCCTCATTTGGTGAACGATACATCAATTCTTCTCCATATTCTGTAATAACACTTCGCACGGTCTTAAAATACAGGGAATATGGAAAGCTGGAAAGTGCTGCATTCTGCAATCGTCCATCTTCGATTTCTTCCGGTATCTCGGGAAGCATATGCAGTTGCTGATTCTGCTCTTTCATTTCTCCGATTACATGTATTTCACATACATAATATCCACTGCGTTCTCTCGGTTCTATATACCCTTCATCTTTTAACATCTGATACGCATTCTCTACCGTGATCAGACTAATTCCGAGGTGTTCCGCCAGACTTCTCTTGGATGGAAGTTTTTCTCCTTTTTTCAGTTTTCCGCGCTCAATATCCCGCCGGATCATTTTATATATATAATAATATTTCGGTTCATCATTTCTCTGTTCCAGATTGTAAGTAAGCATATTCTTCTCCCGTCATTTTCTTTTATATTTGAACTTTTACGTGCTGGAATACTAAAAAAGGAGTAAGACTTACGTCTTGCTCCTTCTTCATACGTGCGCGAGAGGATTCGAACCCCCGACACCTTGGTCCGTAGCCAAGTGCTCTATCCAGCTGAGCTACATACACACGTTGTTCAACAACAGATAGTATTCTATACCAGTTCTATAAATTTGTCAAACAAAATCTAAGATTTTCTTAAAAATTTTCTGTATTTTTTTCAAGACACAATTTGATCTGTGGCTGAGCACCATCTCCATAGATCATATTTTTAATCTCCTGCATTTCGAGGTCTGTTTGAGAGATAACATCAGCACAATGTTTTAAGCGACCGGAGATAAGTTCGGGATCGGCGACATCCTTTTTATAACGGAGCTGGTGGTCAAGACTTGCCCAGAAGTCCATCGCGATAGTACGGATCTGAACTTCTACCCGCATATTTCTCGTATGGTCGGCAAAGAAGACAGGAACTTCTATGATCAGATGAAGACTACGGTAACCATTTGGCTTTGGATGGCTGATATAGTCTTTTGCCTCAATCAGAGTAATGTCATTCTGACTGATGAGCTTCTCTGCAACGGCGTAGATGTCATCGATAAAGGAACAGATAACACGGAGTCCCGCAACATCATTCAAATTATATACGATATTTTCTACAGATACCTGACATCCTTTTGAAGACAGTTTTGTTGCGATACTGACCGGTTTCTTGATGCGCGATTGGATAAATTCAATCGGATTTCGGTTGTAGCGAACGCTGAAATCTGTATTTAATACATCCAGCTTGGTCTGAACTTCCTTGATCGCACAGGAGTACATCATCATAAGCTCCTCGAATCGTTTCATGTCTTCTATAAAAGGATTCTGCTCCGGATATAGAAGTGCATCGATATAGCTTCTGTATATATTTGTATTTGTATTATTATCTTTAGCAGACATATTCATAATCTCCGTTTCTGTTTTAGGCAATCTTTATTTTATCAATTTGCATGAATAGACAAAATAATATCATCCATATTATTCTACTACATTTTAAAGGTAGAGTATACTATAAAAACGTGATAAAATGAGCATTGCGACGGATGTGCTTGCACAAGCCGGCATAATGCGAAAAAAACATAGAGCCGACAGGTGACATGATAAAATGAGCATTGCGACGGAATGTGCTTGCACAAGCCGGCATAATGCGAGAAAGAAGTGAATTATATGAGATATTTGGATCGGCTGATTGCATCAGAGGTTCTTCCGAATGCTTATAAAGAGTGGCGGGGATACCGACAGAAGCTGACAGACTTTATAGAAGAAAATTGTGTGGCCGAAGGAGGGGGTAAGCCTGTTCTTGCTATATGGGGAGCAGGACGGTCAAATGACATCGATCTGGCAAGACTTGCAGAGAGATTTAAGCTGGTTTTGATCGATCGGGATGCAGAGGGACTTGTACAGGCGTGTAAGACCTATGGATTGGAGGGAACAGATGTTATTTGTGTGGATCTTCCTTTCTGGAATGTAGAGCTTGAGACTTATGAAATGTTTGAAGCATTGCTTGCAGAGGGTGAAGAGGCAGAGATCGTGATCGAGCATTTGAAACAGGTTGCATTTGACAACAGCCACAGGGTATTGCCGGATATTGGACGAAGGTTTGACTACAGCGTCTGCGTAGGACTTCACAGCCAGTTGAATGCGAGATTTGCAGGCCTGTTATATATGTATCGGGAGAATTATGACGAGGAAGAATTGCAGATGATCGAGAATGCGATCCGGGCATTAAACGAAGCCGCGGTTACCCGGACAAATGATGTAATCTATATGCTGACGGAGAAATTAATGGTGTTCGGGTTAGAATGGGCAGTTGTAAATGAATCCGCTATGGATCAGTGGGAGAAGTTTGTTCCGGAGGATATTGAAGGTGCGTTGCAGCTTCGTCATGACATCGGAATGCATAAGGATTTTGATATCCGGATCGAAGCGGAGCGGCGGTTGTTCTGGCCTTTTGCATGGAAGGAACGAAAGAAGGGGTATGTGATGGAACTGCTGGCAGTACAGCCTCTTGAATAATAGAGAATTGGGTATATACGAAGCCGGACAGAATATTAGCAAATTGAAGTGGGATGAACAGTAATAGAAAATCGGAAAAATTCCATAAAAAACAGGGGTAAAAACGTATAGCGGTTATAGGGAGAGACAAATGACAGACAGAGAATTTGGAAAATATATGTCTGCGATCGCACAGGGAGACCGGGAGAGCCTTCGGGCAGTGTATGATGAATATTTGAAGCTGATCTTTGCGGTGGTCTATGATACGATCCGGCAGAGAGAGGAAGCGGAGGATGTGACATCGGAGTTCTTCATCAAGCTTTATCGGATCGCAGACAGTTATAAGAAGGGAACCGGTCATAAGAGATGGCTTGTGACGATCGCAAAGAATATGGCGATCGACCGGATTCGAAAGATCGATCGTGAAATGCTGGTGGATGAAATGCCGGAGCGAAACGAAGGAAAGACGATGGAGAGTCAGGTAGTAGAGAACCTGACATTGAAGCAGGCAGTTGCCACGCTAAAACCGGAGGAGCAGGAGATTCTGGATCTGAAGGTAGTCGGAGGATTTACATTTAAAGAGATCGCGGAAATGAAAGGGCGACCGATCGGAACGATCACATGGATCTATAATCAGGCAATACAAAAATTAAGGAGGTGCAGGCTGTGAGAGATGAACAGAATAAGAACAGACAGACGGAAGAAGACAGATTCATAGAAGCTTATCTGAACCGAATCGATGCAGAAGCACCGGATCTGTGGGATCGGATCGAAGCAGGACTTGACCGTGAAGCAAAGGATGTAGAAGAAAAACAAAAGAAAAACTCAAAGGTAAAATATGTAATTCCGGTTCTTGCAATCGCAGCGGTTCTTCTGGCAGCAGTGATCGTGACACCGTTGCTGTCTGATTCTAAGCGACATTCGAAAGAAATAAATGCGGGTAGGACAACAGATGTTTCAAATGATGGGCTGGATGCAGCTGAGAATTCAAATATATCCGATCAGGCGGAAGATTATGTGGATGAAACAGCGGATTCCATACCGGAGACAGTACAGAATGAAACTGCCAACAGACCGACACAGAATACAACAGAAGATATACAGATGAATGGAGCCGGTGGAGATTCGTCCGGTGTTCAGGCGGAAGCAGGCCATACAACGAGTCAGACAGATGCACTGCAAAATGCTGGATGTACAGATCTTCAGGTGACGGAATCAGCTGATATGGATGCATGGCAGGAAATGAGTAATATAGCAGTTACACTTCAGATCACAGAGATTGTAACAGCAGAGCCGGATGCGGTACAAAAATATGTCGCAAAACTCTTGCAGGTATCTGATGCATCCGGGGAATTAATAACCGGTCAGGACATCGTATTGCAGCCGAAAGAAGCAGAGACATTTTCGGTAGGGGAAGAAGTAACAGGTACACTTCTCCGATATGATTCTGAACGACAGGCATGGATCTTAAGCAGACAGTAGTTGATCTGTAAGAAAAAATTCCATAAAAAGAGGATACCCATCCGTATCTTAGTCATAAAGAGAATAGATAGCTGTAAAATTTTGTTTTCACATTCGACGATTGATAACGGCGGAGGTGGTCAGAGCAGAAATTATGCAGATATCGGATAGTGACTAAGATAAGGAGGGTATTTTTTATGAGAAAAATCAGGCGGATGGTAAGTGTGGTTATGATCTCCTGCATGATGGCGGGCTGTCTTGCAGGCTGCGGAAGCGGGAAAGAAACAGGAGGCACGCATGGAGAACGACAGGGAACGGAAAGCCGGTCAGGTACGGAGCGGGAGAGCATCGCAGAAAGATACAGACAGAAAGCCATAAAAGAGGAATTTGAAGAAAATATAGCGGAATCCGGACAGTCACAGCAAAATATGGCTGTGTCGGAAGGTATAGAAGAAGGGGCTTATGATAGTGCAGTTTCGGCTGCCGATACATATAATTCCGTAACGGACAGTGCATCAAATTCTGAATATGCAAAAATCGGATATGGAGAATCCGGTTATGATACCAGAGAGTATGACTATCAGGAAGAACACCGTTTTGTGTCTACGAAAGATTCCCCGCTTTCAACATTTGCGGCAGACTGTGATACAGCTTCCTACAGCAATATCAGAAGTTATATCGAAGAAGGAATGCTGCCGCCTGCAGGAGCAGTCCGGGTCGAAGAAATGATCAATTATTTTGATTATGACTATGTATCAGGCCCGGAGGCTGGGAAGAAGTTTGCAGTATATACGGAATATGCGGATTGTCCATGGAATAAAGATACAAAGCTGATGATGGTAGGACTGAATACGGCCGCGATCGATATGAGTGAGAAGAAAGCATCCAATCTGGTATTCCTGATCGATACATCCGGTTCTATGTATGAGGAAAATAAACTGCCGCTGGCACAGAAAGCATTTAAAATGCTGGCAGAGAATCTGGATGAGAACGACAGGATCAGTATTGTTACATATGCGGGTTCGGATACGGTTGTTCTAAATGGCGTGGCAGGTTCGGAGGCCTATACGATATGCGAGGCACTGGATTCGCTGGAAGCATCCGGCAGCACAAATGGAAGTGCGGGACTGATCACGGCATATGAGATCGCAGAGCAGCAGTTTATAAAAGACGGAAATAATCGGGTGATCCTTGCGACGGATGGGGATCTGAATGTCGGGCTGACAAGCGAGAGTGATCTGGTAGGATTGATCACTGAGGAGAAGGACAGCGGTATATTCTTGAGCGTTCTGGGATTTGGCTCTGATAATCTGAAGGATAACAAATTAGAAGCATTGGCAGATCACGGAAACGGTAATTACTCGTATCTGGATTCTGTCTATGAAGCAAAGAAGGTTCTGGTTGACGAAATGGGTGGAACCTTATATACGGTTGCAAAGGATGTCAAAATGCAGATTGAATTCAATCCGGAGCAGGTGAAAGGTTATCGGCAGATCGGATATGAGAACCGTACGCTTTCCGCAGAAGATTTTGCAGATGATACGGTGGATGGCGGCGAGATCGGAGCCGGTCATGTGGTGACTGCACTCTATGAGGTGGTTCCGGTCGATTCGGAATTTGACGTGCCGGAGGCAGAGACAAAATATACATTGAAAAAGCAGAGTACAAATTATTCCGGCGAACTGGCAACCGTGAATATCCGTTACAAAGAACCGGATAGAGATAAGAGCACACTGGAAACAGCCGTTATAAAGGCAGAAAGCGGTCAAAAGGGAATGTCTCATGACCTGAGCTTTGCATCGGCGGTTGCGGTATATGGAATGCTGCTTACGGACAGCGCATATAAAGGAATAGCGACGTATAAGATGGTGGAAGAACTTGCGGAAGCAGGAATCACGGTTCAGACAGATGAAAGGAACATGGCTCAGGCAAGCAACGACCAGTTATACCGGAGTCAGTTTCTTGAACTGGTGCGGAAGACGGAGAAAATACCTCAACGTGAACCGGCAGCACAGATGTGGCAGTGCGATTAACGGACGGCCGGTTGTTTATACTCGAAATTCATAATAAATATAAGCCGTAAAAGGTGTTTTTTTCTCTGATATATGCTAACATATATAAGATCATTGCAGTATATAATCGATTTACTGTTTACTATTATGAGTAGGAGAGCATACAGGAGGAAAAGAAAATGAAAAAATGTCTGAAATGCGGAGCTGAACTGGATGATGGTGCAAATTTTTGCAGATATTGTGGAAGTTCACAGAAGGTTGACAGCGCAGAAGCAATAGCACAGGGCTATTATGCGCCAAACGGAATGTCTCAGGATTACTATGACCCAAATGGCACAGCACAGGGGTATTATGCTCCAAATGACATTGCACAGGGCTACTATGCTCCAAATGACATGGCACAGGGCTGCTATGATCCAAATGGCACAGCACAGGGGTATTATGCTCCAAATGACATGGCACAGGGTTACTATGATCCAAATGGCACAGCACAGGGCTATTATGATCCAAATGGTATGCCCCAGGGTTACTATGACCAAAATAGTATGAATCCGGGAGTAGAGCAGCCTGTTTCCAAAATGCCGAAAACCGGGAAATCCAGAGAGAAGAAATCGAAAAAATCTATAATGTTGATTGTCGGTATAGCAGCGGCGGTCGTATTGGCAGCAGTTTTATTTTTCCTGTTTTTTTGGAAGAGAAATGATCGCCAAGAGCAAAATTAAAAGTGCGGCTGAGGATTATGCAGGGTATATTGAAAAACTGAAAGTCAAAGAACTTGTGAAAGCTACAGCGCCAAAGGGGCTGATCGAAGATATCGTTGTCGATGCTATGAGAGCGGATGGAGCAGATTTCGATGACCTTAAGGAGTTCAGAGATGATTTTGACGATGAGTATGATGATATGATCGATGATGCCTATGATGAGGCAGACGATGCAGGAGTTAAGATCAGTCTGGATGATTTCAAGGTTGAAAAGGTTAAGAAGGTTGACGTTAAAGATGTGATTCAGTATGTATATGATGAACTGGGCGAAAAAGAGATAGAAGGATATGATGTTGACAAGGTTTACGCTCTCGTAAAAGAAAAAGCAGAAGATTACAATCTGGATCTGAAAAAGATTTACAGAGTAGATATTTCTTATGATCTGTCTGTAAGAGGAGATTATTTTGACTGGAAGGATGTAAAAGACGCATTAAAGGGTGAAGGAATTAATGTAAATGATCTGTGTGATCATCTTTATGCATATGAATATGAAGGAGAGTATTATCTGATTCCCGGTGTTGAGGATGCATTGATACCATCATTTAAGAAATATATGGAAAAGGTGAATAGATCCAGAGATATTTCAAATGCGGATAGCATTCGTATCGCATTACAGACAGCATTATCTGATATAGATGCTTATGAAAGCTTTTATAAGAGTGATGTTGATAATGAATATGTCATATTATCCGAAAACGGTATGACAAAGGTTCCTGCAGCTTTCCGTAAAGAGTTTGACGCTGTGCTCGGCGAGTATCCGGAAGTGAAATATATAAAAGACGGTTATGATAAATTTGCATTTAAACTGGATGTTGAAAGTAACACATGCACGGTTTATGTTACAAATGGTTCTGATTTTGTGGAGATTTCTCCGGATATAGATTACGATTTTTATTTTTAAGCGTATAGAAGCACTTCCCTTTTATTGATAATTCTTGTATAATAAAGCATTAGAGTTGCCAAAAGGCAAATATGAGAAATGACAGGAAGGATAAATTAATGGGTGAAAAAAAGATAATGCTCGGTAATGCAGCGATCGCCAGAGGCGCATATGAAGCCGGTGTAAAGGTATCAGCAGCATATCCGGGTACTCCAAGTACAGAGATCAGTGAGAATATTGTAAAATATCCTGAGATATATGCAGAATGGTCTCCAAATGAAAAAGTAGCAACAGAGGTTGCGATCGGAGCATCATTTGCCGGTGTCCGTTCAATCGTATCAATGAAGCATGTAGGTGTGAATGTAGCTTCAGATCCATTATTTACAGCAGCATATACCGGTGTAAAGGGTGGTATGGTTTTAGTAGCAGCCGATGATCCGGGTATGTATTCATCACAGAATGAACAGGATTCCAGACTGGTAGCAAGGACAGCGATGATTCCGGTGTTTGAACCATCTGACAGTATGGAAGCAAAGGAGTTCACAAAGTATGCATTTGAATGCAGCGAGAAGTACGATACTCCGATCATGCTCCGTACAACAACCAGACTGGCACATTCACAGGGCGTTGTTGAATTAAATGACAGAGTAGAAGTAGAAGACAAGCCATACGAGAGAGACATTAAGAAGATGGTTATGATGCCGGGTAATGCGATCCCTCGTCATGTATTTGTAGAACAGAGATTAAAGGACATGGCAGCAGACGGTGCGGATATGCCGATCAATCGTGTAGAGATGAATGATACCAGCGTTGGTGTTATCACCAGTGGTATTCCATATCAGTACGTAAAGGAAGCAATGCCAAATGCCTCCGTATTAAAGCTTGGTATGGTAAATCCGCTTCCTAGAAAGTTGATCGAAGACTTTGCGGCAAAGGTTGATAAGCTGTATGTTATTGAGGAGCTAGAGCCTCATATCGAGACACAGGTAAGAGCCTGGGGCATCGATGCAGTAGGTAAGGAGCTTTTGACCGTTCAGGGTGAATACAGTGCAAATATGTTAAGAGAGAAGATACTCGGCGAGAAGGTTGAGCAGGAAGAACCTGCAAAGGTTGCGCCTAGACCACCTATCCTTTGTCCGGGATGCCCACATAGAAGTGTATTTTCAGTATTAAACGAACTGAAGATCCACGCAGCAGGAGATATCGGATGCTATACATTGGGAGCAGTTGCGCCGCTTAGCGTAATTGATACAACCGTATGTATGGGATCTTCCATTTCCACCTTACATGGTATGGAAAAGGCAAAAGGAAAAGATTATATTAAGAATTGGGTTGCGGTTATCGGTGATTCCACATTCATGCATACAGGTGTAAACTCTCTGATGAATATGGTTTACAACAAGGGCACAGGAACCGTTATCATCCTTGATAATTCAACAACCGGTATGACAGGTCATCAGGATCATGCAGCGACCGGTAAGACCTTGCAGGGTGAACCTACATATGCGATCAACATTTATAAATTGTGCAAGGCGATCGGTATTGACAGTGTACATGAGATCAATGCATTTGACATTGACGATTTAAAGAAGCTGATCAAAGAGGAAGTTGCAAAGGATGAGATCTCTGTTATTATCACCAAGTCTCCTTGTGTTCTTTTAAAGACAACCAAGGTAACAGGTGTATGCAGAGCTATCCCGGAGAAATGTAAGAAGTGTGGTATGTGCTTAAAGCCGGGATGCCCGGCAGTTATCAAGCAGCCGGATGGAACGATCCAGATCGATGAGACCATGTGTAATGGTTGCGGACTGTGTATGAAGCGTTGTAAGTTTGATGCGATCGAAAAGGAGGAATTCTAATGGCTGTAAAGAATATTATGATAGTTGGTGTCGGTGGACAGGGAACTCTTCTTACAAGCCGTATCCTCGGTGGTATCACGACAGCAGCAGGTTATGATGTAAAGCTCTCCGAGGTTCATGGTATGAGCCAGAGAGGCGGTAGTGTTGTTACATATGTAAGATATGGTGAGAAGGTTGCGGAACCAATCGTAGAAGAAGGTCATGCAGATGTTCTGATCGCATTTGAGAAGCTGGAAGCTATGCGTTATGCTCATTTTCTGAAGAAGGACGGCGTAATTATTGCAAATGATCAGAGAATCGATCCGATCACAGTTGTAACCGGTCAGGCAGAATATCCGGAACACATCTTAGAGACATTGTCAGAGAAGCATAAGGTGATCTCCATCGATGCGATGGCAGAGGCAAAGAAGCTTGGCAATCCAAAAGTATTTAATACGATCATTATCGGTGTTGCTGCAAAACATATGGATTTTGACCATGACAAATGGGTAGAGGTTATCAAAGCAACGGTTCCTCCAAAGACAGTTGAGATGAACCTGAAGGCATTTGAAGTCGGATATGCATTATAAAGATTAAAATTAAATAAATGGTTTATTACAGAAGCATCTGTGAAAACCGTCAGGGAAAATACCTTTTGTACATAAGAAACAGTTCATGCAGATATGTACAGGAGGTATTTTTACATTATGTATAATAATTGGAACAAAAAATGTCGATTTTTAGGTACTTTTGACAAAAAACAGTGGACGATATGGCTTATATAGTGTAAAATCAAAAAAGTGGGTGCGTTCATGCGAAAAGAAAATTGGTGGAAACGTATAAGGAGAATTCGTAATGAATAATGATACAATAAATGTTGATATCAGTAAAAAATGGCAGTTGTTGTTGTGGAAGGTATTTCTGTCGGTTGCGATCATGTTCATGGTTGTGGAAGTAATCATATGTCTGGTAAAAAAAGATTTGGGAATGGCGCGGGGAGCGTATATGGGGTTATATGTAGCAATTCCACTTGTCATATATGCAGGGGTGTTGTCCGGAACCTTATATGTTTTGAAAAAAAACAAACTGACCGAGAACGGAGCTGACTGGCTGGTATCCATGATGATGTTTGTGATCTTTATTGTTCCGGCATTTGAACATTATGATGCGATCGTACTGGCGCTGTTGCCTATGGTTTCAATCGTGATCACAGCCGTATTTGCGAATCAGAATATTACACTGGTGATGACGCTTCTGACATTCTGCAGTCTGATCATTAATGATATCCGTCTGTATAGCCTGTTTGAGTGGAAGGAGATTAGCTTTTGGGCGTATGTAACAGCTTCATTTGGGCTGGTTTTAGTTTTGAGCGTGGTAACCTTCCTGTTGAATATGCATACGAAAGAGCTGATGGAATCCATCGGTAACTTCACAGTTCGTCAGATGAATCTTATGACAGAGCTTCGTAAAGATCCGTATCCCACAGGTCAATGCTCTGAAATCCGGAACCATTGGAACGTTCCTTTGAGGAGAGCCTGGAGAAAGAAATCCGGCGTACAGAAGAAAACGGAGAGAAAGCATATATTGCGATTTTTGATATCGATCATTTCAAGAATGTAAATGATACATACGGACATAGCAATGGTGATGTGGTTATCAAGGCACTTTGTAAGATGCTAAAGGAGAAATCCAAAGACTATGGTCTTGCATTCCGTTACGGTGGAGAGGAATTTGTTATACTGTTCAATAATATTGAACTGCCGAAGGTTATCAATGTAGTAGAGGATGTAAGAACAGAATTCCGATGCTACTACTTCCAGTTCATGAATAACAGTGGAATCACCTGTAGCTGTGGTGTTGCGGAATATTCCAAAGGAGAGAGTGCAAAGGCATGGTTCAATCGGGCAGATAATTCGCTGTATCAGGCGAAGGAAGCCGGACGTAACCGAACCGTTGTGAGTGAATAAGATAATTAAAAAAAGAAATCAGTAATTTAAAAACAGTGATATCTAAAAAGCAGAGAAATTGGTACTATAAGTATGCCAATTTCTCTGCTTTTTTACATGTTTTCAAATTGGTATAAAAAAATATAAAACTGGTATTGCAAAACCAGTTGATAGGTGGTATATTATGTTTACAAAGTGGTTCACAAAAAGAACCACAAAAGGAGATGAAAATGGAGAAGGATATGGAATATTATATTCAGGTTTCCGGTCGTATCATGAAAGATAATCTTGATAAAAGAAAGTCTCTTACCCAAAAGATATGCGACTGGTATCTGGATCAGGACAAAGAAGATATATGTCTGATCGCATCCGGATCGTCCCTGAATGCAGCATATGCAGCTCGACCATTTCTTTTAAAATACAGTAAATTTGATATCAGTGTATTAAGTACAGTGGAATATCTGGATGTTTATCGGGAGAGAAAAAAGAACCGGTTTACGATTTTAATATCCCAGAGTGGATGCAGTACAAACATAATTGAAATTATGAAGGAGCTGGATAAAGAGCATCAACCATTTGTTTTGTTAACAGGGAATGAGAATGGCAGTGCAAGCAGATACACGGATCGTCTTGTGGAGTATGGAGTTGGGAATGAAACGATTGATTATGTAACTCTTGGATATTCTACTTTGATCGAGTTTCTGATGCTTATGATACTGGAGATAGGTTTTCAAAAAAAAGAAATCAGTGATCAGGAATATGAAACTGCAGTAAGCCAGATCCGGAAAGCTTGTGAAATGCAGGAGCTTTGCCTGATACAGGCGAAAGAATTGGTACAAAAACGATATCAGGATCTGTTGTGTATGGAAAAAGCAATACTGGTCGGCGATGGAGCCAATCTGGCAACGGTCAGAGAGGGAGCGTTGAAATTTCAGGAAACTCTGAAAGTCCCGACGGTATATTATGAGAGCGAAGAATTTATACATGGACCGGATATGCAGCTAACTCCGGATTATTCGGTTTTCTTTATAGACTGTGGTAAAACCTCTGATCGACTGTATGATATTTATAAAGCAACATCGTTGATCACAGAACGTTGCTATATGATTACGGATCAGGTTCACGATAAACGAGATGGACAGATTCGGATGCCATGCCGGCTTCCGGCAGAGATCACGCCGTTATATACAGCTGCATTGTTTCAATATATAGCGGCTCATGTAACAAAAGAAAAAAATAATTTTACTTGTCATCCGCTGTTTTCCCGGATGGAACAGGCTGTTTCGCCAAAAACAGAAGACTATGACAGGATTATGAAAGAAAAGCTTGAAAGGAGCAGAAGGGAGGAGAACGGATGAGAAAATATGTCTTAGCAACACACGGAAAGATGGCCGAAGGAATGTTGACAACGATTGAAATGCTGGCAGGTACACAGGAAAATCTGACCTGTATCAATGCTTATACAGATGAATGCCCGGATCCGCTTCCGGAATTAAAGAGAATTGTTGAAGCGAATTCAGAGGCAGAGATTGTGATAATGACAGATCTTTTAGGCGGAAGTGTGAATAATAATGCATCCGCATTATTGTCTGATCCAAGGATACATGTTGTTGCCGGTGTGAATCTGGCTGCAGTGATCGGTATCCTGCTGAGTGCAGAGGATCAGGATACGGCATCTGTAATTGAAAGTGCGGTTGCAGAGGCTAAAGATATGATGGTTTATTGTAATACAGTAAATGCAACGTATGATGATGAAGATTTTTAATCTGTGTATTGACAGAAAAGAAAGGAGAAGGTTTATATGATCAAATCAATTCGTGTTGATTATCGTCTCTTACATGGACAGGTAGCAGTATCATGGACAGCATCATTAGGGGCAGATTGCCTGCTACTGGTAAGTGACACGGTTAAAAATGATCCGCTGAGATTAAACGCACTAAAGATGGCGAAACCATCCGGAACAAAGGTTGTAGTAAAAAATACAGCGGAAGCTGTAGAGGCATTGAAAAGCGGGGTAACTGATAAATATAAATTATTTATCATCTGTGAAACGGTAGAAATAGCCAAAGCAATCATTGAAGCTACAGGAGAAAAGACATTAAATATCGGCAACATTGCATACCATGAAAATGCAAAATTATATGGTAGAAGCGCATATATGGATGCAGCCGAGCTGGCTCTGGTAAAAGAGATGGTTGATGATAGCGTTGATGTATTTATTCAGATGATCCCGGCTGATAAAGTAATTAAATGCAAATCGCTGTTTTAACGGATGAATGGAGGGACAGATTATGATATTAAAAACAATACTTATTTTTCTGATCGGCCTGCTTGGTTATTCAGAATGGCTGCTTGGTACAAGCTGCCTGCAGCGACCGATCGTTCTTGGACCGTTAGTAGGTCTGGTAATGGGAAATCTTCCGGCCGGTATTATTATGGGTGCAACTATGGAACTTGCACTTGTAGGAGCCGTGTCGATCGGTGCATATAATCCGCCGGATCTGATCGCAGGCACTGTGCTCGGTGTTTCACTTGCGATTCAGTCAGGAGCCGGAGCGGAAACAGCTTTAGTACTTGGTATTCCGATCGCAACCGTAATGCTTGCGGCAAATACCGGTATCTGCCAGCCGTTGATGCTTGTTATGATCCACAAATGTGACCGTGATGCTGAAAAAGGTAATATACGGGCATTTAACAGAGATTATCTGATCGCAGGATATCTTCAGAACCTTTTTGGTATTGTCTGCATCCCACTTGCATTTTATTTTGGCAGTGATGCAGTAACAGCACTTCTTGGTAAAATACCTGAATTTGTTCAGTCCGGTATGGATATAACAGCAGCACTGCTTCCTGCACTTGGTTTTGCAATGCTTGCACAGCAGATGATGAATCGCAAGGTTGCACCATTTTTCTTCCTTGGCTTTTTCCTGGTATCATACCTTGGAATATCCACAACAGGAGTTGCGATTTTTGCCGTACTTATTGTGATAATCGGAGTAACATTCGGCATATTCGGAGACAAGCAACAGGGGGCAGCACCGGTAGTTGAAACCGCAGATAACGGAGGTGATTTTGATGAGTTCTAAGATACATGCAGACTACGATAAGGTAGTTACGAAAAAAGATCTCACAAAGGTGTTTTTAAGAGAGATCACATATGAACATACATGGAATTATGAACGAATGGGAAATGTAGGATTTTGTTTTTCCATGTATCCGGTTTTAAAGAAACTGTATCCGGATAAGAAGGATCTGGCAGCTGCTATGAAGCGTCATCTGACGTTATATCAGACCAGCCATTATCTTGCAACATTTCAGATGGGTATCACAGCCGCAATGGAAGAGGAAAATGCACAGGATGCAGATTTTGATACAGATTCGATTGGCGCAGTAAAAACAGCATTAATGGGACCTATAGCAGGAATCGGCGATTCTCTGTTCTGGGGCACGATCAAGGTAATCGCAACAGGAATCGGATGTTCACTTGCCTTGCAGGGGAACATTCTCGGACCTATTCTCTTCCTTTTGATCTTTAACATTCCGGCATATCTCTGCAGATGGTTTGGAGTATTCCTTGGATATAAAATGGGTCGTGAATCCATGGCAAAGATTGTTGAATCCGGTTTGATGAAGGTAGTTATGGAAGTAGCCTCTATCATGGGTATTATGGTAGTTGGCGGCATGACGATGGATATGACGTCGATTAATTTTGTAACGCAGATTGGAAGCGGCGAAGAAGCAAGTACAATTCAGGATCTGTTAAATGGCATTGTTCCGGGCCTTCCGGTGCTGTTGCTATTTGGAGTTACTTACTGGTTATTGAAGAAGAAGGTTAATCCGTTGCTTATTATGTTGATCATGCTTGTACTTGGAATAGCAGGAGCATTCTTTGGCTTCCTTGGTTAAAAAGGAGGTAGTAGTAAGGTGAAAAAAATAGTAATTGATATGCATGTACATCCTGCATTTTTAGAGCCGGTATGCAAAACGGAATATCAGAATGAATTTGCAAAAAAGATGTATGGCTTATACAAGACGGATCAGATCCCGGTTGATGCACTGTTAACCTTGATGGATTGTTCCGGAGTTGATAAAGCGGTTTTGCTTCCACTGGATCTGACTACGGAATATGGAGGTATACTAGGAACAAATGACCAGATAAAGGAATTGACAGCAACATATCCGGATCGTTTTATCGGATTTGCCAGTGTAGATCCTCACAGGCCGGATGCGACAGAAATACTTGAAACAGCATTTGCAGAGTATCATCTGGCAGGCCTGAAGCTTCATCCGTCAAAGCAGAAGTTCTATCCGGGAGATGAATACATGGAGCCGATATATCAGATATGCGAGAAGTATAATAAACCGATCGTGTTTCATTGCGGAATGTCGGTAGAGCCGGATACCTTATCTAAATATGCGAGGCCGGTTGAGTTTGAAGAAACAGCATACAGACATCCAAAGCTTCGAATCTGTCTTGCACATTGCGGATGGCCATGGGTGCAGGAAACTTGTATGCTGATGCTCAAATACAGAAATGTTTATGCGGATACAGCATTCCTGTATTTTGATACAGCCCCGGAGTTTTATCACAAGGTATTCGAAGTGGATATGGGACCGCACTGGATCGATCGAAGCTTCAGACATCAGATCATGTTTGGCTCTGATGATCCGCGGTTAGAGATGCGGAGAATGAAAAAGGCTATAGAAGCTATGGATATAAGAGAATCTACCAAGGATCTGATATTTGGACAGAACGCGATTGAGTTTCTGGGATTGGAGGTATGATGGTAACACATGGCAGTATAGAGGTGCTGACAAAAGAATATAACTGTCTGGTGAAAATTACAGATGATATCAGGCAGGTTGTAGAAAAAAGCAAAATCAGAAATGGTGTTGTATATGTTATAACAGCACATACGACAACAGGAATTGCAGTTAATGAAGGACTGGAGTGTCTGGAATATGATATTGGGCATCTGATGGAAAGACTCGTTCCTGAGGATGGAGAATATGCCCATGGAAGGCTGTTAGATACCTACGGTGCGATGGCAGGCAATCCGACCGGACATTTAAAAGCCCATCTGACCGGAAATCATTGTGTATTCCCGGTTATAGATGGAATGTCCGTGCGGTTATTATAACCATCCGACCAAAGCGTGCGTCTGTTCGCATGGGGCGGTATCCAAATACCTGAACCGGATTTCGGGGCCTATGCTCGACCGGATCGACCTGCACATTGAGGTGATTCCTGTGGATTTTTCGGAGTTGTCGCAACCGGGGGCTGCGGAGAGCAGCGCCGCAATCCGCAGCCGCGTGGTGGCTGCACGGCAGGTTCAGACCGAACGTTTCGCCGGAACAC
>OGYY01001811.1_pt1 | contig 17410 bp, 15 predicted proteins | sample 1576671 | NCBI WGS metagenome assembly OGYY01 (sample SAMEA3541593, study PRJEB24748) | human gut metagenome | biome: human gut; feature: human-associated habitat; material: faeces | place: China | collected 2012 | reverse complement strand
AAAATCACAACGATCACTATACCGTAGATGAAAGTGTCTTAAAACGCGGAGCCGCTATGTACGCACAGTTCGCGTACGATTTTCTATCTTAACAGTTTTGTTTTTACTCAGATGTGGCAGGGATTCCTTTCCCTTCAGTCGTTCCGGAAGTGTGTTGATATCTGTAATTTCCCTCATCCCTGCCTGATACTCCTTACCAATGCAGTATGAAGTAATTGCATTCATTGTCTGTTCCGCACCATGGAAATGTTTCACAATTTTATGAACTTCCTCCGGTGCACGGATAATTTCAAGTGTCCTATGTTTCAGATCAACCACGTAATTCATAACATAAATCCGGCTGATCGCATCAATGATATTATGCTGATACTCAAGATTTACAAGCTGTCTCTTCGCCAGTTTCTGGTGTACAAAGAGCAGGGCAAACCATGCAGCAAGATAGAATGCCACCGCGTTTCATACCTTCCCCCATAAGTTGTACTGAATCAAGTATACTCCACCATAACTACGCTGAAATCTCATCGATCAGTTTCAGTTCTTCTTCTGTAAACGGTGCACAGCTGACTGCTTTTACATTATCAAGAATCTGCTGCGGTTTTGATGCACCGATCAGTACACTTGTAACTTCGTCGTGATGAAGCAGCCATCCGAGTGCCATGTCGGCAAGTTTCTCACCTCGCTGCGCTGCCAGATCATTCAGCTTACGAATCTGATCCAGCCTGTGTTCATCCAGTGTACTTTCTTTTAAAAATCTTCCATCTGTACGGATACGACTGTCTTCCGGAATACCGTGAAGATAGCGGTCCGTCAGCTGGCCCTGTGCAAGAGGACTGAATGTGATCAGACCTTTTTTCAGTTTGCCCGCCATATCTTTTAATCCATTTTTTTCTACAGTTCTGTCAAAAATAGAATAGCGATTCTGATTAATTACAAACGGACAATGCAACTCTTTCAGGATTGCAGATGCTTTTTCCAGTGTAGGTCCGTCATAATTGGAAAGACCGACATAGATTGCTTTTCCACTCTGCACTGCGCTTGCCAGCGCTCCCATTGTCTCTTCAAGAGGAGTTTCCGGGTCCATTCTGTGATGATAAAAAATATCGACGTATTCCAGTCCCATTCGTTTCAGGCTCTGATCAAGACTTGCAAGAAGATATTTGCGGCTTCCCCAGTTCCCATAAGGGCCCTCCCACATATCATATCCTGCTTTTGTTGTGATAATCAGCTCATCTCGGTAAACTCCAAGATCCTCTTTCAAAATACGGCCGAAGTTTTTCTCGGCGCTTCCCGGTTCCGGTCCGTAATTATTTGCAAGGTCAAACTGTGTGATTCCGTTGTTAAATGCAGTAAAACAGAGTTTTCTCATATTCTCATAATTTGCTGTATCACCAAAATTGTGCCACAGTCCCAGAGACACCTTCGGAAGCATTAAGCCGCTGTCTCTGCAACGCTTATACTCCATCTGTGTATATCGTTCTTTCGATGCTGTATACATTTCCTTCACCCTCCAAACTGATATTCAAATTCCTTCTATAGAAGATTATCCGTTCAAATATTTCGAAAGTCAAGAAATTTTGTAAGGCTTTTACTTTTCCGAAAATGGAATAGCCATTCGATTTATTTGTTGCTATAATCAAGATACATAAAAACACGAAATGGAAATACTATAGAGGAGTGACAGATCATGGCATCAGAACGTACTGATGAATTATATAAAATTTTACTCAGCAAAGGATATCCCAAAGAACTTTGTGCAGAGATTGCATATAAAAATATGAATACAGATTATACTGCCACCCGGATGCTCGGATATCTCTATCGAATAAGCAATCCGCGGATTGAAGACCTCATAGATGAAATGCTTGCGATCTTAAGTGACCGAAATGCGATCATTCAGAAAAAAGAACTGGAACAGGCCCAGAGCGTGATCAATGACGTGTATCAGAATGGGCTCTAAAACTGATTTAGAAAGGTAGAAAAATGGCACAGATTATATTAACTTTCGGACTCGAAAAAGAAAAACTCAGAGTGGTTCGCAGTACTGCCCTGAAAAACGGAATGCAGGTAAAAGAAATTTCCCGGATAAATTATGGGCAGAAGCTTGGCTTTCTTGCCGGAATCCAGGGCTTTCACAAAGAAAAAACAAATTATATCGGCCCGGATTTCCCACTCGGAATGATGGTATTCTCCGGGACCGACTCCACGCAGATGGATGCCTTTCTCGCCGACTATAAGCAGACCGGCGCAGCATCTATTCCGTTAAAAGCTATCATTACCCCACACAATATCTTCTGGACTGCAGAAGCATTGTATAAAGAATTATGGAAAGAACATCTGCATTTTATTTAGTTTTACTGTATCGGTTCAAAATCCACAGCTCCATGCTTGCACAGCGGGCAAATGATGTCTTCCGGAAGTTCATCGCCTTCGTAGACATAGCCGCAGACTTTGCAGACAAAACCTTTTTTACCTTCTGTTTCCGGCTTCGGTTTTACATTCTGCTGGTAATAAGTGTAAGTCATGGTATCCTGATCACTCATAACACGGGCTTCTGTAACGCTACAGATGAACATTCCATGCGTATCAAGGTCGACATACTGTTCTACTTTCAGTGACATGAATGCATTGATATATTTATCCAGAAATACAAGTCCGTTTCCGGAACGGTTGATCTTCTGTCCTGCAAATTTGTCGACAGTTCTGCCGGACTGGAAGCCAAACTGCTGAAAAACAGAGAACGGTGCATCTACGGACAGGCAGTTTACATTGAGAACACCTGTCTGCCGGATTACATGATGAGAATAATTTGCCTTGTTGATATTTACAGCCACACGATAAGGATTGTCCGTCAGCTGAGTAACTGTATTTACAATAAGACCATTGTCTTTTCTTCCATCGTTGGAGGTGACTACATAAAGGCCATAACCGATGCGGAAAAGCGCAGTCATATCATTTTTGTTTGCAAGAGCATCATCTTTTGCAATATATTCTTTGCAAAGTTCATCTGTCATATCATCGATCTGTTTACGGTTTTCTTCTTTTACAGCAGACCAGATGTGTACAGAGTTTTTCAGCCAGTCGATTTTTTTGCACTTAGACATCATTTCTTTCATAATCTTTGCTGCCAGAGGTGCCCATGAACCATTTTCAATGAGACCGACGGTACGATTCTGGTAATTGTGTTCTACCAGTCGGGTAATAAAATCATTCATAAACGGATAGATACCTGCATTGTAAGTTGTGGTTGCCAGGATCAGTTTTGAATAGCGGAAAGCATCACTCAATGCCTGGGACATATCATCTCTTGCAAGATCATAAACCAGAACCCTTGGACATCCTTTTGCTTTTAATTTTTCAGCAAGAAGAGAAACTGCCATTCTGGTGTGTCCATACACGGAAGTATAGGCAATCACAATTCCGTCATCTTCCGGCGTATAGGAAGACCATGTGTCATAAAGCCCGATATAATGTCCGAGATCTTCTGTAAGGACAGGTCCATGAAGCGGACAGATTTTCTGAATATCGAGAGTGGCCGCTGCTTTGAGAAGTTTCTGTACCTGTGCACCGTATTTTCCTACGATACCGATAAAATATCTTCTTGCCTCGTCATCCCATGGTTCTTCCACATCAAGCGCTCCGAACTTGCCAAAACCATCTGCGGAAAAAAGAACCTTTTCGGTGCTGTCATAAGTAACCATAACTTCCGGCCAGTGAACCATCGGTGCAAATACGAAAGTAAGCTGATGATATCCGAGAGAAAGTGTACTGCCGTTTTCTGCTTCTATTTTCTTTCCTTCCAGATCCAGTTCAAAGAAGTTGCGGATCATGCCAAACGCTTTACCTGTAGCAACTACAGTAGTGTCCGGATATACTTTCAGGAAATTTGCAACATTGGCTGCATGATCAGGTTCCATGTGCTGTACAATCAGATAATCCGGTTTACGGCCATCCAGAACCTGCTGGATATTGTCAAGCCACTGGTGAGTAAAATCTGCATCTACGGTATCCATAACCGCTATTTTTTCGTCCAGGATCACATAAGAATTATAAGACATTCCACCCGGGACTTTGTACTGCCCTTCAAAAAGATCAATGCGGTGATCGTTTACACCTACATATTTGATGGTATCTGTGATTTTCATATAATTTCCTCCATTTCTCTTAGATTGAATAATTAAGTTTCCGTTTTTTCTGTTTACTTGTGCTGGTTTAGTTTTATTGTTTTACTTTTATTTGTATTATAGTCTTTGTTTCCTGTATTCTGTAACTTTGTTGTAATTCATAACTTTGTTAAAAGAATAACAGAATGGCGCAGAAATTTCTGTTGCAAAAGTCACAAATTAATGATCTTCATGAAAAAATATGTTATAATCTGGAAAAAGGGGGAAACGTGATGGAAAAACATATTACACTTTTTACGGATATTCTTCCTGAAGAGCAGGAACGAATGCGCGTCTGTTTTCATGCAAGAGAAGATATTTTCCGAAATGGAGAGACAATCATGGAATATTCCCGTTCTATGAACAAGATCGGCCTGGTTCTTTATGGCAGGGCAATTCTTTACTGCTGCGACGAAGAAGGAAATGAATATATGATCGATGAGCTTAAGAAAAATGCTGTTTTTGGAGAACCGTTTCTTCTCCCGGCAGACTCTCAGCATTATTATGTGACCGCCGAAGAAGAAACAAATGTAATGTTCATTGATTATGAGCATATGATCAAAAGATGTGAAAAAGCATGCCACCATCACAGTCAGATGGTCAGCAATCTGCTACAGATGACGGCCATGCAGTCCAGGCAGCAAATGGAACGGATTTATGTATTATCCAGAGCCACGACCAGAAAGAAATTACTGGCATATCTGAACAACCTTTCCATCCAGATTCACAGCCGCAGCATACAAATTCCTATGTCGTATACCGCACTGGCTCAATATCTTACCGTGGACAGAAGCGCCATGACCAGAGAGCTGAAAAATCTGGAAAAAGAGGGGATTCTCACCAAAAAAGGAAGAAATATTCGTCTGTGGGAGTAACTGGATTTTCTCATGTCTGGAACATCCAATTTACACGGACTTTCATTTGACTTACTCTCCGCACGGTTTCCATCTTTCATGCAGTTTTTACCTTATCCAGATATTTCCGTACCACTTCCAGACCTCCGGTGGGTACGCAGAAGATATCCCTGTGTTTTTCGCATTTTTCACAGACTTCCTCCAGATCAAACCACTGAACGCTCTCTACTTCTTCTGTCTGAAGAATAAGTTCGTCTGTATTTACAGGTTCGTTGAAGATATAAACAAATGCAATTTCTTCATCGCGAAACATTTTCCCGTGAAATTCTCTGGCAAAAGATATTGGGAAGGTTCCGGCAAAATGCAGCTGTTCCGGTACTGCACTGATTCCCAGTTCTTCCTTCAGTTCCCGAAGTGCAGATTCCAATGGTTCATCTCCTGCCTGAATATGTCCGGCTGAAGAAGTATCAAATTTTCCCGGAAAGGAATCCTTATTCTGTGATCGTTTCTGTAAGAGAATCTGCACTCTGCCTTCTTTTTCACGGATGATCCATATATGAGCTGTTCTGTGCGGAATTCCCTCTGCATGCGCTTTTTCCCTTGATACAATCTGTCCTGTTGGATTACCCTTGCTGTCTATAACATCAAATAATTCCATTTTTATTCTTTCCTTCTTATCCGTATTAGTTTTTATTTCTCAATGAAATGTATTCTTTCAGGCGCAAATCGGTTCTGCTGAGGTCTTGTCTCTGCCGGATATCCCAGTGCAAACATAGAAAATACTTTCACATTTTCCGGAAGTTCCAGAAGGCTGTGTATTTCTTCCATTCGATCCTCCATCGGTGCGATACCAAACCATACTCCTCCGAGGCCCAGCGCATCTGTTTCCAGCCAGATATTCTGCTGTGCAATCGCCATATCAATTTGCGCAAAAGATGGTGCAACAAGTCCTTCTGTATGATATGCAGGAACAATAACTACAGGTGCCCCTGCCGCACAGCCGGTATATGGTGTTACTTTGGATAATTTCTGGATTTTTTCTTTATCTGTCACCACGTAAAATTCCCATGGTTGCTGATTACATGCACTTGGTGCCTGCATTCCCGCCTTCAATATCTGTATGATTTTTTCTTTCTCTACTGCCTTATCCTCATATTTTCTGATACGCACCCTGTGAAAAACATTCTCCATATTATTTTGCTCCTTCTGTATACATTTTTGAACTTCTAGTTGTATCATACGATATATTTTTTATAAAAACAATCCAGAAATTTGTGCAGTTAATAGACGCTTTATGTTTCCGCGCAATTTTGCGTTGATACTTTCCTTCCAATAACGTATAATTCGGAGACAGCTGGAAAAGCAACCGGCTATTATATTATAAAAACATACGATTGGAGGGCATTGATATATGGAAGAAAACCAAACTCTAAACAGACCATAATAGAACTGCATTGTATAAAGATTTCCTTCGTAAAACGAAACTTCTTTATACAACGCAGCCTTTCCTTTAACTTTGAATCGTATGTAATTTTTCAAACAGGCTCCAACACTTTTATTTAACCGGAACCAGGAATTCCTTCAACAAAGCATAATCCTCTGCATCATAGCATACGATCTCATAGGATTCTATGTCCGGGTTGCTGAATACTCTGGTAAGCCCAATATACTGTGTCAGCTTGGAGGCAAGATTTAACACGTCTTTCACGTCTGTAATCAGTTCCACTCTTCCATGGCATTTCTCAAGTGCTCTGAAAAAGCCGTCAATGTTCTGTATTGATTTTACACGCATGGTTTTCACTCTTTTGAATTTCTTTTTTTCTTCGACATTAGAGCATGTTTACAAAGTACTTCACTGCTTCTTTTCATGCATCTTGTCAATGATATTATTTTAACACTATTTAAAATATTTTTTGCAATTCTATTTTTGTCATCATAGTTTCTATTTGGGAAACTATAATGATCTCACCCCTTCACAGCACCAACCGTAATTCCTTTTACCAGGAATTTCTGGAAAAACGGATATGCAATCAGAATTGGCAAAACTCCCAGAAATGCAATTGCCATACGCACTGATGTAGAAGGAATCTGTGCCATTACGCTGACACCAGACGCGGAAGTCTGTTTGATCATATCAATATTTCTCATAATCTTTGTTAACAATACCTGAATGCTGTAAAGGCTGTCGTCTGACAGATAATACAGACCATTCATCCAGTCATTCCAATATCCGAGACCAACCAGAAGTGCAACAGTTGCAATAATTGGTTTCGCCATAGGAAGTACACATTTCACAAGAATTGTCCCTTCACGCGCCCCATCGATTTTTGCAGCTTCGATAATTTCCATAGGGATACTGGATGTAAAATATGTTCTCATCATAATTACATTGTAAGCATTCAGTAAAAGATTGGGAATCAGCAATGCCCATATTGTGTTCTGAATATGGAAATTTCTTGTCCACATAATATAGGAGGGAATCAGACCACCATTAAACAGCATTGTGAAAAAGAGATAAAAAGCAAATATATTTCTGCCCGGAAGATCTTTTCTGGATAACGGATATGACATCAAAATTGTCATGATCAGATTAAGAACCGTTCCCACAACCGTAACACCAATAGAAACGCTGTATGCTTTTAACAGTGCACCAGTGCTGGAAAATAAATATTTGTATGCAGAAAGATCAAACTCTTTCGGCCAAAAAGTATAACCATATACTGACAGTGCCGATTCAGAACTGAATGACGCGGAAATCATCAAAAGAAACGGAGCCACACAGCATATTGTCAGCAATGCAAGAATTAAATTGGCAAAAAACTGGAATATTTTTTCGTTTTTATACATAGGTGCCTCCTTTTAAAACAACGCGCTTTCCGGATCGACTTTCTTTACGATCAGATTCGCTGTAATAACAAGTATAAATCCGACTACAGATTGATATACTCCTGCTGCTGCAGACATTCCAATGTTATTTGTCTGCATCAAACCACGATATACATAAGTATCAATTGTATTTGTCACATCAAGAAGTGTTCCGGAATTCATCGGAATCTGGTAAAACAGACCAAAGTCAGAATACATGATTCTTCCCACACTCATCAGTGTCAGAATTACAATCGTCGGTTTAATCGCAGGCAAAGTGATATGTAGGATCTGCTGCCATCTTCCTGCCCCGTCAACTCTTGCTGCTTCATAGTAAGTCTTATCAATTGCAATAATCATTGCATAGTACATAATACTGTTGTACCCGATATTTTTCCATAAATTAACGATTACCAGTATCACAGGCCAGTATTTCGGCTCATTGTACCAGGAAATTTTGTTCATTCCCAATTTTGCAAGAATCTGTGTATTAATATAGCCGTTTCCTTCACTGAGGAATGCAAATACCAGATAACTGACAATTACCATCGAAACCAGATACGGAATCAGAATACAGGTCTGATATATTTTTTTCGAAATCTTTGATCTTATTTCGCAAAGAAGGATTGCTACCGCAATTGCACACACAGTTCCTAAGACAATAAAAATAAGATTATAGCCAATTGTATTTCTCATAATGATCCATGCGTCTTTGCTGGCAAAAAGAAATTTGAAGTTTTTCAGTCCGATAAATGGGCTTCCATAAATTCCTTTCTGGAAATTATACTGACGAAATGCCAGTGACACGCCAGGCAGCGGCACATAATTATTAATAAAAATATATATGCAAGCCGGAAGCATCATCAGATACAAAGGCCAATAGCGTCTGATTTTTCTCATTTTACTTTTCATGAACAAACCTCCTCGTTTTTCTATTCAAACACATGCACTGCTAAGTGCATTTAAAAAGGACAGGACGAAACCGGCCTGTCCTTTTTATTCCCTTTACTTATTTCTGTTTTGCCAGATGTCTCTGTGCCTCTTCATGAATGGTTCTAAGACCAGCAGCTTCCAGTTCTTCAATGAATTCCGGAATTGCTTCTTCAGGATCTAATGCGCCCCACTGTAAAGGAGTTTCATACTTCTGCTTTACGTTATTACATGCAGTAATTTCGTTCATAATTGTAGAAGTATCCAGAACAAAACCAAGAGAAGTTGCACGTGCTGCACTATCATTGAACTCTTCAAGTTCCTGACGGACAGCTGGATCTTTTCCTTCGAATACTGGAAGAATATTTAAGTTCGGCCATGCCCACTCATATGTAGTATAAGTGTCTTTCACACCATCCGGAATCTTTACAACAGATCCTTCTTCTACCCATTCATAATTAACGCCTTCAATACCATATGCAGCCATTGTAGCTACTTCCTTATCGGAATAAAGCAGGTTCCACAATTCCATTGCTTTTTCCGGATATTCACAGCCTGCAGGAATACACCAGATACCTTTATTACGCTCTGTATCTTTAAGAGGCTCTACAAACTGGGCTGAAACAAATTCATGTCCATTGCCTTTTGAGAAATCTGCTTCTTTACCAGGAATCAGGTTTTCATAATCAGCAAATCCAACTGTGCTCATCGGACTGTTATCTGTGGAAGTAGCAGCATCTGGCATCAGAAGTCCTTCCTGGTTCCACTGGTACATATAATTACAGAAATCCTTCCATTCCTGTGTCTCATACTGGCTTGTGATAGTGGTATCACTTGGATCAAATCCATTTTCAAGTACAACTAGTCCATTATAAATATCATCAATGTGGAAGGTTTTCTGCATTCCGCCACCAACCCATGATGGAACAAGCGGATATAAATCCGGATAATTCTCTTTTACTTTTACAAGTACATCATGAAAATCGTCCATTCCTTTGATATCATCTGCATTGATTCCCAACTCATCCAGAATATCTTTTCTCATCATGACACCTGAAGCTCTTGCTTTGTCTCCATTGCTTGGAAGGAAATACATCTGGTCATCGAAATACAATGCTTTGGTATCTTCTTCTTTTACCATGGCAGCTGCGTCTGGTGCATATTCTGTATACAGATCATCCAGCGGAAGAAGCATTCCAGAGGATACCAGTCCGCTACGGTCAAGATTATGTGCACACACCAGGTCAAGTTTTTCGCCACTTGTCATTGCAAGATTCAGTTTTTCCGTATCAATTGTCTGATAGATTTCTACTTCTGCTCCAATTTTCTCTCTGGTGATTTCGCTAAGAGCCTCAGATACTTTTTCGCACTCTTCTGTTGAGCCTTCGCCAAACACCCAGATTTTAAGTTTTACAACATCATCATCTGCTTTTACTGCTACTGCCGGTGTAAATGCAGAGCATGTCATTAGTGCTGCAAGAACTGCTGCCATCATCTTTTTTCTTTTCATTTTTTCCTCTCTTCTGCACAGAAATAGATTTTATGTTCGCAGGCTTCCATGCATTGTCTGTGCTCATATGCTTTTGCCTCTTTCTGTTCTTTATTTTATCGCCCTGCCATATTTAAATCTATCAAAGAAGCATCCAGTATTGTTCTGTTTACGTTTACTTATTTTTTATTGATTATTTTTTGTTCTTTTTCCGCACATTTTTGTTCTTTTTCCGTTCTACGCGTTCCGTTCCGAGGATGGTGTCGTACCCATAACCTTTTTATAAACTTTACTGAAATGAGAAAAATTGTCATAACCAACTTTAGCTGCGATCAGACTGACAGGCAAAGATGTGGTAATCAACAGATTTTTTGCAGCCTTCATTTTGGTTAATGTAATATACTCCTTCAAAGGCATTCCTTTTTCTTTGTGAAACAGTCTCGAAATATAGTCCGGGCTTAGATAGACAGCTTTTGCAATCTGTGCACACTGTAAAGGAGAGTCCAGATTTTCACGGATATATTTTTCGATTATAGCCAGGCTGTTATCGGATGTTTCAGTTTCTGAACATGCCGAAACAAAAAAAGAAGTAATTTTTTTCAAATAAGCCGCAGCTGATTCCAGTGTAACAGCACTGCTGATTCCAGCCACATCTTCAAAAGCCGGTAAGGAATGTGCCGGAAGTTCCAGTTTCCGCGCGGCACTGTAAGCGCAGTGATAATAATTTTTGCAAAATTCAACCAGAGTATCGTGATTCAGTTTATTATTTATGTTTAAGGATTGAAGATACAACAATGCTTCCTGCTCTGCTTTGCCCGCCTGATTGCCAGAAAGATACATTTCGAATTGCGACAATAACTCCGGTTCACAGTATGTAATAGTTTGTGGAACACTTGCCGAATCAGAAAAAAAGATACCAGAACTTTGACAGATATTATTTTTCCTTTCTTCCTGCAAAGCGGCAGCTGTCCTGGACAACTCGCTTACCTGGAAAGAGGGACGTGTATAAAACGCGCAGGAACAGGAAAATTGCCTGGTAATTCTGGAATAGATCATATTTAACCGAGCATAATACACGTCTGCATCCATTAACTTATTTTCCAGGCTGTAAATAAGTATTCCAATAGACGTTTTATCTGGAAAATAAGACAATATCTGATGTTGAAACGGAGAGAAAAAATCTCTGAATATTTCTTCTGTACTTTGGCGCCATTCTTCAAAAGCTACTGGAAAGGAATGCCATTGTTGTATCTGAACCCACAAGAGATAAACGTCTGAACCAGCTGAAACCGGAATCTTCATTTCCTGAAGAAAGTGAAGCACCTGGTCAAGATCCGTTTCCTTTCCCATAAACCAGTCATTTAAAAGACCTTTCAACAAAGCATTTTTCTGGGGTAAAGCTGCTTTTCCAAAATTCAGCCAGGTCTGCTGCTGTTCTTTTTCTTGAATTCTTTTTATGCTCCGTTTAATAGCAGATTCAATGTCTTCATATCTTGCCGGCTGAAGAATATAATCAAAGCTTTCTAATTGAATTGCTTCCTGCGCATAGAAAAAATCAGCATGGGAAGTCAGAAAAATACATTCAAACTGGTAATGATTCTCCCTGCACCAGCGAAGAAGGGATAATCCACTTTCCTTTGGCATCTCAATATCTGTTAACAGAATATCAATAGGGTGGGAAAGAATAATTTCCCTGGCTTCGGATGCATTTAACGCCGTATAAACATTATGTACCAAAAGAGCACTCCAATTCAGACCTGATTTTAATGAAGAGAGTACACTTGGCTGATCATCTACTAATAAAATATTCATGATTCTATCTTCCTTTCCCGAAAAGGTATCAGAAGTTCCACACATCCCTGGTTTTCTATGTTATAAAATGCCAGAGTGCTTTGATTTTCGTAAATCATCTTCATGCGATAATATATGTTATAAATTCCTACATTGTAGTCTTTATACAAAAAATCATGTTCTTCCAGATGGTTCAGTGTATTCAGAGCCTCTAAAGGAAAACCTCCGCAATTGTCTGAAATTGTAATATTCAGATAATCCTGCTGCTCTATAGATACATGAGCAGTCTTCAATTGTATCTTAATATGAGATCGATCCTGACAATGCTTGATACTATTTTCTACAAAAGTAAGAATTGACAGAGGAGGAACCAAAACATCTGTTGTATCTGCCGAGATATCAATTCCAAGCTCCGGCCAACAAGAAAAATATAGCTGTTGCAATTTAATATAGCTGGATACAGAGTGAATTTCTTCTTCCAGACTGACCAGTTCAATGTTATTTCGAAAGATATAACGGAAATATTCTGAAAGAGCCAGAATGCTTTCCTGGATCTCGCCGTATTGTTTCTTTTCTGCCATGCCATACAGGCTTTTCAGACAGTTGAGATAAAAATGAGGACGGATCTGCAACTGAAGATACTGCAGCTGTGCCTGCTTTAAATCCAGTTTCTTTTCATATGCTTCCAGTTTTAAATCATTGATTTTAGTCAACATTTCATTAAAGGTCTGACCAAAGCGCTGCAGTTCCAGCAGATCATAATTGTCATTTACACGCAGCGATAAGTTTCCGTTTCCAACTTTTTGCATAGTTTCCATAAGCGTATTAATTGGATAAATCAATTTTCTGTACAGATACATTCCGATCAGGGATATTGAAAAAAGCAATGCGATCATACAAGAAATCAATACTTTCTGGAATAAATTCATATGTGACCAGATTCCCTTGTATGGAAAAATGCAGCAAAGCTGTAGATTATATTCTCCCACTGGTGAACTGATAAACTGATATGTTTTTTTATCAAGGGTTATTTTTCTGACAGGATTATCTTCATATGGAAATAGCAGTTTCCTGGTGACAAATTCTGAGGTATAAGGTGTTCCTTCCAAAGATGCATAAAAAAGATGCATATCCGAATCAGACATACCCGCGAACAATGAGAAATTATCCAGAGACGGATCCACCATAACAGCACAAATAGTAGTGTCATACCCGATCATCCGGATCAGTACCACCCGGTCTGAAAGCATAAATGGAATCCAGCGATTGCGTTCTTCTGACAGATGAATCGGCTGCATAAAGTAATCCTTGAGCAGTTTCTGGTCTTCATAGGAATAATGTTGCTGGAAGGAAGGATAATAACAATTATCACTTTTTTCTTTGCTGTACAGAAAAAATCCTCCAAGGCAGGAATCCTGCGTCAGAATCGGACGCAGGATCTGTAAGATTGTATAGGCATTCTGGTACTTTTCCAGTTGCGTGTTACTATAATGGAACGAATGAAAAGGAGAGCCGGGTACAACAAGATTATTAAGCTGAGTTTCCGATCGTTTCAAAACTTCTTCCATATGAGTTGTAACCTGCGACAGCTGGATTTCCGTATCTGACTGATCCGCATGAATCTGCCTGCTGATAGTATAGCAGGTCAGCACAAGAAGCAGGATAAGAGCCGGGATAGATACAGAAAGAAAAGAAATATTGAGAATCTGTTTAATTGTCTTCGGATTTTGTTTCATAATAATCTCCTCCTTTCCGGTTCCCACTTTTTCTTTCGTGAGGATTCCAAATTATGGGGTTACCTTGCTGGTCATATCCAGAAGATGGCTGACTGCATTCTCAAGCTCTCTGCGAGTCACACGCTTTTCCTGTACCCCCTTTAATATCTGGGCAATTACAGGAGGGCCTCCTGGCATGACAATATCGTTTCCAGCAGCAACAGCATCTGCTCCGTCTGTTACAATATCCATATCCCCCCAGTCGGTTACCACAGCTCCCTCAAATCCCCATTCTTCACGAAGAATATGGGTGCACAGATCTTTATTTGCTCCTGCAAAAATACCATTTATCTTATTAAAAGATGTCATAATACACGCAACCTTAGCATCACGAACCAGCATCTCAAAGGGCTTTAAATAAATTTCCCGGGCTGTGCGCTCTGTCAGGATCGAATCTACTGCATCATAATTTTTTCTGCTGCTTCCCCTGCGGAATGTTTCCTGCTCATTTACTGCAAAATGCTTCGGACATACCAGCACCGGATGATTCTCCTGTACACCCTTGGTTATCTCACAGGCACATATTCCAGTTAAATAAGGATCTTCTGAAAAATATTCAAAATTTCTTCCGCAAAGAGGATTCCTGTGTAAGTTTACAGCTGGTGCAAGCCATATATCCACTTGCTTTCTCTCGCATTCTTCCCCTATAGCATTTCCAAATTCATACCAGAGTTTTTTGTCAAATGCGCAGGCGATCAGCATTTCCGTTGGCCATGCTGTCTCTCCGATTCCAGCTGGTCCGTCTTTATAAAAAACAGACTTGATACCCTTTTCCTCAATCGCAGGAGAAACATATCCGGCATATCCAACCGGATGGCTGTTCGTGGTCAGAGGTGTCCCGTTTTCATCTAAAATTGTAGAAGGTTTACTCAGATCTCCTGCTGCTGCAAAAGGAATTCCAGGTCCGTATCCCACACAAAGGGCAGCCAGTTCTTCTATGGAAAATCCAGAAAAATTTCTTGTTTGCACTTTACAGTTATGTACTTCTGCTGCTTTTTTCTGTTGATTTCCTTTTTTAACTGTATCTACTCTCTCTGTTCTCTCTATTACGTCCGCTATTTTCGTCGTTCCATCAGGTTTTTTATCCTTTGTTAAAAATTTAAGCTTTCCACAGTTACAGGATGCTAACATCAGGCAATTCTCACATTGCTCCAGAACATAATCCTGTTCTGTTTGCATAAATTTTCCACAGACCGTATTTCTGGAAGAGTTTCCCACACGCAGTGCATACTCCCCTTTTTCCAGCACCCATGCGGCTCGCTCTTCTTCATATACCGCCAGTTCTTTCCATGGAATTGTAATGCTAAGCACTTCCTCTTCACCAGGAGCCAGCTGAGAGGTTTTTTCAAAACCTCCCAGAGCCTGCATCGGATGCTCACATCCTTCCTGATCCATTTTTGACCAATAGACCTGGGCTACTTCTTTTCCCGGCACAGCTCCTGTATTTTTCACACGGACAACAACTTTTATACCGTCTTTTTTCTTTTGGGTACCTGTTTCTGTAATTTCAAATGTCGTGTATGATAATCCGTATCCAAACGGGAATAACACATTTTTCTGAAAAGTATCAAAATACCGGTAACCTGCATAAATGTTCTCCCAGTAAACCGTTACAGGACTTTTCTCAAATCCCCTGCTGCCATTTTCCTCTGCGGATAATCCATAATCCTCATACGTCATGATCTGATCCGGATGTTCCTTATCCCATGAAAAATGTGCAGATGAAGGATAGTCGTTATAATCTTCTGCAATAGTCACTGTCATTTTTCCAGATGGGTTCACTTTTCCAGAAAGAATTCTGCCCAGGGCAACCGCACCTCTTTCCCCGGGAATTCCAAGAAACAATACACTTTTGATGCTGTCATACTTTTTCAGCCATGCCAGATCGATCAGACCATTTACATTTAATATAACCACAACTTTGGTAAACTGACTGCATACTATGTCTACCAGTTTTTCTTCTTCCCTTGTCAGGTAATAGTCTTCTGTCAAATGCCGGTCACATTCCTCACCACCGGAATTTCTTCCCAGAACGATCACTGCGGTATCTGTTTTTTCCGCTGCCTGTTGAAGCAGATACTCTGGCACTTCATATTCTTTAAGCGGAGCACGGTACTTTCCAAATATTTCATACATGATTCCACAGTTCATAGCCTCATTTACTTTCGTCCAGTCAAAAGTATCCTCTTCAGAAACCTTTTCCTCTTTCAGCTTATATGTGTAGAATCCCTTTAATAAAGCTTCCGGAATAATACTGTTTTTTTCACACTCGTCAAGAATCGTAGGACAGCCGGCAATATGAGCCCCACCTGAACCGTTTCCGGAATACAGCATTCCAATCTGTGCTCTTCCGAAGAATGCCACATCTTTCTGTCCGACAAATGGAAGAAGATTATCTTCGTTTTTTAGCAGTACCACAGATTCTTCTACTATTTTTTCTGCAACTTTTTTTTGATTCATTCTCTCTATTGCTCCTTACTGGTTACTGCTGTGAAATTTTCACTTCGACCTCATGCATCTTTCCATCTCTGAAATCTGGCAATACAGATTCCAGGCACGGCTTTCCATCTACAAAAAGACTTCCTTTTCCGTTCTCCACATGCTGTGGATTTTGAATCACAATGTGATAATCGGCTCCTCTGAAATGTCTTGTCATCTCTGCATTTTCCCATTCTGCCGGAAAACAAGGAACAATTTTTAAGCCTTCATAATCCCTCTTCACACCCATGATTCCTTCGTATATTCCCATCAGGCACCAGACAGATGTTCCTGTAGTCCAGGACTGATAAGACTTTCCGTAATATCCTGGATGTGTAGAGTAGCAATTGGTAAAGACATAAGGTTCAGCACCGGAACGTGAAGAAGGATTTTTCTCACTGTCAGGCATTATTTTCTTTAATGTCTGCAATGCTTTTGATGCTCTTCCCACCTTACAATCCATCAGAATCTTAAATCCTGTTGCGTGACAATAAACACCGCCATTTTCAAACAATCCGGGAAGCATTCCTGACATTCTTCCTACATGGGCATCGTAAATCTGGTAAGGCGGATCGTTCAATGGAAATCCAAAATCCCGCTCCATTTCATCAACGGACCGAAGCAGTTCTGGCAGCTTTTCATCATCTGCTACATCTGCCAACACAGCCCAGGTCTGGGCATTCAAATAGATTTTACTGCCTTTACTGTCCTTGGTACCTATATCTCCTTTTCTACTCAAAGCTCTAGCATACCAGTTTCCATTCCATGCCGCCTGATTGATACTGCATTTCATTTTTTTGTACTCTTCTTCCAGGAACTGTGCATATGTATGATCACCTGCATATTCCATCAGATTTTTCAGTTCCCGAAGTGCCAGACAGAACTGATGGGAAAGCATCACAGATTCTGCCTCTTCATCATCTGTAACATTCAGTGCGTCGTTCCAGTCTGCGAAAAATATTTTAACCAGACCGTTTTCACCTTTATCTGCAATCAGTCGGTCAACGGCTGCTTTCACATGCTCCAGCACTGTGGCTTCCCCACCATCCTGCCAGGCTGTCTTTTTTT
>OGYY01001810.1_pt1 | contig 17414 bp, 18 predicted proteins | sample 1576671 | NCBI WGS metagenome assembly OGYY01 (sample SAMEA3541593, study PRJEB24748) | human gut metagenome | biome: human gut; feature: human-associated habitat; material: faeces | place: China | collected 2012 | reverse complement strand
GCAGTTCGTGTGCCCCGGCTTTCCGGTGCAGAAAAGGAGCCGCCCGTTAGGGGCGAACACGCCTGCGGCAGTTCGAGTGCCCCGCTGGGTCGGTGCAGAGAAAGGTGCCGCCCCGTTCGCGCGAACCGCCTGCGCGGTTCGTGTGTCCCGCTTGACTTTACGCTCATATCTTACTATACTGAGAAGGCAAAGTATGTTGTCCCAACAACAAAACAGGAGGAAATATGAACCTGTCCATCCTTGCACGCTGCGGTCTGTTCCGCGGCATTGAAACCGCAGAATTATCCCCGCTTTTGCGCCGTCTGCACGCCTGCACGCGTGAATTTGACAAATTTCAGCCGATTTACCGCGTTGGCGATACCGCGCATGCGCTGTGCATTCTGCTCTCGGGCGGCGTGAATATCGAGCGCTGCGACGCATGGGGCCACAAGATGCTGCTCGATCACATTACGCCCGGTTCGGTATTCGCTGAAACGTACGCCTGCGTCCCCGGCACGCCCATGATGGTCTCCGCGGTGGCGGACGAGCCGTCCGAGGTGCTGTTCCTGCCGAGCGAAACACTGCTCTCCTCTGCCGCGCCAGACAGCGCGCACAGTGTGCTTTTACGCAATCTTCTGGACGTCACCGCGCAGAAAAACCTGCTTTTGACGCGAAAAATCTTTCACACAAGTCCGAAATCCATGCGCGGCAAGCTGCTGTCGTACCTGTCCGCACAGGCGGTGCAGCACGGCTCGGACACGTTCGACATTCCGTTCGACCGTCAACAGCTGGCCGACTACCTCGGCGTGGACCGCAGTGCGCTGTCCGCCGAGCTGAGCCGCATGCAGCGCGACGGACTTATCTCATACAAAAAGAGCCATTTTGTGCTCAATCATTCCCAATCCGATGAATAATCCACCCTGTTAAGGAGGTTTTTATTATGAACTGCAAACCCTATATCCGCACACATGCGGACGAACTGTTGGAGAGTCTTGCCGCGCTCGTGCGCATACCGAGCATAGAAGGCGTGCCGGAAGAGCATGCGCCGTTCGGCCGTGAGCCTGCCCGTGCGCTGCACGAAACGCTTGCGCTCTGCGAAAAGCTGGGCTTCCGGACCGGCAATATGGACGACCGCGTCGGCTGGTGCGAGTACGGCGAAGGCAAGGAAATGGTGGCTGTACTCGGTCATCTGGATGTTGTGCCCGCCGGCGACGGCTGGACCGAGACCGAGCCGTTCTCCGGCGAGATCAAAAACGGCCGTATTTACGGACGCGGCACGATGGACGACAAGGGCCCGATGGTGGCGGCCATCTACGCGCTGGCGGCGCTCAAGGATGCCGGGTTTGCGCCCTCCAAGCGCATCCGTCTGCTGTTCGGCACCAACGAGGAAACCGGCTGCGGCGATATGTCGTGGTACGTTTCGCATGGCGGCGAACTGCCGGTGTACGGCTTCACGCCGGACGGCGAATACCCGATCATCAACGGCGAAAAGGGCATTCTCAACGGCACTTACAGCCGAAAGCTGCACCAGACCGGCGATTACCGCCTGACAAAGTTCGAGGGCGGCGCCGCCTCCAACATCTCGCCCGCGTATGCGGCGGCGGAGCTGAAATGTCCGGCGGACGCGGCTGCCAAAATCTCCGCGGACAAGGTAACCGTCACACCGATCGAGGGCGGCATCCGCGTGGAAGCCGAGGGCATTGCCGTTCACGGCTCGACCCCGGAGCAGGGCGAAAATGCCATCGGACGGCTGGCGCAGGCACTCAATCAGCTGCCGCTGACCGGCGAGCTTGGCGACTGCATGGCATTTGTGGCAGAGCGCATCGGCATGGAGGTACACGGCGAGTCCCTCGGTCTCGCCATGCGCGATGAGCTGTCCGGCCCGCTGACGCTCAACCTCGGCGTGGCAAAATTTGAGCAGGAAACGCTGTCGCTCGTTTTCTCGGTGCGCTATCCGGTCACCCTGAAATACGAGCGCGTGTACCCGCGTCTGTCGCGCGGTTTCACGCTCGGCGGCTTTACCGAAACCGAGCTGACCCACGCGGCGGCCATTTACATGCCGCCCGAAAGCGAACTCATCCGCAGACTGTCCAAGGTATATGAGGAGCAGACCGGCGAGAAGGTCGAGCTGAAGAGTATCGGCGGCGGCACCTACGCCAAGTCCATGCCGAACCTTGTCGCCTTCGGCCCGATCTTCCCCGGCGATGAGGTGCGCGAGCACAAGCCGGACGAGTACATGGAGATCGAGCGCGTGCTGCAGAACGCGGAAATCATCGCGGCGGCAATGTACGAACTGGCAAAGTAAGGAGATTGTATGAGCAGAGAGACAAATATGACCGTCGGCCGTCCGACAAAACTCATTCTCGGACTGGCCGTACCGCTGATTTTGACAAATGTCGGTCAGCAGCTGTACACAGTCGCAGACGCGTCCATCGTCGGGCGCGGTGTCGGTGTGGAGGCGCTGGCCGCACTCGGCGCGACCGACTGGCTGTACTGGCTGGTGCTGTGGACCGTGCAGGCCATGACGCAGGGCTTTTCCGTGCTCGTGTCGCAGACCTTCGGCTCAAACGATAAGAAGGGACTGCGAAAGGCCATCACCATGTCCGTGCTGCTGTGCGCGGCAGTCGGCATCCTGCTGACCGTGGTGTTCGTGTCCTCGGCAGGCTGGCTGCTGCACCTGTTGGACACACCCGAGAACATCTATGACGGCGCGCACATTTATTTAACCATGATGTATGCGGGCACGCTCATCACGATGGCATACAACATGGCAGCAGCGATTCTCCGTGCACTCGGAGACGGCAAAAGTCCGCTTATTGCCATGTTTACTGCCGGATGTCTGAACATCGTGCTCGATCTGCTGTTCGTTATCCGCTTCGGCTGGGGCATTCCGGGCGCTGCCGCCGCGACACTGCTCGCGCAGCTGTTTGCATTCGCGTACTGCGTCATTGCGCTGTGGAAAATCCCGGATGTGTCCGTCGAAAAGCCGGACTGGCAGCCGGACAGCAGTGTGATCCGGCGACTGTGCCACCTTGGTCTGCCGCTTGCGCTGCAGCATTTCGTCATCGTCATCAGCGGCATCATCATGCAGGCGGTTATCAACACCTGCGGCTTTGTGTTCCTCGCGGGCTTTACCGCGACCAACAAGCTGCACGGTCTGATGGACTGCTCCGCGTCCGCGTTCGGCTACGCCGCCTCGACCTACACCGGCCAGAACTGGGGCGCAAACCGGCTTGACCGCGTGCGAATGGGCGTCCGCTCGACGCTTGTGCTGGCACTCAGCTTTTCCGCACTGCTGGCGGCAGGCATGATCCTGTTCGGCCGTCACGTTGTCGCGCTGTTCATCTCCGCGGATGCTGCCAACGCTGCCGAGGCGCTGTCGGTCGCGTACGATTATCTGGTCGTCATGAGCACGTTTTTGCTGTCCGCCTATGTGCTGCACACCTACCGCTCGGCCCTGCAGGGCATGGGCTTTACGACCGCGCCCATGCTCTCCGGTCTGACCGAGTTCGCTGGCCGTGTGGGTGCATCTCTGCTGCTGACCAAGGCCATCGGCGAGCGCGGTCTGTTCTACACGGACGCGGCTGCGTGGACATTCGCAGCGGTATTCCTTGCGGCATCGTACTATATCCAGCTGCTTATCATCCGAAAAAAGGGTCTGACCTATCAAAACACCAAGTAACAAAAAGAGGCTGTAAGAGATGCTTACAGCCTCTTAATTTGTAGAAAAGTCTATTTTTCTACGAATTTGACACAAATCGCGCAGCAGCGCGCATTCAATAGAATTTGCACTGCAAATTCATAAAAACCGGGAGCATGTATCACGGTTTTTATACCTATAGAGGGAGAAAGTTTCGACCATCGGGAGGAACTTTTGGACGACTTTGGAACGGCCCACGGTCCGTTCCTGCTTGTCGGCGAAACTGTAGTTTCGCGACAGCTTATGCAAAATGAAACAGATTGAGCCCGGTCACATCGTCATATTTACGGTCGATCTTGCCGTCGATCAGCCGGATCACCATCTCGCAGGTTGCGCTGACGACCGCGCGGTTGAGGTGTCCGCCGAACACCTGTCCCCGCTCATTGCCCGCGCTCAGGTGCAGATGGCAGTAAAATCCGTCGTTCATCGTGTCGATCGTGCCGGTCAGCGACACAATCTCAAAGCTGCCCTTGAAATCGTTCGCGTAATACTTCTTTTCCGCAACATTGTACACGCCGACCGTAAAATCATTGATCGCACCGAGCGCCTGCACGCTTGCGAGCGTAACCTGCTCCTTGAGAGCCACCGCCTTCACCTGCTCTAAAATCTCCTCGCCGCGATCCATACGGACGAGAATCGTATCGTCAAATCGTTTGTAATCCATATTGCGCCTCCTGTTCTCTCATGATTGTAGCATTTCTGCGTTTAAAATGCAATTTCCGTTCCCGCTCGGCGCAGTGCTGTGCTATAATCAGAGTAACCATCAGGGTTCGGAAAGGATGGAACGCTATGCAAGCCTTCAAAAAAGTCGATATGGAAAGCTGGCCTCGCCGTGAGCACTACCGCTACTATACCGAGGCTCTCAAGGTTGAATTCAATATGACGGCGCCGGTGGATGTGCAAAACCTGCTCCGTTTCTGTCATGCACACGGCTATAAATTCTACGCAGCGGCGATTTACTGCGTCACCAAGGCGCTGGGCCGCATCGAGAACTTCCGCATGTTCAAAAACGCGGACGGCGAACTCTGTGTCTGGGATAAAATCGTGCCGAATTTCACATTCTTTCATCCGGATGACTGCACGTTTTCCGACTGCTGGACGGACTTTTCCGAGGATTTCCCCACGTTTTACAACGCCATTACCGCAGATATGCAGACCTACAAGGATGTCAAGGGCATCAAGACCAAGCCGAACCAGCCTGCGAATTTCTACTGCGTATCCTGTACGCCGTGGACGGCGTTTACCGGCTGCGGCAGCCGCGTCGCGGACGGACAGCCTGCATACTTCCCCATCGTTGTCATGGGAAGGTATGAAAAATGCGGCGACAAGGTCAATATGCCGGTCAATATCACCATCGCACATGCGGTAGCAGATGGATACCACGCAGGCCTGTTCTTCCGGTATCTGCAGGAAGAACTCGATTCCTTGCGCTAACTATACAAAAATCCACGCTCTTCTTTGTGAAGAGCGTGGATTTTCTTATTCATTCTGTCCAAATATTGCCCCGTCCAGCATCAGCACATCGTCCATCGGAATTACCGTGCCGTCTGTCAGGGTCAGCCGCCGCGCGAATTCATCCGCCTTTTTGACCACACCGGAAACTGTGCGGTATGCACCGCCGGATTTGCGTTCATCCGGCACAAAATAGGTGATCTCCACCTCGGGTTCTGCATCAAGCACGGAAAGCAGCAGCTGATACCGCTCGTTGAGCGCGGTCAGCATGGTCTCGTCCAGCTCGATTTTACGGTCGGTCAGCCGCGCTGTCTCACGGATAACACCGGCATATCCGGTCAGCGCCGCAAACGGTGAAAACTGCGCCGCACGGTCGCTTATGGGCATCTGCGGACGGGTTGGGGAGACATGATGCGGCAGATTTATAATCCCGGCGTATTTTCGATTGTCTATTACGGACATGCTTCACCCGCTTTCTTCGACTGCGTTTCGTCCAGAAAAATCCACAGCAGCTCATGTACGTCTGCGGAACTCCGGTCGGCCATGGTGATTTTGAGATGTACCCGGCTGCCGTCCCGTATCCGATAGGTCATCTTCAGCGAACCATGCGCCGCAATCTGCTCCTCTATATAGCTTTAATCCAGCAGCTTTGCAAATTCGTCATGATACTCCGGGTGGACCAGTTCGCGGCAGTACTCACGCACGGAAGACATAAACGCATGATGATTATTCTCCAGCATGGTCTTAAAATATGACGGAACATAGATATATCGGCAGGTATCCTGCTTGGTATTGACCATGTACACTCCCCTGTAAAGCGGTGCGATCGCCTGTAGAAAACGGGTGACATCCTGCTTTTTGATGAGCAGCTGCTCCAGCTTGTCGTCGATGATACGCATTTGACGGATACCGCCGTTATTGCGGTAAAACTCCATCTTGTCATGCCGCATGGCCGTTTCAGCCTGATTGACCGTCTCGTTCAACGTCTGTCTGTCCGTGCTCTCAGACACGCCGACCGAGACCTCATACCCCATCTCACGGATGGTGTCGCAGAACGCCGCAAGGCTTTCTGCAAGCTCCTCCGGCTGACGCGCCGGACACAGCAGGACAAACTCGTCACCGCCGATGCGGTATGCGCAGTCGTCCGGGAAATACTTCCGAATCCCGTCCGCAATCGAGCGCAGCATGTGGTCGCCGGCCTCATGTCCCAAGTGGTTGTTGATCTCATGCAGACCGACGGCATCCATGTAAATGCAGGTCAGCCGCGCATAATTTGCCAGCTGAAAGACCTTGAGATCGTGCTCGTACTTGCAGCGCGTGTACAGATGGGTCAGCACATCATGATTATAGTAGTCCTCGGAATGGTCGGCTGTGTGATGCGACAGCTGCAGCTCCTTCTCACCGAGCACGATGGGCTGACCGTTCTCACCGTTCTTGAGCGAAAGCGTGATTTCCATATTTTCCTCCAGAATCATATCATCCGGATATCGTTTTTCCAAATATTCCGCTACCAGACGCAGGACATTTCCGGCGTGATAGCCTTTTTCGCAGATAATTTTCATTTGCCTTCTCCGTATGCAGCTGCCTTGCAGCTTCACAATCCTTCCAGAAAAGATATATTCTCCATATTATTGTGAATATATTATATTTCCTTTGATTGCCATATACAAGGGTAACTGCCTGAAATGTCGATTTCTCGACACAAAACGTCCGTGGAGAGGCAGAATCAGGCAATTCATTTACATTGCCTTAGCATGTTTTTCCGATTATGCGTTATGTCCGCCGATTTTTCCGTTTCGCTCGATGGCAGTTGCGCCTTTCTCGAGGTTCATGCCCTTGAGCAGCGCGTTTTTACCGTATTTGCCTTTGATGGCGAGCGCCGCCTGCTGCAGCTTTCGCTCCCGCTCGAGTGCAGCCTGCTCTGCCCTCCTGCGTTCCTGCTCAGCGGCGTAGTCGGTGAACAGGTCAAGCTGCTCACACCGAGCCGGCTGGGGCGCGTCAGATTCCGGAAGGATGTGATTTGCCACCAGATACATGCGCCGGATGAGCAGATTCGGGTCGATAATGCGGTCGAACAGCACGGTCGCTGCGTCCATGAGCTTTCGCGTAGACGAGGTCAGTTCTCCGAGGCTCTGCGTGCCGTGTGCAGATTTGGGCAGCGTGCGCCCGTAGCGATCGGTCTCGGTCTTGCCGTGGTAGTTAATCCGCCGTGCCGGATCGTTCAGGTTATCAATATCGTACCCGACGGTCAGCACAAGCCGGTCGGTGACCAGGCCCTTGCTCACCAGATCGAGTACCAGCTGATCCGCCATTTCGCGGACAACCAGACGTGCCTTGTCCGCTGTATACGGACACGCGAGCACCTGCCCGGTGCTGATGCTGTTGGTGCTCGGCTTGTAGGCTTTGATATCCGCGACCGTGCACGGCTCCCATCCCCACGCATGGTCGATGAGCAGCTCCGCATTTTTACCGAACAGCTTATACAGCAGATCCTCGTTTTTCTCCGAGCACAGCGCGATATCGCCCATAGTGCACATGCCGTACTGCTCGAGTTTTTTCGCGGTGCCTCGTCCCACGCGCCAGAAATCGGTGAGCGGCTGATATGACCACAGCTCGTGCCGGAATCTGCGCTCGTCCAGTTCGGCGATACGCACACCGTCGCGGTCGGCGGGAACGTGCTTAGCGACAATATCCATCGCCACCTTGCAAAGAAACAGGTTGGTGCCGATGCCTGCTGTGGCCGTGATGCCGGTGGTGTTCAGCACATCGAGAATGATTTTCCGTGCCAGCTCACGCGCGGTCAGGCCGTAGGTCTGCAGATAGCCGGTCACGTCCATGAACACCTCGTCGATCGAGTACACAACCATGTCCTCCGGTGCGACATATTTCATGTAAATGGCATAAATCCGGCTGCTGTACGCCATATAATTCGCCATATGCGGCGGTGCGATGATGAAATCCATCGCAAGAGACGGGTTTTCCCGCAGTTCCGCAGCAGAGTAAGACGCGCCGGTGAATGTGTGCCCGGGCGCACGGCGCTGCCGCTCGGCGTTGACCTGCTTGACGCGCTGACGTACCTCAAACAGCCGTCCGCGGCCGGAAATGCCGTAGCTTTTCAGCGACGGCGTGACTGCCAGACAGATGGTCTTGTCCGTGCGGGTCTCGTCCGCGACAACAAGGTGCGTGTCGAGCGGATCGAGGTCACGCTCCCGGCACTCCACGGAGGCATAAAAGGATTTCAGGTCGATGGCAAGATAGGTGCGGGATCGCATGGTTATGCCCCCTTTCGGCGTTACTCGTTTTCCGGATACCACCAGCCGGAATGGCAGATATAGCCGTTCTGCTCCATAAATGGCAGCAGCACATGGATTTGGGCGGTTTCAGGAATGCGGATTCCCTCTTTTATCAGTATGGCAAAAACTCTGCTTTGATACACATCCATTAGCGCAGCCCAGTCATCCGTAACCGCACAGGCAGTCCGGTATTCCGGGGTGTCCTCATCATAATCGTCTATATTATCTGCAGTCCACCAGAACATATTGCTGGTAACTGCATATGCGTCTGCCAGGTCCTTTTCCGTATTCCTGTCCGCAAAGCAGGACTGAATTTCTGCCGGACTTTTGTCCGTAAATGAGTTATTGATCATCATACTGTAATTTTACCCTTTTTAAGAGAACACCGTCAAGAAAAACCGTCCTCTCCACCCAGTATTCCGCGAGCCTGTGGATAAATTATGGTCTTCCGTGCTCTATTGTGCTATACTATCCACAGAACATCCCCAAAAGGAGGAACTTTATTATGGTACAAGTGAATGCGATCGGTGACGCATGTCCGATTCCGGTTATTAAAACGCTGCACGCGCTGCAGGATTTAAACGGTGCGGGCACGGTGCAGACGCTGGTAGATAACGAAATTGCAGTACAGAATCTGACCCGCCTTGCGGAGAGCAAAGGCTGCTCGATCACGACCGAAAAGCGCTCAGACAAGGAGTTCTGCGTGACAATCACGACTGAAAATTCCATCGGCAAGGCAGAAGCCGATGAGCAGATCAGCTGCACGGTACCGGCGGCGCAGAAAAAGACAGTCGTTGTCATTTCCGCCGACCATATGGGCGAGGGTGATGAGGAGCTGGGCCGCATTCTCATCAATGGCTTTATTTTTGCGCTCACCCAGCAGGAGCACCTGCCGAGCACGATTCTGTTCTACAACGGCGGCGCACGCCTGACCTGCGAAGACTCGGCATCGCTCGAGGATCTGAAAAACCTGGCATCGCTCGGTGTGGAGATTCTGACCTGCGGTACCTGTCTCAACCACTACGGCCTGACCGACAAGCTGGCAGTTGGTGACGTGACCAACATGTACGTCATCACCGAGAAGCAGATGCAGGCCGACCTCATTCTGCGCCCGTGATGCGGCGCAAACGACCGTTTACGGTCATCGCGTTCGTGTCCACCGAGCAGGCACTCGCGGCAGAAGCCATGTTCACGCAGCGCGGTCTGCCCGGACGCATGATCCCGATTCCCTCTCAGGTGAGCGCAGGCTGCGGACTGGCATGGAAGGCCGAAACAAGCGAGGAACAGGTGCTCCTCGACGCTCTGTGTGAAACCGGCATCGGATTCGAGACACATGCTCTCGTCGAACTGTTCGACTGACGGAGGAAATCATGATTTATCTGGATAACGCAGCGACCACGCTGCACAAGCCGCCTGAAGTCGCAGAGGCGGTCAAAAACGCCATTCTTACCGCAGGAAATGCATCGCGCGGCGCACACGGCGTGTCGCTTTCCGCGTCGCGCATGGTGTTCGAAACGCGGAGCAGGCTGGCGAAGCTGTTCGGCTGTCCGCGTGCGGACCATGTTGTGTTCACCGCGAACTCCACCGAGGCGCTGAATATTGCAATCTACGGTCTGTTTTCGTCCGGCTATCACGTCATTTCGACCGATCTGGAGCACAATTCCGTGCTCCGTCCGCTGTATGATCTGCAGACGCGCGGCGTATCGGTGGATTTTGTACCGGCGGACCGCCAGGGCAATATCCGCTATGAGGATATGGAAACGCTCTTTCGACCGGAAACCAAGGCCGTTGTCTGCACGCATGCATCCAATCTGACCGGAAACCTGCTCGATATCGCCAAAATCGGTGCAATGGCGCACGCACACGGTGCGCTTCTGGTCGCAGATGCATCGCAGACGGCAGGTGCGGTACCGATCGACATGCAGCGCATGAACATTGACGTGCTCTGCTTCACCGGCCACAAGGGCCTGATGGGTCCGCAGGGAACCGGCGGCCTGTGCATCCGGCCGGGTGTAGAGCTTCGACCGCTGCTCCGCGGCGGTACCGGCATTCACTCCTACGACCGCGAACAGCCGCAGGCGTATCCCGCACGGCTCGAAGCGGGCACGCTCAATACGCACGGCATCGCCGGACTGCATGCCGCGCTGAAATTTATCGAAAAACAGACCGTGCAGGCCATCGGAGCACACGAACGCGCACTCATGCGGCGGTTTTACGACGGTGTGCAGGACCTTGACGGCGTGACCGTCTACGGCGATTTCTCCCGGTCGGAACGCGCAGCTGTCGTGGCACTTAACATCCGCGACTATGACTCTGCCGAGGTCGCGGACGCGCTGTTTGCCGATTATGACATCGCCACACGCGCCGGTGCACACTGTGCGCCGCGCATGCACGAGGCACTCGGCACCGTGCAGCAGGGCGCGGTGCGCTTCAGCTTTTCATATTTCAACACGGAAAACGAGGTCGATACCGCAATTGCCGCCGTGCGGGAGCTGGCGGAGTAACCCTGTATTTTCCCCAAAGGAGCCTTACCTATGAGCAACCAGCTTGCCGTGCTGTTCCCCGGCATCGGCTACCATATCGACAAACCGCTGCTGTATTACAGCGCCAAACTTGCACGCGCACGCGGCTGCGACCTGCTCGCGGTGCAGTATCCCGCTCTGCCGACCGGTTTGAGAGGTCACACCGAAAAAATCGAACAGGCTGTGCAGACCGCGCTTTCTGCCGCAGAGGAACAGCTTACCGCCATCGACTGGACCGCTTACGACCGTGTTTTCTTCCTCTCGAAGAGCATTGGCACTGCGATTGCAGCACGCTACGCCGTCCGGCAGGGCATTCATCCGCGGCAGGTGTACTACACGCCGATTGAACAGGCGCTGCCCTATCTCGACCCGACCGGCATCGCCTTTCACGGCACCGCCGATCCGTGGGCGGACACCGAGATAATCACGAACGGCTGCCGGAAAATCGGCATTCCGCTCTATCTGACCGAAAACGCCAACCACTCAATGGAAACCGGCGATACCTTGCACGATATTTTTATTCTGCACGATATTATGGATGAAACCGCACACTGGATGGATTCTACGACGTAACTGCCGTTTTCCGTTTACTTTTTCCGCCCTCTATGATAAAATAGACTATCATAATGAGGAAGTATGTCTATGAGAAAAAATGTACTCGAATATTTGGAATCCTCTGCCCGAATGCACGCGGACAAGCCTGCGTTCTGCGATGAGAACCGCGTGTTCACCTTCGGCGAGCTGCTGAAGGCCGCACAGGGTCTGGGCACCCACCTTGCCAAAACCGTCGATACGCTGCACAAGCCGGTCGCGGTTTTGATCGGCCGCACGGCCGAAAGCGTTGCCGCAATGCAGGGCGTGCTGTATGCGGGCGGCTGCTACGTTCCGATTGACGACCACATGCCGGAAGCGCGTATCCGCCGTATTTTCGAGCAGGTCCATCCTGTTGCCATCGTCTACGCTGAGGGCAACCGCAAGCAGGCCGAGCCGCTTGCCGACTGTGCCCCGCTCATCTCGATGGACGAGGGCTTTGCAGCACCGGCTGACGCAGACCTGCTGCAGTCCATCCGTGAGAGCGTACTGGATATTGACCCGGTTTACCTGCTGTTCACCTCGGGTTCGACCGGTGCGCCGAAGGGAATCGTCATTCCGCACCGTGCGGTCATCGACTTCACCGACTGGATGAGCGAGTTCTGCGGCTACACCGAGCATGATATTTTCGGCAATCAGGCGCCGTTTTACTTTGATCTTTCGTGCAAGGATCTGTACCAGACCCTTTCGCTCGGTGCAACCTGCCATATTTTCTCGAAAAAGCTGTTTACCTTCCCGATGCTGCTGCTCAAGGAGATGGAGCGTGTCGGCGTGACCGCCATCAACTGGGCGACCAGCGCGTTCCACTTTGTGGCAAGCTCGGGCGCACTGAGCAAGTGCGCGCCGCCCACGCTGCGCAAAGCCGCTCTCGGCGGTGAAGCGCTGCAGGCGCGCTATGTGAACGCGTGGAAGGCCGCGATTCCGGGTCTTGAGGTTGTCAACATGTACGGACCGACCGAGACCACCGTGGACTGTGCCGCATTCCATCTCACCCGCGACTACCGCGACGATGAAGCCATTCCGATCGGCAAAGCCTGCCGCAACATGCAGATTATACTGCTCGACAAGGACGGCAAGTCCGTTCCGGACGGCGAGGCCGGTGAGATCTGCGTGCGCGGCAGCGGACTGGCCAGCGGCTACTTCGGCAACTGGGAAAAGACGAACGAATGCTTCATCCAGAACCCGGCAAACCCGTATTTCCGCGATATTCTGTACCGCACGGGCGATATCGCCGTCAAGAAGGACGACGGTCTGCTGTATTTCCTGTCGCGGCAGGACGGCCAGATCAAGCACATGGGCTACCGCATCGAGCTTGGCGAAATCGAGACCGCGCTGCACAGCGTGGACGGCATCGCCGCAGCAGCCTGCCTGTTCGACCGCAACCGCGACCGCATTGTCTGCATCTACGAGGGCGAACCGGATGCCGCGGCACTCGCGCGTGCCATGCGCAGGCTGGTGCCCAAGTATATGCTGCCCAACATCTACGAAAAGCTGGACGCACTGCCGATGAACGCCAACGGCAAGATCGACCGTGTCAAGCTGAAGGAGCAATTTATCCATGCGGAAGATTGAGAATTTCGCACAGATTTCCGATCTGCTGAACGCACAGCTCAAAAGAGGTGTCATCACCAACAACTTTCTGCGCGGTGACGACTACACGCGCGAAATCGCGAACGGACTATACATCCACGAGGCGGACGGCGCACTGCTGCTGTTCCGCGAACGCGGCGACCACCTTGTGATGACGTTTTATCTGCATCCGAACGCGGTGCTTTCCCTGCCGGAGACGGACAGGCCGGTTGTGACCGAGCTGTCCTGCCGCGCCAAGGACGCGGAGGTCATGGCTAACGCCGCCGAGCAGTTCTGTGCCCTCGGTTTTCGTCAGGTGCTGCGCCGCACGCGGCGCACCCGCAAACCGGAAGCATTTCCGGTGGAAACAACCGCAGTTCCTGCAAAGCCGGAGGATTTCGAGGATATTTCCCGCTTTTTAAGCGAGCACTTCTCCGCTCTCACCGGCTGTCTGCCGACTGCGGACGATCTGCGCAAAAACCTCGCAAACGGTCAAACCGTTATCACCCGGGACGAAAAAGGTGTTTCCGGTGTGCTGCATTTTGCGGTTTCCCGCGCCTCAACCGAGATTCGGCACCTTGCCGTGCGTACGGACTGCCGCGGAAAAGGTCTTGCCGGCGAACTGCTCACTGCGTATCTTGCGGCAACGGACGGTGCAAAAAGTCAGGTATGGGCGCGGACCGGCAATGCTCCTGCCGAGCATTTTTACGAACAACACGGCTACCGGCCCGACGGATGGACTTCCGCCGTGCTGCAATATAATTAAAGGAGAAATCGACCATGAGAGAAAAAATTATCGAAATTCTGAATGAAATCTGCCCCGGCAACGACTTTGAGAACGAAACCGCCATCATCGACGACGGCATCATCGATTCCCTCGACATCGTAGCCGTTATTTCCGAGCTGATGGAGGAGTTTGACGTTCAGCTGGGTGTCAACGACCTGACGCCGGAGAACTTCAACTCGGTTGACGCCATCGTTGAACTGATCGAGAACGCGCAGGACTAATGGCTTTTACTTCCGCTTCGTTTATCGTACTCACCATTGCGAGCGTGCTGCTCTACTACATCGTGCCGAAAAAGGCACAGTGGTGCATCCTGCTGCTGGCGAGTGCGGCGTTTTACATGGCCGGCTCGGTCAAGGCGTTTGCGTGGGTGGTTCTGGTGGCCGGAATGACCTGGGTAACCGGACTCATTCTCGGACGCTATAACGCCATCAAGCCTGCCGACAAGGCGCAAAAGGCCCAAATACAGCACAAAAAGAGGCAGATCGCGGTAATTTGCGCGGTCTGCTGTTTTGGCTTGCTCTACGCGATGAAATACTGGAATTTCACGCTCGAGCTGCTGCCGTCCACGCTCGGCAATCACATTCCCCGATGGGATTTTGTCGTGCCGCTCGGTCTGTCGTTTTTCATTTTCCAGTCCATGAGCTATGTCATTGACGTGTACCGCGGCAAATATGCGCCCGAGCGCAATCCGCTGCGCTACGGTCTGTTCGTATCATTCTTCCCGCAGATGGTGCAGGGACCGATCAGCCGTTTCGATCAGCTGGCGCCGCAGCTTACCACAGAGCGCAAGCTGTGCTGGGACGACCTGCAGATCGGCATTCAGCTGGCGCTCTGGGGTTACTTCAAAAAAATCGTCATCGCCGACCGCGCGGCTGTTCTGGTAAACAACGTCATCATGGAGAACTGTCCCTACGGCGGTGCTGTCATTGCGCTCGGTATCCTGTTTTACTGCATTCAGCTGTACTGCGATTTTTCCGGCGGCATCGACATCACACGCGGCGTCGCGCGCATGTTCGGCATCGATATGACGCTCAACTTCCGCCGACCGCTGTTTTCCACCTCGCTCACCGACTACTGGCGCCGCTGGCACATCACACTCGGTGCGTGGATGCGCGACTATGTGTTCTATCCTCTGGCGTTTTCCAAGCCGTTCGGCAAGCTCGGCAAGTGGGCGCGCAAGCATTTCAAGGGCATAATGGGCAAGATCTGTGCCACCTCGACTGCTACGTTTATCGTATATTTGATCATCGGCATCTGGCACGGCGCCAACTTCCGCTACATTGCGTTCGGCCTGTGGAACGGTATCCTCATTACCGCTTCCCTGCTGATGGAGCGCCGCTTCCTTTCGTGGAAGGAAAAGCTGCACATCAACGACAAATCGACCGGCTGGCGCATCTTTATGACCGTCCACACGTTCGGACTGGTGTTTATCGGCCGCTATTTCACCCGTGCACCGCGTCTCAAGACTGTATTCGCACTGCTCGGAACGACCGTGCTGCACCCGCATTTCAGTGAGTTTTCGTCGGTTGTGCCGACGCTTGGACTGGGTGTTTCCGACTTTATCATCATTTTTGTCGGCATTCTCATCGTCCACGGTGTGGAGTTCTTTGAGGAACGCGGCACCGATGTGCAGGCGTGGCTCAACGAGCGCCCGGCGCTCGTGCAACTGACCGTGCTGACCGTTTCGCTCGTGGTCCTGCTGCTGTTCGGCATTTTCCGTGCCGGATACATCTCGTCCGAGTTCATCTACAAGCAATTTTAAGGAGGCAGAGCATGAACGCAAAAAAATGGGTGCTTTCTCTGCCCGTTATCGCGCTGATCCTGGCCGTTCTGCTGGCCGGATTCAACTACGTCACCGACCCGTTCGGCGCATTCGGTGACCGGTTTATGCAGTGGTTTTCGTATGACGAGACCAACAATCCGCGTGCGGCGAAGATCTCCTATCTTGAGCAGCACCATGACGAGTACGACTCGTATTTTCTCGGCTGCTCGTCCACCAGCTCGCTGCCGACCGAGTCGTTTAACGAGATGCTGAACGCCAGATTCTACAACATGATCATGTACGGCGCGGATATGAAGGACTGCGAAAAGATTGCAAACTACCTGATCGACAACTACACGGTCAAAAATCTGGTGCTGAATGTGTATCTGGACAATGGCCTAACCTATGATGATGAGTCCAACAAGCTGACCCACAGCCTGCACTACAAAACCGACCCGGATATGTCCGCGCTGTCGTATTACTCGCGGTTTCTCCTCGCGGACCCGCGGTACGGCTATCAGAAGCTGGTGAATAAGATCAAGGACACGCTCATGCCGCAGTCGTTCGACGTATTCGACGAGCAGACCGGTGCGTATGACAAGCGCGTGCGTGATGTAGAGCCGATCGGCTCTACCGCGGATTATCTGAACGCCTATCCGGTATTCACCAATTATCCCAACCACGAGCCGCTGCACTTGTACAAGACCGAAGCCTGCATGCAGTCGGTAGCCGCAATCCGCAAGGTTTGCGAGGAAAACGGCGTTAATCTCATTGTGCTGACCGCTCCGGTGTACACCGACTATTACAAGAACTTTTACGACGAGGATATCACGAATTTCTACGAATCTCTTGCCAAAGTGACCGATTACTGGGATTTTTCGTCCTCGTCTGTCAGCAGCGAGCCGCGCTTTTTCTACGACAGCACGCACTTCCGCAACAACATTGGCGAGATGATGGCAACCCGCATTGCCGAGAAGGAGTATCCCGACTTTACGCCTGCTGTCACCGCAATTCCGTCGGATTTCGGCACTTATGTGACCTCTGACACGCCGCATGACTATTTCACGCAGCGTCCTGCACCGCGCACGGACAACGATACCGCCGTTAAGGTTCCGATTCTGACGTGGCACCAGTTGACCGAGGAGGTCAGCGGCTCGGCTACCATTTCGCCGGAGGCGTTCCGCAAACAGATTCAGGCGCTTTCCGATGCCGGCTTCAACGCGATTTCGCTCGAGCAACTGCGCGATTACGTCTACAATGGTACACCGCTGCCCGAGAACCCCATCGTTCTCACGTTTGACGACGGCTATCTGAGCAACTACGCGGACGCATTCCCTGTTCTCAAGGAATACAACATGAAGGCGACCATTTTCGCCATCGGCGTTTCCATCGGCAAGGACACCTACAAGGATACCGACCACGCCATGACACCGCACTTCGGCGCGGCTGAGATGCAGGAAATGGTGGATTCCGGCCTGATTTCCATCCAGAGCCACACCTATGACATGCACCAGTGGCCGCCGTTCGAGGACGGAAACGACCGTGTTCGGGAAACACTCGCGCAGCTGCCCGGCGAAAGCGATGAGGACTACGAAGCCGCTGTCAAGGCTGATATCCAGCAGAGCCAGCAGGCCATCGAGCCGATCACCGGCGAAAAGGTCAACGCGCTGTCCTATCCGGAAGGCGCATACGGCACGCTGACGATGGATGCGCTGCGCAGCCAGGATAGGGACAGCTACTGGAAAGCGGCAAAGGGAAA
>OGYY01001809.1_pt1 | contig 17422 bp, 18 predicted proteins | sample 1576671 | NCBI WGS metagenome assembly OGYY01 (sample SAMEA3541593, study PRJEB24748) | human gut metagenome | biome: human gut; feature: human-associated habitat; material: faeces | place: China | collected 2012 | reverse complement strand
GTACGGCGCTCCTGCTCTGCCTGGGTGCGTAGGCGCTCGGCCTCCGCTGCCGCCTGCTCGCGGGACTCCTCGCGCAGGCGGGCCTGCTCGATCTGTGCCTGGTTGTCGCGCTGGGCAAGCTGCGCCTTGAGCTCGTCCACCTGATGCTGCAGCTCCGCCGCCGTCTTCTGCGATTCCGCGCGGGCCTGCGCCGCAGCCTGCTCGCTGGCAAGCGCTCGCTCCCCCACCGCCGCCTCAAGCTTGGCGGTGAGCTCGGCCACCTGGGCATCGCGCTGGGCGGCCACCTGCGCCAACTCCGCGTCGCGCTGCGCCAAGTTCTGCTGCAACGTAGCCTCCGCGTCCGCGCGGGCAAGCTGCAGCGCCTGCTCCTTCTCGCGGGCAAGCATCTGCATGCGCTCGGAAAGCTCGTCCGCAAACTCCTGGTCGCGAACCTGCTTCACAATGTCGGCGTACCCGGTCTCATCAACCTGAAAAACCGTTCCGCACTTTGGGCACTTGATCTCATTCATATGCGCTCCCGCCTCTACTGCCTGGCGACCGATCCAAATTGCTGCCGAGCTGGATTGCCGGGCCTTCAAACCGATGGGCCTTTAAACGCTTTCAACTATACCCGCTCGTGCGGACATAATTTGCACCGAACAGGGATGCGCCGCGGCGCCGCGGGATTCCCATCGGGGATTCCTATCGGCGTCTGCGCCTAGTTCACTTCCCAATAGATAGTGCTATCGGAAGTGAAAGCTCATTCACTTCCGATACATAAGCCGGAAACGAAGCGAAAGGGAACGCCGCGAGCGTCGGGCACGGAACCCGTCCTGCCCGCTTGCGCGCGACGGGACGTTGGACCCTAGCGCGCGTCTTTCACGAAGATGGCGACGCGCAGCTGCTTCCATGGCTCGTTCTCCGGGGCGATCTGCATCACACGGCACTCGAAGATGGATGCGTGACCGTAGTGGAAAAGCACCGAGAGCATGCCATTGTGATCAGCGGGGACGTAGCCCAGCATCTCGCCACACCCCTTGATGGCGATAGCTTGCGAATCGTACGGATTGTCCGGTTGAGCCTCGAGAGTGAGCTCATCGCCGGTCTTGAGCTGCGAGAGCGCCAGTGCGCCCTCATGATGCTGAAAACCTGCGACGTAGAAGTTCATAAGGTTGCGTGACGGCTCGTACATGATGGCCCCTCCTTCTTGAGAGTGCGGCCGCTTCTGCCGTGGCCGCGCCGGGGCACCGCATGAACCAGATGCCCCCGTGTGTTGGGAACACCGTACGCGTTCGTGCGGACACGGTTTTGAGCGGCGTGGTTCACCGGATCGCCCGGGCCCGCTCACACAGCGCCTACTCGTCCAGAGCCTGCTCGCCGCGCTTACTCGCCGCGCTCCATCAGCCGACGCTCGCGGTCGGAATCCGGCACGGGATCCACGCCCTTAAAGAACGCAAGGATCTCGTCGCGGCTCACGGGGCAGTAGTTGTTGGCGTCCACTCCCACGTCGTAGCGCAAAATGCCCAAATCGCGGTTGCGCAGGTTATACTCCGGCTTGGCATGGATGTGCCCGTGCAGGTGGATAGCGTGGCGCCACTTGCCGTTCCAGCTGAGCATGGGGTAATGCAGCATGCACATGCGCTGGCCGTGGCACATACCGGGCTTGAGCTCCGCGTAATCCAGCACCTCGCTAAACGCCGGCGGATGCCCGGGCTCGCCCCACCCCTTGTCATGGTTGCCGCGCACCAGGATCACCTTGCGGCAGTTGATGTGGCGCCGCAGTGCGTACGCCTGCTCGACCGTGATGCGGTACGAGAAGTCGCCCAGCACGTAGAGCGTGTCCGTCATGCTCACGCGGTCGTTGATGTTGGCGATAAGCTGCGAGTTCATGCGGTCTATGGACGAGAACGGGCGGTCGGCAGCCGGAATGATATTGGCATGCCCAAAGTGTGTATCAGCGGTGAACCAGATCATAAGAAAGCTATCCCCCATATTCCCATAGCAATCTAGCCAGCCCCATTCTCTACCAAGATGTAAAGCAGCTTCATCAACTATTGGTGTCCAATTTCAATTATCGGCATTAAAGCAAAACAAGCGGGCGTCCCAACCAGAACGCCCGCCCTCACCAAGCAACAAAGCCAGGAACTCTATCCTATAGCCTCAAGAACCGCATCGACAATCTTCTTGGTGTTCATCATTCCAAAGTCCTGGGGAGGAATGATGTAGATGGGAATATCCCCAGCAGTTTTCGCAAGCTCTTCGGCCATATACTTAACATGCGGACCAAGTAGAATCGCCTGCATGCCGTCCATTGCCGACTCGGCCTCAGCAATGGGAAACACCTTTACTTCAACGTCCAAGCCACGTCCACGGGCCTCTTCCTCAAGCTTCGCACCCAGAATACTTGTCGTCATGCCTGCAAAGCAGCATAGCATCCATTTCATATTGACCAACCCTTTCTGAGTTACGCGACTTCCGCCTGCGCGGGAGCCTCGGCCTGCTCTTCTTCTACCTTCTTCTTTTCATATGCCTTGAAGAATGGGTAGTAGACGAGGCCGTTAAGAATTATGAGTCCAATTATAAAGACGAGCGCCTTGACATCCATGGTCGACAGCAACGCTCCGATAGGCGCGGGAACGTTCCAGCCAGGATAAGCAAACGTATGGTTGATGATGCCAAGATCCATTACCAAGAACGTAAGGCCCGCATTGAGAACCATGTTGAGAATAGAGGGAACGAACATCAGCGGGTTATACATAACGGGCAGGCCGAAAATAATGGGCTCGTTAACTCCAAAGAGCGTGGGGATGATACCGAGCTTGCCGATGGTGCTGATCTGCTTAGAACGGCTCCTCAAGGTGAGCAACGCCAGGGCAAGGGTTGCCCCGTTGCCGCCGATGGTAATGAAATACCACACAAAGGGAGGGGTGACCGTGCAAGGCAGGGCCGTAGCGGCGGCACCCGCGGCATAAGCCGCCATATTCGCATCAAGGTTGGCATAAAGGAACGGATCGAGAGGACTTGTAAGAACGGAATCGTGGATTCCGAACCAGAAGAACAAAGGCATCAGGAAAGCAATGAGCATGATACCAGCGGGGCTGTCGACCGCACCAACCAGAGGAGAAACAATCGTCGCGATGAGATTGGCGAACGGCGCCGCAGTCAACTTAATAGCGGCGGTGCTGATAAGGGAAACAGCGAGGAGGCATAGCGCAGCGGGCACAAGATGAGCCATAGACTCGCCAAGAGCGGGAGGTACGGCGCCGGGCAGATTGATGCGGCCAACGTTGCGTTCCGAAAGGAACTTGAAAAGCTCGACCGTGGCAACAGACATAACGATGGCGCAGAACAATCCAGCGCCGCCGATAAAGTCCGTCATGAGGGCGCCCTCGGTACTGATAAATCCCGTGGCAATGAAGGAGGCGGCGCTAAGCGCAACGGGAAGGTACGAGTTCATCTTGTAGTGACGTGACAGGAAAAACGCCAGTCCCACGGAAACCCAAAGCGCGAGACATCCGGTTGTGATGGTGTTGATGATAGTAAAGGGAAACGCCAGAAAATCGGCAACCGCCTGCCATCCCTGCATGAAGGATTGCGCGATGCCCGGATCCATGGTCGTGTAGTCCATGGGCGGCGTAACGATAACCAACGCCATGGACCCTATCGTCATAAACGGAATAAGCGTCAGGAACGTATTCTGAATCGCCTGGATATAGCGGTTTGCGCCGAGTCGGCCAGCAACAGGAGCAACGTGGCGCTCGATAAACTCGGTAAACTTTTCCATGTCCTATACCTCCTGAGACTCGATAAAATCGCGGTACCAGTAGTAGCTGTCCTTGGGAATGCGCTTATTTCCGTTCTCGTAATCGATGTACACAAGCCCATAGCGCTTCGCGTAGCCGTTGATCCAGCTGTAGAGATCCATCGTTGACCAGACAAAGTAACCGCGTACATCAACCCCTTCCTTCATGGCTTCCAGCATCCACTCGGCAAAGCCCTTTTGGAACTCGATGCGATACGGGTCATGTACCGTGCCGTCTTCCTCGAGAACGTCTTTGTAACCAATACCGTTTTCCGTAATGATGAAAAACGTTTCCGGGTAAAGCTCGTGCAAACGGACGAGAAGGTTGTACAGGGACTTTGGGTAGAGCTCCATATCCCAATCATTGGTTGGCATCGAATCATCGCGGTCGATTTCGAACCAATTCTTGACAACGGCCTCCTGGCGGTCGCCCTTCTTGCCGGTATTGCTCGCCTTAAGGCAGGTCTCGCCGGTTGTATAGGGCTTAACAAGGTAGCGTGCGTATGCGTTCACGCCAAGGTAGTCAACCGTTCCGGCACGGAAGATGTCGTCGTCCCCGGGAAGCGCGTAATCACGGTTGCACCCATCCGCTACGATCTTATCCACAAACTCTTGGGGCATCTTTCCCAGCACGCACGTATCATTGACGCAGCGATTGTAGAAAAGCTCGGCGTTAACAGCGGCTTCCCTGTATTCATCATTGTCGACGAGCGTCTCGATAGAATAGGAATCGCTCACAAGACCGATATTCCCCTGATAACCTCCTCCGCGAAAAGCGCGGACCACCATCGCGCTACCAAGCAAGATGTGATACATGGCGCACCAACGACGACTGAGATCTTGAACGTTGGGAGGATAGTTGCCCACGGCGTAGCAGCACTGGGTCTCGTAATTGGGCTCGTTCACCGTCGCCCAATAGCGGACACGGTCGCCGAAGCAATCGAAGCAGACTTTCGCATATGCCTCAAACGCCTTGCAGGTTTCGCGGTTCTCCCAACCGCCCCGCTCAAAAAGCGTTTGAGGCAGATCGTAGTGGTACAGGGTAACGAGCGGGGTCACGCCATGAGCCAGGCAGCGGTCGATCACACGGTTGTAGAACGCAACGCCTTCCTCGCTAACTGCGCCGATGCCATCGGGAATGATGCGCGACCAGGCGATTGAGAATCGGTATGCGTTCTGGCCGCCAGCAGCCAACATTTCTATATCTTCTTCGTAGCGATGATAGTGATCACAGGAGACGTCCGCAGTCACGGGGTTGACCACGTTTTTCTCGCTATGGCAAAAGGCATCCCAATTAGAAAGCCCCTTCCCGCCTTCCCGCCACGCGCCCTCGCATTGATAGGCGGCGGTGGCGCTTCCCCACATGAAATCAGTCTTCATGGCGCATCTCCTTATAGACGCTGATGAATTCACGTGCCATACGCCCAAGAAGGGCGGTCGTCATCAAATGGTCCTGAGCGTGCATGAGAAGGATGCTGAAGGCGATGTCCTCCCCCGCCACCTCGGCGCGCAGCAGGTCGGTCTGCGCTTCGTGCGCCTCGACAATCGCCTTATCGCCAAGTTCGAGCTTCTCGTTCGCCTCCTCGTAAGACCCTCTTTTCGCGCACGTGATAGCCTCGTAAAAATAGGCTGAGGCTTCACCTGCATGCGCGACAAGCTGAAACGACATCGACTGAAGTTCTTCCTTGTTCATACCACTCCTTCCAAAGCGCGATGAACCCTGCATGGCCCAAGGATAGAAACCAGTTGCGGCCGTTTCCACTTTGGAGTTGCGACATGCGCCGCAATATTAGATTTGAAGATTGTTTTAAGATTTTGCAGCATATTTAACTACGTCTATTCGTTTGCTCTTTGGACATGGAGGGGCACATGCAGCGATTAACCCGTCGACAGGCAGCCTTGCTGCAACATATCGCCGCATCCGATTATCCCGTCACCGGCAAATCGCTCGCGATCTCGCTGGATTGCTCGGTCCGCACCGTTCAATCTGAAGTGGCTCGAATCAACATCAATGAGAAAGTCATTCAAAGTACCAACCGAGGCTATATCGCCCCCTCTCGAGACGCGGTCTCCAAGCTTCTCGATGCACCCAATGAGGAGGGCGCTTCAACAGAATGGCTTATTTTGAAACTCATCTCAAAGAACGACGGCGCCCTCGGCGTCGATGATATAGCCGAAAAACTCTACATGAGCTCTTCGTCGGTAGAGCGCGAAATCAAAAATGTGCGAAGAATAGTCGAGGCACACAGCCTAAAGCTAGTGCGCAAACAGGGATCCCTGAGCATCGAAGGCAACGAGCATGACAAGCGTTCTCTTATTGGATCCCTCGTCTCCCAAGAAGCCGTTAACTCCATGTCGAGATACGGCGGCCTTTCGGAGTACTTTGACGACATGGATATTAGCCGCGTACGCACCTGCACGCTGTCGGTAATTGAAAATCAAGGCCACCAGATTAAGCAAGGCTATGCCCAAAACCTCATTACCTCGATCGCCGTGGCCCTTTACCGCATGCGACACGGTCTGCACGTGCCAGACCCGGCATGCGAGCTATCCGATCGCGATGCCGAGAGAAGTATCGCCAGCGAGCTATGCAGCATGTACGCGCGCCACCATGACGTCGCCCCAACACAAGGAGATATAGACTATCTGGCGACCCTTCTTATCGGTCAGGTTGAATCGCGAAAGCCCCATGACGACGCCCCCTCTCAAGGAAAATCCCTACAGGTTCTAGAAGGCGTCCGCTCGATTGTTGAAGACGTGTTTGGCTCGTATCAGCTTGAAATTGATTCAGAGCAAGCGCTGCGCAACTTCTCGGTCCACGTGCAAGCGCTTATCGAAAGGCGCGAGGAAGCCCAAATCAAAGACACCGATGCCCTAGAGAACATTAAGCTCAACTGCCCGTTTATCTACGAGCTTTCCGTACTTATCGCCTGGCGAATAAGCGAGATGTTTGGCGTGATAGTCTCCGATGGTGAAGTAGGGTTCATCTGCATCCACGTTGGCATGCTCCTGCTGTCCACCCTTGAAAATGATAAAGTCCGCATTCTCCTCGCATGCGATCATTATCAAGGGATATCACAACGAATTCGCGAAGCGCTTGATCGTCGATATCAAGACGTAGCGCTTCTAGCCGAAATCGACATAGAAGGGCTCCGTTCTATCGATTCGGAAGCAGACGTAATCATCACAACGAGGAAATCCCTTTGCAAATCCAGCGGCTCTGTATTGATTTCCCCATTCTTTACCACAGACGACCAGGTCCGCGTTGAGCGCATCATTGACGCTGCGGTTCAGAACAGAAAAAACTCCCGCCAACGGGCTCTTCTTGAGCCGTTTTTCACAGACGGACTGTTCTTATCAACCGACGAACCGATGGAACGAGACAACCTCATCCGCAAAATGGGAGCCCTGCTCCAACAAGAAGGCGTAGTAGACGATGAGTTCATTGACCTCGTTTTGAAGCGCGAAGAGCTTTCTTCAACATGCATGTTCGACCTGTTCGCCATCCCCCATTCAGTCGAAATGAACGCCAAGAGGACCATGGTGTGCGTCGCCCTTTGCCACAAGGGGGTCGCATGGAACGGCCCCACGATCAAGCTGGCGCTTATGATCGCCGTATGCCATGAGGACCGGCGGCGATTCCTCGAGGTGTTCGACACGATCGTAAAGGCCTGCTCCGACCGCGCGCGAAGCGACCGGCTTGTTGGCGCGGCATCACTCAAAGAATTTCTCAATGTACTTGTGGGAGCCCCATCGTCTCAATAATCATTGAAATCGATAGGGCTCCTTCAACAAAGCATCAAAAGGGTTAAGACTCGTCGTCCATGGGGAAAACAAGGCCGCATTGACGCCGGGCCTCGTCCATAATAGCCAATGACGCGCGGGAAATACGGGCATATTCTTCGTAGTCGTGCTCACCCATCACGCATGAGATGAAATCTTCAAGCTCAAAGGCCATGTTGTTATCGCATGAGTCGAAGGTTATCTCCTCATCGACATCGCCAACGCTACGCACGCCGGACTTCGCCGCATTGCGCAGGGCTTTTCCGCGGATGCGAATACGACCCGACGTGGGCCCGTCAACCCCTTCGAACACGATGGTGCCCAACTCGCCCTCGATCTGGCAAGGCAAAAGATCTTGCGTCACCTTTGAATAATCAAGGTTCAGTACATAGTCGCCATAATGCGCCGTAATGGTACCCGCCCCATCGATAGCGCCGCCCGTCAGACCCTCGCGGCCAGCAGAGATCAACACCGAAGAGCACGTTATACCGTGGGGCACGCCAAACAGGGTAATCATTGTTTCGACGCAATAAACGCCAAGGTCCATAAGGGCCCCCGTAGCAAGCCGAGCGTCAAAGATGTTTGTATGCGACCCAGCAAGCAAGTCGTCATAACGCGAGGAATACTTTCCATAGCGAAGGGACGCGCGGCGCACGCGGCCTATGCGAGGCAGCAGCTCCCGCACCTTCGCGATGCCCGGATCATGTACGGGCCTCATCGCCTCCATCGCGACAACACCGGCATCGCATGCGGCGTCGAATAGGCGGGCAACTTTTGCCTCATCGCTTGCCATGGGCTTCTCCACCAAAACGTGCTTCCCCGCGCGTATCAGCGAAAGCGCCTGATCGTAATGAATCGCGTTGGGCGTTGCGATATACACAGCGTCAACGTCCCCACACGCCGCGACATCCTCCACGCATGAGAACGCTCGCTCGCCACCATGATCGCGTGTTATGCGCTGAGCCTTTTCCAGCGACCTACCCATGCTACCCACGTACTGCGCGCGCGGACAGGCGCTTACAACCTCGATAAAGTTATCGGAAATCATGCTTGTACCAAGTACGGCAAAGCGAATCTGCTCCATATTCCGCTCCCATCATCTGCATGCACTGCTGCCACCATAATATGCGAGCGGTCCCAGTGCCACACGCACCGGAACCGCTCGGATCACATATGTTTATGCACCTACTTGATACATATCCAACAGGCAATCTGCTAGCAGATACCCGCTAGGCCAAGCACCAAGCCAATAACCATGGTACCGATGATCACATAGTTCACGTTGACGTTCTTGCGCAGAAGCGAGAAGCATCCAAGCGTGTACAGGAGAGGAACAAGACCCTTGAAGACCGTATCCAGGTACGTCTGAATCATCACGGGATCGCCCTCGGGCATGGGGATGGAGAGGATCATGTTGAACTTGACAAACGATGCTGCCATAGCGCCGATCATCAGCAAACCAAGAGTGCTGGCGAGCTTGGTCACAATATTCATGAGGCCGCTCTCGTACACCTTTGTGATGAAGCTCGAACCGACGCGATAGCCCAGGACGGTCAGGAACCAACGGGTCAGCCACGAAGGGATGTTATAGATCAGGAGGAAGACGATGGGGCCCATGATGGAACCGTTGTCTGCGCACAGGGCCATACCAACGGAAGCGGCGATTACACGCAGAACGCCCCAGAAGATAGCATCGCCGATACCCGACATGGGACCCATCAGAGACGCCTTGACCGAGTCGATGGAATGCGTATCGAAGTCGTCGCGCTCGGAATTCTCTTTCTCCATGGAGGCGACGAGGCCCATGCAGAACGTACCGACGTTGGAGGTGATGTTATACCACGTCGAATGGCGCTTCATCGCATCGATACGCTCTTCCCGCGTCTTGTAAAAGCGCTCGATAGCAGGCCAGATGGACCACATGAAGCCGGATGCGCCAGCTCGGGCTCCGCCCGCATAAACCGTAAAGACGTTAAAGGAATGCAGGAAGATTTCACGCAGCATCTTGCGATCTTCGGGAGAGAGGTCCTTGGTAGAAAGGCTGATCTTGTCTGCCGCGTTCTCGGCGGCGGGGGTCAAATCCTTGGTGCTCATGCGAAGAAATCCTCCTCTTCAATCTCTGCCACGGTAGTAGCGCCGGCGCTTACGCCCGACTCGCGCAGGACACGAATCTGGTTGCGAAGATCACGCGACTCAAGCTCACGAAGCGCGGAGACGACAACGATAACGATACCGACGGCGGCAATGGCGACCATGGGCATACCAAGGTACTGAACCATTACAAAGCCCAACAGGAAGTAGACGGCGATCTTGTTATCCCAAAGCATGCGGAGCAGAAGCGCCATACCCACGGCGGGGAGCAGGCCGGATGCCGCATTGAAGCCATTGATAACGGCCTGCGGAACCATGTCCATCAGCTGAGCCACCGGCTCGGCACCAATGTAGACGGCGAAGAACGTAGGAGTTGCAAGCAGCAGGTTCATAAGCACGCCGCCGCCCAGGTGGCACAGCATGATGCTCTTCTTGTCACCCTTGCTAGCAGCCCAGTCGATAACCGGGGCCCAGAAGGAAGAGATAACGTTGAAGATGAGCGAGTAGATGATATTGACAAAGATTGCAGCCGCAACGGCGAGCGGAATCGCGACACCCTGGTCCATGCCAAAGTGAACCACAAAGCATACGGCCAAAACCGTGCCCGCAGTAGTATCCGCAGAGGTAGCGCCGCCAACGTTGACGCTACCGATAAAGATCGCCTGAAGCGCGGCACCGATCATGACGCCGGTGGTAACGTCGCCGAATACAATGCCGGCAACAAGGCCGGCGCCCAGGGGCTGCTCGATCATGGGCTGGCCGAACGTCCACTGCACGTAGTAGCAGAAGAACGCCGTAAAGAATGCGATAAGCGCGATGTCGAACATTGGCTACTCCTTTCGTAAGCCATCGCGAAAATGCAGGGATTTACTCGATCCCCGCGCTATACCTAGAGCTTTGCGAGCAGGTCCGAGACCTTAGTCTTCGGATCGGTGACGCCCACCTGGTGAACAACGGGAAAATCGTGCTCGCACAGCTTGCGAGCGGCGGCGACCTCATCGGGGTTCAGGGTAACGCCCGTGGTAAGAAGCACTTTCTTGGAGTCATCCGAACGGTCGAAACGGCCAACGTTTGCAACGTTCACGCTGCCGACCTTACCCGGAGCGCCCTCAACCAGACGCAGCGCGTCGGAGATGGTATCGGTAAGCGCAAATATGCGCATGTCGGCGCCGCGGGGATCGTTGGCGACCTTGATGGCGTCATCAACGCTGCGAATGAGCAACTTCAAGCCCTGGGGGCAAGCCATCTTTAGGGTCGCAGCCTGAGTAGCATCGTTCGCCGCATGGTCGTTGGCAACCAAAATGCCCTTGGTGTTGAGCTCCTTTCCCCACATAAGCGTCACCTGGCCGTGCACCAAGCGATCGTCGACTCTAATCTGGATAATCATGGTTTTCCTCCCTTTCTCGCATGCGTCGGCATGCGCCCTCACATAAAGAAGCCGTCTTCTTCCTCCGCATCGCTTTCCTCTGTCGGAGCGTCCGACAACTCAATGCGCTTCATAAGCGTCGAAGCGGTCCCAATAATGGAATCAATCGCTTCTGGGGTAATTCGATCGGTCGAGATAAGGCACTCCAGAATAACCGCCAGGTTAAACCCCGTAACATGGATGATGCCGTTCTGCTCTGGCCGCATGGCGGTAACCATATTGCACACGCTGCCACCCAAGAGGTCCGTAAAGATAAGCGCCTCGTCTTGGGGCTCCACCCCATCGATGAACGCGCGGATTTTCTCGCCCGGATCGCTCTCGTCCACATAGCAATCCACCGCGGTGATCGCGCTGTCATCATGCAGAAGTATCTTGGCGACGCTCTTTACTCCGCTTGCTAAATGTCCGTGTGAGGCAACAAGGATCTTCTTCATCTCGCCTCCCCTATGCAAGAGGCTCGGCGCCGTTGGCGAAATTGCGGACAATATGCTCAAATGTATCAACCAGAGTCTCGTATGCCGCGGTGGTCATATCATGCCAGTACACCACTGCATCGGAATTCTGCTCCTCGCGAGCAGCCACCATCTTGCGAACTGCCTCTCCCGCATACTTCACGCCGTAGGTGTAGTAGTTGATTTTGCGGATACCGGCGTTGATTGCCTGTAGGTTGTCCTCGTCGGACACACCGGATCCACCATGCATAACCAAGGGAACGCTGACGCGTGAGCGAATGTCGCGCAGCACGTCGAAATTGAGCTTTGGCTCGCCCTTATACAAACCGTGGACCGTACCGAACGAGCATGCCAGGGCGTCCAGCCCCGTGGAGCGCACAAAATCCTCGGCAAGCTCGGGATCGGTGTAGACGGCGCCGGCCTCCTCGGCAGTGCCGCCCTCCGAGGGGTCCCCGCCTTCGCGAGAGCCCATGGAGCCAAGCTCGCACTCAAGACCCGCCCCGTATTCTGCGCACATATCCGCCGCCGCTTTGGAAAACTCGACGTTCTTCTCGCACGGCAGGGCAGAGCCGTCAAACATAACTCCCGAAAAGCCAAGATCGAGTGCGCGGCGCGCATATGAAAGATGTTCGCAGTGGTCAAGATGGAAGCAGATCTGCGCGCTTGACCGCTCCGCTAGCGAGGTCACGATGGGCGCAACCGTAGTGAGGGGAACAAGCGATTCATGCGCCTCCGCATGCTGGATGATGATGGGATAGCCCGTCTGCTCAGCCACGGCAATGGCGGCGCGAATCGCCTCAAGGCTGGCAGCATTCACGGCTGCGACCGCCATGTTATTTTGCTCGGCAATTTGGCAGATATCCCTCAGATTAATAATCATGGACACCCTTTCTCTTTGGTTCCAAATCCACTGTTAATATAGTTCATATGGTTTCGTTAATTTTCTTTATGATTCATTTTACGGCAGACGGTCCCTATTTAGCAGTAAGCGTATGTTTTGCATGATTTCGTTTTGTTTCAAACTAAAGGTGCTATCATCAACAACAATTCCATCTATTTGAAGGAGACCGCATGCACGTCGAGGATGAACGCGTCATATATCTAGAAGAGCGGCGCGATGCAATTCTCTCTATGCTGGAGAGGGACGAGGTTGTACGAATCACCGATCTAAGCAAGCGCTTTCACGTCTCGCCTGCAACAATACGCAAAGACATGCGCTCGCTTGAGCAAGAAGGGCTCATACGCCGCACGCACGGCGGAGCCATCAAGCCACAGCATGACCACGAAATGAAACTTGAGACCGCTGCCGTAAGTGCGCAGGACGAGAAAGCGCGAATTGGCCGTGCTGCCGCAAGCCTAGTAAGAGATAATGATGTCCTTCTTGTTCAAGCGGGCACCACCTGCCGGCAGTTTGTTCGAGCCCTCAAAGGCAAGCAAGGGCTGACGCTCTTTGTAAGTGATTTTGAAATCGCCATGGATATTGAGCGCATCCTGCCCGATAGCCAAATCATCTTTTTAGGAGGCGCCGTTCGCCAGGGATTCCACTACACGCACGGAACCGAAGCCATAAGACAGCTTCACAACTATCGAATCCCCACGGCATACATGTGCACAAACGCTTTCACTTTCGATATCGGCTTCTCCACTCACCAGCTAAGTCAGGCAAACTGGCTGCAGGCACAAGCAGAGGTGGCGGAGCGACGCGTCATGCTTCTCGACTCTACTAAATTTGGAGTCAGCGCCCCATACGGAGCGCTTGGCATCGACGACATCGACTGCCTCGTTACCGACAACGGTATGGACTCAAAGACGCGTGAAACCATCCGACACGAGGCACCAGAGCTTGAGATCATCTTCGCCTGATTCATTACCGCTCTTAAGATGCACATGCCAATCGGTTATTCAACAAATGAAGCCATTGATAGTCTTGGACCGCTTGTTTTGATACCTGCAAATATCCCTGCCATCTAGCAAACATCATGCCGGCAAGCACGAACGCAGCAGAAAAATGCCGAACAATACTAGGGCAAGCATCAAGCCGGACTCAGGGTACGCCTCAGCAATTTAAACCCTGGCTGTGCGCGTCCTGCTCCATACGCATTCAGATTGTCATTTTATGTGTGGACTACAGCGCAGCCCAAAGGCTCCGCAATGTGCACCGCACGCCGACAGCCTGTCTTTAGCAAGCGCGGCGGCAAGCATCACGCAAGCCACCAACGGCTCCAGCGTTCCTGCATGCGCTTCGCCACGCATAAGCGCGTGTACGTATTCAAACGTGTCCACCACCGTGATTTGCCGCCGTGTGCCACCCGCAGTCGGCCGTCTTACGGTCCACCGTCGACCAGTATTAACTTGCCGCACGGACTGGAATCGCACCGGTTCTCGTCTAGTTTTTAACATAGCATTGCAATCGACGGCGCTTTTAAGGCACTCATTCGAATTAACTCTCTTCTAGCATCTTTGGACGATGGCTCGGAGCTGCAAATCCGCCTATCTCTAAGCGCGTGCCACACGACGAACCTGCATTTCTCGCCGTGCATCAATCTAGACAATCGCTGATCGCATGCCTAAGCATCGCGCCCCAGAGCGTCTCCGCGCCTTAACTCCAGAAAGTCGAGGGCCGCCCCGAAAAGACAGTTTGAACGAAAGGGGCCTAAAGCGAAAAGGAAACCGAATGGTCCCCCAAAGGGCATGGAGCCCCGACACCCCCATTCTTGTCGCAACTACATATATTCAAAAAAACGGGGCTAGCGAACTCAATCAGGCCGAACGCCTTCACTCGCACGATTCGCCACAAAAAATCCTCCCACAAGCAAGGCAATTCAATAGCCCACTCGATAGCTGGAGACAGCAGTGAGCGCCGCGCTAATCCCGTCAATGCCATGGATGGTATTCCGCCCACCGGTGAGGCTGTTCGAGTTCTCAAAGTGTTTGCCAGGAGTACTCTAAACCACGGGCAAAACTTCGCCTCATAGATACCCAGCCCACCAGAGTGGAAAAGCATGGTTTTCTAGACGGTCAGCCATCAACTGATGATTTGATACGTTAACCTGTATCTTTGAATACAACAATTGAGATTATGTCCGCACGAAATGCGATTATCAGTTATGGTTAAGATATCGAATAGTTTCAGGGAAGCTTCATGTATAAATCCATTGATTTGTTTGCAGGAATAGGCGGCATTCGCCTTGGCTTCGATCAAGCCTTCGGCGACGAAATCAAAACGGTGTTCGTCAGCGAGTTCGATGAGCCCGCCCAGAAAACTTACCGCGCAAACTACAGCGACCCCTTTGAGATTGCTGGGGACATCACTAAAATTGACGCGAGCGGTGTTCCTGATTTTGATATCGCCCTAGCGGGGTTCCCCTGCCAGGCTTTCAGCATCGCTGGCTCGAAAATGGGCTTCAAAGACGACTTCAAAGGTCGCGCCCGTGGCACGCTCTTCTTCGATACGCTGAGGATCTGCACCGATCGTAAAAACAAGCCCAAGGTCATTTTCTGCGAGAATGTCAAGGGCCTTCCGATGCACGACCATGGCCGCACCTTTAAGGTTATCCTAGGAGCCTTGAAAGAGGCAGGCTATATTCCCTGGTGGAAGATCCTCAATAGCAAAGACTTCGGTGTGCCGCAAAATCGTGAACGAATTTACATCGTTGCATTCCGTGAGGATATTGCACCAACTGAATTCACGTTTCCCGAACCAACTGGAAAAAAGGTCTATCTGCGCGACATCCTGGAAGATGCACCCATCAGCCCAAAATACTATCTTTCCGATACATATATTGAAACACTTCGTAAACATCGCGAACGCCATCAATCGAAGGGCAACGGATTCGGATACCAAATCAGAAGCTTAGATGGAACCGCTGGGGCGATTGTCTGCGGAGGAATGGGCCGCGAGCGCAACCTCATCATCGATCATCGCGAGCACAGCATGAAACCCGTGACCCACATCAAGGGAAAAATCAACGAAGAAGACATTAGAAAGATGACCCCACGCGAATGGGCGCGTCTTCAGGGTTTTCCCGATAGCTATGAGCTGCCACTTGCCGATACCCATCTGTACAAACAGCTTGGCAACTCCGTTTCGGTTCCCGTAATCAAGGCAATTGCGGAAAAGGTGAAAGAGGTACTTGATGATTAGTGGCAATCGTGGCGAGTGGAGCGAGCTCTACGCCTTCCTTAAAGTTCTCGGCGACGGCAAGATCCTCTCTGCCGATGCAAATCTAAACATCCTTCCTGGCAGTCCCTTTATCCCGGTCGTCAGCGCTATCCGAAAAGAGAAGAATCGAGAACAGCTTAGCTACTTAACAGGTCCGACCATCACCATCACGAATAACAACGATACAACACTGCTTGAAATCGATAGCAGTGAAGTTACAGAAAAGGCAGACGCCCTATACTCCAAGATTATTGGAGCAGAATTCAACTCTTCTGGTGCTTTCGAGCTTCCAGATATCGAAGCATTCATGGACAAGCTCCTCCTCTCCTCACTCAAAGCACCGTCCACAAGCAAGACGGACATCACGTTGCAAATCCACGATAGACATACTGGGGCAGACTCCGTTTGCGGATGGAGCATCAAATCTGAAATCGGATCATCCCCCACCCTCCTGAATGCTAGCGCTGCCACAAATATCGTCTATCAGGTCACTGGTCTCGAAGCGGACGAAATCAATCAAATCAACTCCATAAAATCCCAGGCAAAAGTCAGGCAGCGAATCCAGGCTATTATGGCTGCGGGAGGTCATTTTGTTTTTCTCAAGGGACGCGACACCTTCATCCGCAATCTAAAACTCATCGACAGCCTGTTCCCACAGATTCTCTCAGAAGCCCTGATGATCCGCTACGGAGAAGGACTCACCACGATTCAGGATATCGTTAATATGCTCGAGGAGCGAGACCCCTTATCCCTTGGTTCAGGTATGTACGAGTTTAAATTCAAGAAATTCCTGAGCTCTATCGCATTGGGGATGGTCCCTGGAACAAACTGGAATGGCCGCGATGATGCAAATGGTGGATACATCGTTGTTCGCAAGGATGGAAAGGTCGTCGCCTTTCATATCTACAACCGTGACTCTTTCGAAGACTACCTTTTTAACCATACGAAGTTTGACACCCCATCCACCAGCCGCCATCATTTTGGCGAGCTATATCAAGTCGACGACATGGTCCTCTTCGATTTGAACTTCCAAATCCGGTTCATCTAGCCTCCCAGTTAATTAAGAAAGCCTACTATGCCAGCTGCCATGTCAACTTTACTTCGGCGGCTGGATATTCTACGCGTATAAACGTGAATTTCCACCGCTCATAGTTCATATCAAAACGCAACTTCAAACTAACTAAACTTGTTTTCGAATAGCAATTTATCGCTTTACCGATTGTTCAGAGCTACTTGACGAAACGCAGTCAGGGACAGGCCTGTCTCCGCGCGCAATCTCTCGCCGAGCTCGACGCATCTCCTCCTCGACGTCGTAGCCGGGGCGGAACCCTCCCCTTTTAGGTCGTCCAACACCGCCTTCAGCAAGGCGTTCTCTTTCATGGCCGCGTCACACGCGGCCCCCTCCTCGGCGTTCAAGGCTGGCACCTCCACGCTTTTGGTCCTCACGCGGGTTCTACCAGATGAGCGCGCTTGGGGCGGCTCCGGCGTCCCACCTGCACACCACGGCGCGCGAGACGCCGGAGAGCTCGGCGGCACATTGCAGTTTGAATAATCCGCACGGGAGGCTCCTTCAGTTTCACAGTATTGCCATCTGGCCTTCTGCGGGGCAGGGGGTGCCGCAACCGGGACAGGGCTGCACACGGGAAACGACTGATAGAAACGCTCTGGGTCCAGCTCGAATCACTACCAGGCAATGCGGGTGTCGACTCCGCACCCTCCAGTCGGAA
>OGYY01001807.1_pt1 | contig 17430 bp, 16 predicted proteins | sample 1576671 | NCBI WGS metagenome assembly OGYY01 (sample SAMEA3541593, study PRJEB24748) | human gut metagenome | biome: human gut; feature: human-associated habitat; material: faeces | place: China | collected 2012 | reverse complement strand
CCATCCGTAAGCAGGATTACCACCCGTCCGCCCTGGGGCCGGGCCGATCGGGCCGGCTGCGGGCGTTCCTGCTGGGGTTGGGCCTGCTTGATGGACAGATTGATTTTCCCCTCCGGGGAGAGGGAGAGGATCTTCACGGTGACCTCCTGCCCCTCGGTGAGGTAGTCGTGGACGTCGCTGACAAAGGCAGCGGCCACCTCTGATATGTGGACCAAACCGGACTTCCCGCCGGGTAGGCTCACGAATGCGCCGAATTTGGTGATTGCGGTGACTTTCCCGCTGATGATCGTCCCAACCGCCAGTTCCATATACTTCTCTATTGACTCCCTTCGGTGTTGAAATGGGGATGCTCAGTTGCTGTCCACGTCCTGAAAGTCGCGCTCGCCGTCCTCCACCAGCCCCAGCCGGTCATGGGCCAGCCCCAGAATGTAGTCCGGGTCGTCGGCGTGGGACAGCGCATCCTTCAGGGAGTTGACCTCCTCCTGCTTCTGCTCCTTCTGAGTGCGGAGCCGTGCCTCCCGTTCCTTGCCGGCGGAGAGGTCACCATAGACTTCCACCAGCTTATAGGCCATCACGCCCAGCAGGATCAGCAGCACCAGTGCGCCCAGCAGACCGCTCCGGCGTTTTTTTGTGTTTTTCTTCCGTGCCATAGCGGTCTCCTTTCCTGCGCCTTGCAGATGGGGGATACTCCCACCGATACTGTTTCATTGTAGCGTATTTTTTCCAAAAAAGAAAGTGTTTTTTCAGGGAATTCCCGATTTTTTTCGCCAACTTTACACCAAAGTGCAGCGGAAGTGCCAGCAGCCGTCCAAAGGCGGCGGCAGCGGCGGCCCAAAAGTCCCACAGCGGACGCAGCAGCGGCGCCAGCAGCAGAAAATACAGCCCCGCTCCGCCGCAGGCTCCCAGCAGCAAAAAGAGCCGTGCCTCGCCCCGGCTCACCGCCGTCAGGAACCACACCATCAGCACCAGTCCGCCCCCGGTGAACAGGGCATCCGTCAGGTGGATCAGCCGACCCCGCCGCAGGGGCCGCAGCAGATCATAGACCACCCCACCCAGCATCCCCAGCAGCGCCGCCTGCCCCAACAGCAGCAGCTGGGCGGAGACATAGTTCTCCATCCCCTCAGCCGAACAGCCGGGACAGCAGGGAGGTGCGCCCTGCGGCAGGCTCCTCATAGCTGATGGAGTCAATGTGGCCGTCTACATGGAGCTCTCCGCCGTCCAGCGTGAGCTTCCCGATGTGCAGCCCCTCGCCAGTGACCACCAGCTCCCCCACGCAGGTGGACATGACGATGCACGTCTCGTCGAATCGGGCCACATCCTCCACTCCGGATACCGTCAGACGCTCCCGGCCATCCAGCTCCAGCCGGTGGTGCAGGGGAGCGCCGGTGATCTCATATGCCATAAAAAAAGCTCCTTTCATACACATACATACTACGATATGTGTATGAAAGGGGCTCTTCGGTTATGACGGGCTGTCCATGATCTCCCGGTACATGGCGGCGGCCTCGGCCTTACCCACATTGTCCGCCACGGTGAGCACCTCCACCTCCAGCGTCCGCTGGCCGAAGCGGATGGCGATGCGGTCGCCGGGCTTCACGTCGTAGGAGGCCCGCTGCACCCGGCCATTGACCATGACACGCTCATTGTCGCAGGCCTCATTGGCCACGGTACGGCGCTTGATGAGCCGGGAAACCTTCAGATATTTGTCCAGACGCATGAAACGTCGCTCCTTTCATGAAAAGGTCGGTGTGCCGCAGCACACCGACCGAAACCATATAAAACCTTACTTCGCAACGGCATCCTTCAGAGCCTTGCCGGCCTTGAAGGTGGGAACAGCGGAAGCGGGGATCTCGATGGTCTCCTTGGTCCGGGGATTCAGGCCGGTGCGGGCGGCACGCTTCTTCACCTCGAAGGAGCCAAAGCCCACCAGCTGGACCTTGTCGTCGTTCTGCAGGGCCTCGGTGATGGAAGCCAGAGTAGCGGTGATGACAGCCTCGGTGTCCTTCTTGGACAGGCCGGCCTTCTCGGCGGCAGCGGCGATCAGTTCGGTTTTATTCATGGTGATTCCTCCTAAAAAATGTTTCTTTGGTACGTCTATATCCTAAAACGATATCCATCGCATTAAGATCGCTTGGCCTCGGCCCACAGGGCCTCCAGCGTCTCCAGCGGCAGTTGATCCACGGATTTCCCCATGGCGGCTGCCCCTTCCTCCACCGCCCGGTAGCGGCGGATGAATTTCTCACAGGTGCCGTGGATGGCGACCTCCGGGTCCACCCCGGCAAAGCGCCCCACCTTCACGGCGGCAAAGAGCACATCTCCCAGCTCCTCCGTCACGTCGCCGTCTCCGGCGGCGGCCCGGTGCAGCTCGGATACCTCCTCGTCCAGCTTGTCCAGCGCCCCGGAGATGTCCGGCCAATCGAACCCGTCACGGGCGGCCTTGCTCTGGAGCTTCTCCGCCCGCCACAGTCCCGGCAGGCTCCGGGCCACGGCATCCAGTGCCTGAGCGGTGGTCTGCTGTCCCTTCTCCCGGCGCTTGATGGCCTCCCAGCCCTCCAGCACCGTATCGGCGTCCTGCACCGTCTCCTGTCCCCCGAACACATGGGGATGCCGGAAGAGCATCTTGCGAACCTCACCGTCGGCCACATCGTCCATGGTGAAATCGCCGGCCTGCCGCTCGATGTCGGCATGGAACACCACCTGCAGCAGCAGATCCCCCAGCTCCTCCTTCAGCAGGGCAGGGTCCTCCCGGTCGATGGCCTCGGCGGCCTCATAGGCCTCCTCCAGCAGACTGCGCCGCAGGGAGGCATGGGTCTGCACCCGATCCCACGGACAGCCGTCCTCCGACCGCAGCAGCGCCACGATGCGCAGCAGATCCGAAAGACCGTAATGCTCCTTCCTCTCAAAATCTATCATATTTACGCTCCTATTGCAAGACTTTTCGTCATTTGTGAGAGATCCTTAAAAAAATCCAGATGGTTTTCGCCGCTTTTTGGCGGCAAAAACGGCACACAGCTCCTCCCGGCGCACTGCCCCCAGCAGCAGGACGAGACCGCCGTACACCGCAGCGGCTGCCGCTACGGCTCCCAGCACGGCCAGCGGCAGGGAAGCCCGGTGTACCAGCATCCGGTAAAAGCCGGAGGCCGTCACCGCCATGGCCCCCACTGCCACCAGCGTCCGGAGAGAAACGCCCCAGCGAAAGACTATCCCAGTGGTGCGTCCCACCGCCAGCAGGTTCATCCCCGCAATAAGCGCATAGCAGAGCAGTGTTCCCACGGCGGCGCCCCGGATGCCCCAAGCGGGGTCCGACACCAGCTGATAGCTGACAGCGATCTTCACCGCCCCGCCGGTGAGCAGCGTTACCACCGGGATGTGCTCGTGGCCCCATGCCTGCAAAATACCGCCGGAGACCACCATCAGGCACACGCACACGGCAGCCAGCCCCAGCACCCGCAGGTGATGGGCGGCGGCAGCGGCGGTCTGCACCTGAGCGGGGTACAGCAGCCGCAGGATAGGCCCCGCCAGAACGGACAGCCCTATCCCCGACGGCAGCGCCAGCAGCAGCGCCATCCGCAGGGCGGTGCGGGTGTGGCGGCGGGCCGTCCGCCGGTCGCCCTGTCCCAGCGCTCCGCTGATGGCCGGCACCAGACTGACGCTGATGGGATAGAGAAAGGAGGGCGGCAGGGAGAACAGCGTCAGGGCGAAGGCGTACTCCCCGTATTGCCGGTTGGCCTCCTCCAGCCCCAGACCCAACCGGCTCTGGAGGGCATCCATGGCCACGGACTGATCCAGCAGGGTGATGAAGCTCATGCCTCCGGCCCCCAGCGTAATGGGAACGCCGATCTTCAGCAGCTGACCCAGCACCTCCCGCCGGGAGGGTGGAGCGTCGCTGCCCATGCAGGAGGGCAGCCACCGCAGGGTCAGAACCAGCAGCGCCAGCAGTGAGCCTGCGGTAACACCTGCCATGGCCCCGGCGGCCCCGCTCTCGGGGGAGACGCTCCGGACAGTCAGGAGATACCATGTAAGGCCCAGCCCCACCACCAGCTTCCCGGCGGATTCCACCACCTGACTGACGGCGGTGGGCAGCATCTGCCCCTGCCCTTGGGTGTAGCCCCGGATGGCGGACAGCAGACACACCGCCAGCAGCGCCGGGGCCAGTACCCGGATGGAGGGGGCCGCCAGCTCATTGTGCAGCAGGCCCGACAGCTGCCGGGGAAAGGTCAGCATCACACCGCTGCCCACCAGCCCCAGCGCCAGAAATAACGCCAGCGCCACATGGAAAATACGCCGCTGCCGCCGGGGTCTGCCCCTGCTCTGGGCGATGAGGCGGCTCATGGCCAGCGGCAGACCGGCGGTGGAGAGGGTCAACAGCACGCCATAGACGTTGTAGGCCGCCTGAAAGCAGCCCATGCCCCGGCTCCCCAGCAGGTTGCCCAGTGGGATCTTATACAAGGCCCCCAGCAGCTTGCTGACCGCTACCGCCGCCGTCAGCAGGGCGGCACCCCCCAGAAAGCCCATGTACCCTCCCGTCCGGGGATGCTCATCCCCTCATGTTCTCATGGAATTGACGGAAGGCGGAGAGGTTTTCCTCCAGCTTTTCGCTTCTCTGGATGTATTCCGTGGGGTACTTGGTGTGAAATACCCGCTCGATGCGCTGATGCACCGGATCCACCATCTTGGTGGAGCCACCGGCCCCCAGCGAGAGGATGCTGTGCAGCTCCTCCATGATGTAGATATTATACAGCCCCTCGGCTCCGGATATGCACCATCCGGTGTTTTCAAAGCTGCCGGACATATATTTTTGCCGGTACAGGTAGTAGGGGTGGAAGTCCGCCTGCCGCAGGGCGGCGTTGGCGTAGTCCAGCATTTCCCCCACCGCCTCCGCCGAGGGGATGGTGAAGTTCTCCAGCAAAATGCGGCTGCCTTTTTTCAGGCTCAGGGTATGGACGGTGATGTTGTCGGCCCCGTAGGACAGACACTTGTCCAGCGTCCGCCGGAAGCCCTCCGGCGTGTCCTCCGGCAGTCCGGCGATCAGATCCATGTTCACATGGGGAAAGCCCATGCCGGTGGCCAGTGCCATGGCCTCCTCCACGTCACGGGCCGTATGGCGGCGGCCGATGGCGGTGAGGACGTGATCCTCCAGTGACTGGGGATTGACGCTGATGCGGTCCACACCGTGATCCAGCAGCACTTGCAGCTTCTCCCGGTCGATGGTGTCCGGCCGCCCGGCCTCGATGCAGTATTCCGCGCAGCCCGACAGATCGAAGCTGCGGTTCAGGTGGGTCAGCAGCCGGTCCATCTGATCGGCAGAGAGCGTGGTGGGAGTGCCGCCCCCCATGTAGAAGGACTTGATGTGCAGCCCCATCTCCTGCACCATTCGGGCGGCGTCGGTGATCTCTCGGTGCAGCACCTCCAGATACGGCTCCACCAGCCCCAGCGTCCGCTCCACGGACTGGGACACAAAGCTGCAATAGGCGCAGCGGGTGGGACAGAAGGGGATGCCAACATACAGGGAGATATCCTCCGGCTTCAGCTCCGCCTTGGCTCTGCGGGAGGCCTCCGCCGTCTCGATGCACAGGCGGCGGCGCTCCGGCGAGACGAAGTAGGTGTCCCGCAGGACCCGGTCCACCTGCCGTTCCGTCATGCCGTCCTCCAGCATCCGGGAGGCCAGCTTGCCGGGGCGGATGCCCGTCAGCGCCCCCCAACTGGGGGTGATGCCGGTGATCTCCCGTGCCGCCTTGAAGAAGCTCAGCTTCACCGCCTTCTGTCGCAGGCGCTCCGCCTCATACTCCGTCAGCTGCGGGTCCACGGCGGTCCGGGAGATGCCACGGGCCGTCCGGCCGTGGTAGGTGATGGTGGTGACGGCGGTGTTATAGCGGGGGGAGCGGCTCAGCGTCACCAGCGCATGATCCTCCCCATCCTCCGCCGGCTCATAGACCGGCCGCTCCTCCGGGAAAAAAGCCAGCAGACTCTGCTCCACGGCGTACCGGTCCTCGTGACCACGAAAGATCAGCTTCATGGCACCCCTCCGTCACAGGGAGAGCCGCCGGGTCATAAAGGGATTCACCCGGCGCTCATAGTCCAGCTCCGTGGCCCCCTCATGGCCGGGATAGACCTTGTAGTTGCCGGGCAGCGCCGCCAGCCGGTCCAGCGAGGCCAGCATGGCCTTGGGGTCGCCGCCGGCGAAGTCCGTGCGGCCACAGGAGCCACGGAACAGGGTGTCACCGGAGAACATCACATCTCCCACCAACAGACATACGGAGCCCTGAGTGTGGCCCGGCGTCTCCATGACACGGATGGTGAGGCTGCCCAGCGTCAGGGTGTCCCCCTCCTTGTAGTAGCGCTGGTTGTGCTCCGGCAGGCGGGAGAACATCATATCCATGTGCTTGGGCGGCTGGTCGGTGACGTCCTTCTCGTGGATGTACACCGGCACGTCGGGGTATTTCTCCAGCAGAGGCCGGACGGCGGTGGTGTGGTCAAAGTGACCGTGGGTCAGCAGGATGTACTCCAGACGGCAGCCGGAGCGGCTGACCATGTCGGCCACCTGCTCCGGCTTGTCACCGGGATCGATGAGGGCGCAGACCCCGGTCTCCTCGTCGCACAGCAGATAGCAGTTGGTGGAAATAAAGCCCACCCGGATGGAATCGATTTTCATGGGATATTCTCCTTTATCAAGCATCGCTGGGATGTGAATGGTCGTGTAGAAGATAGCGTGGGGATCGCATAGAGAAAAAACAGCCAAGCAGAGCCGGGATATACTCCGCCGATGGAGCATATTGGTCAGCTGGAGAGCTGGTCGGTGTCTACGATCAGGGTCAGGGGGCCGTCGTTGACGGACTGGACCAGCATATCGGCGCCGAATTCGCCGGTCTCGGTGTGAAAGCCCTTTTCCCGGCACAAGGCCACGAATTTTTCATACAGGGGGATGGCCACCTCCGGCCGGGCGGCGGCCAGAAAGTCCGGACGGCGGCCCTTGCGGCAGTTGCCGTAAAGGGTGAACTGAGATACCACCAGAATTTCGCCGCCCACCGTTTCCAGACCACGGTTCATCTTGCCGTCCTCGTCCTCAAAAATACGCAGGCCCACCAGCTTGTCCGCCAGCTTCACGGCTTGGGCCTCGGTGTCCTCATGGGTGATGCCCAGCAGGATCAGAAAGCCCTGCCCGATCTGGCCGATGGTCTTGCCGTCCACGGTAACGGAGGCACTTTTTACCCGTGTCAGTACAGCTCTCATGGAATATAGTCTCCTTTTTCGACAATATATGCGATGGTTTTGGTGAGTTGGAGCGATTTCGAGGGAGTGTCAACCGATTTTCACGTCGCAATGTGGCTGGAGATCGGTAGACACGACCATATGCGCTTTTGCACACTTTGCCAGCTATCGGAAAAGTGTGGCGCCGGAGGCGCATTCTTTCACCCGGCAGGGCGGGTAACACGCATGACCCCGGAGATCTGTTCCAGCCGGCGCATGACAGCCTGCAGCTGCTGGCTGTCGGATACATCCACGGCCAGAGAGATCAGAGCGAAGCCGTCGGCGGTGGAGCGGGCGTTGAGAGAGGATACGTGGACCTTGGCGGCGGAGAGGATGGTGGAGATATCCACCAGCAGATTGGGCCGATCCTTGGACACCACCTGCAAATTGGTGCGGTAGGATTCCCGTGTTTTGCCGCCCCAGGAGACCTTGATCCAGCGGCCCGCCTCCTCCGGCGGACGGCGGGCGGGGTCGGCGTTGGGGCAGTCCTTACGGTGGACAGAAACACCGTAGCCACGGGTGATAAAGCCCACGATCTCGTCGCCGGGGACAGGAGAGCAGCACTTGGAGAACTTCACCAGACAGTTGCTGAGACCCTCCACCACGATGCCCTGCTCGCTGTGTTCCCGGACGGGGACGGCGGGACGGGTCACCTCCGGCTGGCCCTCCACCGGCACCTCCGCCTGACGCTCTGCCTGATGCTGGTGCAGGATGCGCTGGATGTCCTCCCGCAGACGGCCGATGAGCTTCAGGCTGGTGACGCCGCCGTAGCCAATGGCGGCATACATATCGTCCAGGCTCTTGAAGGAGAGCCTTTTCAGGATACCGGGGAGATTTTCCTCCGCCGTCAGCTCCTTCAGAGTGACGCCGCAGCGCTTCAGCTCCAACTCGAAGGAGGAACGGCCGTTGACGATGTTCTCGTCCCGACGCTCCCGTTTGAACCACTGGCGTATCTTGGAGCGGGCGTTGCTGGAGCGGGCGATCTTCACCCAGTCCCGGCTTGGGCCGTGGGCGGACTGGGAGGTGACCACCTCTACGATGTCGCCGTTTTTCAGGCGGGTATCAAAAGGGACCAGACGGCCATTGACCTTGGCCCCCACCATGTGGTTGCCCACGGCGGAGTGGATGTTATAGGCGAAGTCGATGGGCGTGGCTCCGGCGGGGAGGTTGATGACGTCGCCACGGGGGGTGAACACGAACACCTCGTCGGCAAACATATCCACCTTCAGGGAGTGGATGAAGTCCTCGGCGTCGGCGCCCTCCTGATTCTCCAGCAGACGGCGGACCCACTCATAGCGGCCCTCGTCTCCGGCTCCCTGCCCGTTCTGCTTGTACTTCCAGTGGGCGGCGATGCCGTATTCGGCCACCTCGTGCATCTCACGGGTGCGGATCTGCACCTCGAAGGGGATGCCGTTCTGGCCCACCACGGTGGTGTGGAGGCTCTGGTACATATTGGGCTTGGGCGTGCCGATATAGTCCTTGAAGCGGCCCAGAATGGGCTTATACAGGTCGTGGATGATGCCCAGCACATTGTAGCAGTCGGACACCGTGTCCACAATGACCCGGAAGGCGAAGAGGTCGTATACATCGTCCAGAGACTTGTTCTGGGTATACATCTTGCGGTAGATGGAGTAGGGGTGCTTCATGCGGCCATAGACGTAGCCGTCGATGTGGGCCTCCCGCAGGCGGCGGGTGATCTGGTCGTGGATGGAGGACATGAAGCCGTCATACTGAGCGGCCTTTTCATTCAGAGCCTCCACGATCTCCCGGTAGCTGATGGGGTCCAGATATTTCAGGCTCAGATCCTCCAGCTCCCACTTCATCTTCTGCATTCCCAGCCGGTGGGCAATGGGGGCATAGATCTCCATGGTCTCGAAGGACTTCTGCTTCTGCTTCTCCGGGGTCTGGTACTCCATGGTACGCATATTGTGGAGCCGGTCGGAGATTTTGATGAGGATCACCCGGATGTCCTTGCTCATGGCCATGAGCATCTTCCGGAGGTTCTCCATCTGCTCCTCCTCCTTGGAGGTATAGTGGACACGGGTCAGCTTGCTGACGCCCTCCACCAGATCCGCCACCGTGGGAGAGAAGAGCCGGGAGATGTCCTCGTGGGTGGCGGAGGTATCCTCGATGGTGTCGTGGAGCAGAGCCGCCTCGATGGACTCGGAGTCCAGATGCAGCTCCTCCGCCACGATCTGGGCCACCGCCAGCGGGTGGGTGATGAAGGGAGAACCGTCCTTCCGCATCTGCGCTCCGTGGGCCTTGGCGGCGAACTCGAAGGCAGAACGGATCTGCTGGAAGTTGGCGCTGGGGTTATAGTGGCGGACGGTGTCCTCCAACTTGCGGTAGCGCTGCTCCAGATCAGCCCAGACCTCCGGGCGGATCTCCGGCACCAGAGACGCCGGTGCGGTGGTATTCTGGGTATCAGTCATGGTGATCGCCTCCCCGTTTGGGCTGCATGACCTCATGCAGGCCCTGTAAGTAACCGGATTCCTCCAAGCGGACGTGTTTCCCCTGGCCGGTGAGTGTGATGGAAATGGTGTCGCCCTCTTGCCGGAGGGTCAGCAGCTGCCGTTCCCGGAACACCTCCAGACAGAAGGCAGTCCGAAGGAAGGGGTCGGCCCCCTCCAGCCGGTCGGACAGCTCCCGCAGCAGCGGCAGGTAGCAGGCGGTGAGCCCCTCCGGGGGGACGGTGTGCTCCAGCGCCCGCCACAGCTGCACGCACTGGCTGCGGGAGGGCAGCAGGTGGATCGCCTCCTTGGGCAGGAGCCGGTCGCCCCGCAGACAGCGCTCCAACAGGTGCAGGCACTCATCCTCCCGTGTACTGACAGTGAGGGACGGGCGGATGTCCACCATTTGCAGCTGTACCGTGCGGTTGCCCCGAAATTCGTTGATCTGCAGATAAAAGGCCGCATCCACCCGGCTGCCCGCCGCAACGGGACAGGTGTCGGGGGAGACGGAGAAGAAAATACCGTCGAACTGGCTGCTGCCCTTGCTGAGCCGCAGCTTCAGGTGGCGATTCTGGCCCACGCTCTGCAGCCGCTCCAGCGTGGCGCCCATCAGGCAGAAGAGAGGGCGGGCATTGCCGGCGCCGTAGGGCTCCAGCATCCCCAGAGCCTCCACCTCCGTCAGGGTGACACGGCTGGGACAGGTGAGGGCGGCATCGATCTCCAGACATACCTCCGGCGCTCCGCCGCCCTGATACTCCCGCACCAACTGGTTCATCCGCTGGCGGAAGGCGGGGATATTGGCGGCATCGATGGTGAAGCCCGCCGCCAGCTCGTGACCGCCGAAATCCAGCAGGAGGTCGGAGCAGCGCTCCAGAGCGGCGAAAAGGTTGAAGCCGCCCCAACTGCGGCAGGAGCCCTTGCCCACGGTGCCGTTTAAGTGGATCATAAAGCTGGGACAGGCGTATTTTTCCGACAGGCGGGAGGCCACGATGCCCACCACCCCTTGGTGCCACGTGTCGGAGGCCAGCACCAGAGCGCTGCGCTCCTGCGGCGGCAGATGGTCGATCTGTTCCACTGCCTGGGCATAGATGGTCTGCTCCACCGCCTGACGCTCCCGGTTCAGGGCGCACAGCTCACGGGCCAACCGGGCGGCCTCCGCCGGGTCCTGACACAGCAGGAGGTCGGCGGCCTTGTCCGCTGCCCCCATGCGGCCGGCGGCGTTGATGCGGGGGGCCAGCACGAAGCCCACCTGCACGGAGGTGATGGCCTTATCCATGAGGCCTGCCTCCTGCAGCAGGGCGTGGAGGCCGATGAAGTCCGACTGGGTGATGCACTCCAAGCCACGGGAGACGATGATGCGGTTCTCCCCGGACATGGGCATCACGTCGGCAATGGTGCCGATGGCGGCCAAGGTGCAGTAGCGGGAGAAAAGGGCCTCCTCCCGGCTCTCGCCGCCCAGCGCCAGCACCAGCTTCAGCGCCACGCCGCAGCCCGCCAGATAGGGGAAGGGATAGGTGCAGTCCGGCCGGTGGGGGTCCACCACCGCCACGGCCCGTGGCAGGGTGTCCTTGCACTCGTGGTGATCGGTGATGACCACATCCATGCCCAGAGAGGCGGCGAAGTCCACCTCCTCCACCCCGGTGATGCCGCAGTCCACGGTGATGAGCAGCTCTACCCCCTGCTCATGGAGGGAGCGGATGGCGTCCTGCCCCAGCCCGTAGCCGTCCTCGATGCGGCGAGGAATATAGTGCAGCACATCGACGCCCCGGCTTTTCAGGTAATCCACCAGGATCACCGTGGCGGTGATGCCGTCCACGTCGTAATCCCCGAACACCGCCATGCGGCGACCCTGCCCGATGGCCCGGCTGATGCACTCCACCGCCCGGTCCATGTCCTTCATCAGGAAGGGGGAGCAGGTCAGATCCCGGCCCCGCTCCAGAAAGGCGGCGGCCTCCTCCGCCGTGGAGATGCCCCGTGCCGCCAGTACCTGCGACACCAGCTGGGGATAGCCAGCCTCGCCGAGACGGCGGATATCCGCTTCCTCCGCTGGGGCGATATGCCATTTGGAAAACTTCATCTGCCAGCGCTCCCTTCCGCATACTACTATAATCAACTATTATAACAAATTCGCCGGAAAAGGACAAGCAGAAAGTGCGGCCGCAGCGGGCTTTTTGCGGGGCAAAGGAATGGGAAAACGGTTGCAATGGATGGCGGGAGGGCGTATAATGACTGCATCTGCATAGGAATGAGGAAAAAGCATCATGAGACCTGACGGAACCAGAGTGAAAGACCTGCCGCCGCTGGTGGCGGCCATCCCCTACATCATGCCCAAGCGCTACGATGCGTGGAACTCCATCACCGAGAACATCGACGAGGAGGCTGTAAAGGCCTACATCCGCCATTGGCGGCGGGAGGGCGTACGCTTGAACCACATGAGTGTCATCATCGCCGCCTACTACCGGGCGGTGCTGGATAATCCAAAGCTGAACTACTTCGTGATGAACGGAAAAATTTATCGGCGCAACCACTTCTGCGTCTCCTTCGTCATTCTCAAGAAGCAATCCGACGGGGTGGTCAACGAGACAGCACTGAAGGTGTATTTGGAGCCGTCGGACGATATTTTCTCCATTGACAGGAAAATTCGGGAGGTTATTGCCGCCAACCAGCATGAGCACCAGTCCAACAGCACCGACAAGTTCGCACGGTTCATGTTCTCCGTGCCGGGGCTGCCGAAGTTCGTGGTGTGGCTGGCGTATCATCTGGACAAGCACGGGCTGCTGCCCCGGAAGATCATCGACCTGTCGCCCTTCCACACCAGTATGTTCATCACCAATCTGGCCTCCATCAAGACCAGCTATATCCATCACCACTGCTACGAGTTCGGCACCACCAGCGTGTTCGTGTGCATGGGCAAGCCCGTGCCGGACTACATGGGCGGTGATTTGACCCGGAAGGTGATGCCCATCGGCGTGGTGATGGACGAGCGCATCTGCACCGGATATGAGTATGCGGCGTTTTACAGCGATTTCAAGGGCTACCTCCGGGACCTGAGCCAGCTGGAGACCCCCTTTGACGGCAGCCGCCCCCAAAAGGAGGAGGAAAAGACTCCGGCCGGTGTATCCTGACACCGGGAGGGAACATAGGATAGACGGCCCCTGCGGGGGCGGGACAGGAGGAGACACCCCATGTATGAAGAGCACATCCGGGCGGCAGCCCGGTCCATGGCGGAGAATATGCAGCGCAGCCCCGTTCCCATGTACGGCAAGGGCCTGCGGCTGCCGGACAAGGGGGCAGTGATCGGACTGCTGAAGGAGATCCGGCGGCTGGTCTTTCCGGCCTACTACGGCGACCCGGAGCTGATGACCCTTCCGGTGGAGGACTACACGGCGCTGCTGCTGGAGCGCATCGAGGGCCAGCTGGCCCGGCAGATCGCCTTGGCCCTGCCGGAGGAGCAGGAGCAGCGGGCGTCGGTGCTGGCCCGTGAGGTGGTGGAGGCCCTGCCCGGCGTGCAGCGGCTGCTGCTGACGGATCTGGACGCCACCTTTGAATCCGACCCGGCGGCGGCCTCCAAGGAGGAGATCCTGTTCGCCTATCCGGGGCTGTTTGCCATTTTCGTATACCGGGTGGCCCATGAGCTGTATCTGCGCCAGATTCCCATGATCCCCCGGATCATGAGTGAGTACGCCCACAGCCGCACGGGCATCGATATTCACCCCGGCGCACAGATCGGCGCCCACTTCTTCATCGATCACGGCACCGGCATCGTGGTGGGCGAGACCACGGTCATCGGGGAGAATGTGAAGCTGTATCAGGGCGTGACGCTGGGAGCGCTGTCCCCTCGGAAGGGCCACGCCAGTCTGCCGGGGAAGCGGCATCCCACCGTGGGCAGCGACGTGACCATCTACTCCGGGGCCTCCATTCTGGGCGGTGAGACCACCATCGGGGATCATGCCGTGGTGGGCGGCAACGCCTTCCTGACGGATTCGGTGGCGGAGGATACTCAGGTGGTGATCCGCACGCCGGAGCCGATCTACCGGGAGCGCAGGCACCGGGAGAAGTGAAATAAGCCCCAGCCGGATGGTGTGCAGCACCGCCCGGCTGGGATTTTATTTCGCCTTGTTTGGCTGCCTCCGATGAGTCACTGTTTTGCCTCCGACGGGTGCCTTTCTGATAGCAGCCCCTTTTTTCTGTCTCCGACAGCCTACTTTTTGCCTCCGGTAGGTGGTTTTCTTTCGCTGCTGAAGGAAAGTTACCCGCCGGAGGCATAAAAGAAAAACTGATGGCAAAAAATATGCCGCCGGTGGCAACAAACAGCCCCCTCTGCAGACAAAAAGGAAGAGACGATGGAAACATCGTCTCTTCCTTTTTAACATGTGCAGCATGAGCACTTACAGCACCGTGATATGGATGCACCGGGCGTCACAGCGGCGCAGGGCAATGACGGCATCCAGCACCTCATAGGCCACCGGATCACCCAAGGGACTGATCTGCACCGCCCGGACGATTGTGCCGGGGATGAAGCCCAGCTCCAGCAGCCGCTGACGCTGGGAGTGCGTCACAGCCCGGATGGCGGCCCACCGGCCCGCCGGCAGGGTATCCAGCGTATCTGCCACGGAAAAGACCTCCTTTTAGGGGAGTGGTCTATCCTATGCCGCCTGTAGGGCGGCGGTCACAGCCACGTCTCGTCGAAGCCATAGGGCAGCAGCTCTTTCAGGGCGAAGTGCTTGGCCTCCCCCTTGCCGTTGAGGCAGATGACCTCCATCTGGGGGGCGAACTCCTGCATCACCTGCCGGCAGGAGCCGCAGGGGACGCAGTAGTCCGCGCTCTTCCCAGCGATGACGATGCGTTTGAAATCCCGGTGGCCCTCACTGATGGCCTTGAAGATGGCGGTGCGTTCGGCACAGATGGTGAGGCCGTAGGCGGCGTTTTCAATGTTGCAGCCGGTGAACACCGTGCCGTCGCTGCACTCCAGCGCCGCACCCACGGGAAAATGGGAATAGGGGCTGTAGGAGCGGTCCAGCATGGCAATGGCGGCCCGGCACAGTTCCTGTTCTGTCATGGGATGACCTCCTTTTGCACTTAGGTGGGAAAGCCCTTTTGGGGTCATTGTAGCGCATTTTGCCCGGCCCGTCAAGGCAGGCCTCAGTCCTCCAGCAGCAGGCGCAATGCATCATCCGTGGGAAGCTCCAGCTCCGGCACGGCGGCGTTCAGATCCTGTACCTGCCGGGCAGTGAGGGAATAGACACCGTCCCCGTCCGGCTCCAACCCCTGCTGGGACAGCCACTGGCGGGCCTGCTGGGCCAGCTCCGGGTGGCCCGTGAGCACATAGTCCGCCGGGCCGGAGGATTCCTGCCTCTCTGTGCCGCCGGAGGCGAAGGTCAGACCGCCGTCAGAGGGGGTGACCTCATCGGTGAAAGTATCCTCGTTGGCGCCCACAGAGTTGTTGGCGGAGGAATCCGGCAAAATACCGCTGAAGGGAGAGTCGCTGCCCTTCTCCACCTGATAGCGTACCAGATAGACGCCCAGCACCACCACAAGACACGCCGCCATGCCCATGGCGGCCCGCAGCCACGGCGACCGCCGTCGATGCTGGGGCGTGGCGTGGACACGGTTCATGATATCCGGAAGCAGGTCATCCAGGACGGGATCGGTATCGGCCCGCAGGGCCTGCTCCATGGCCAGCAGCTGCCGGTAGTAGCTGCGGCAGCCGGGACAATCCCGCAGATGGGCGAGTACGGCGTCTTGTTCCGGGCCGACCAGCTCCCCGTCCAGCAGGGCCTCGATCTGTTCCTGATTACAGTGCATACTCACCCCTCCTTTCCATTTGGTAAGACGGCAGAGTCGGGAAAGAAGTTCCCCTGCCGCAGGAGAATTTCACGCAGCTGGCGGCGGGCACGGCTGATGCGGGATTTCACCGTGCCGCTCTCCAGTGACAGGGCCTGTGCGATCTCGTCGTAGCTCAGCTGCTGTACCACCCGCAGCAGCAGCACCTGCCGGTGCTCTGAGGACAGATGATCCAGCGCCCTTTGCAGGGCCTCCTGCTGCTCTCTCTGCTCCGCCAGAAGCTCCGGCTGCTGGGGATCCGGCCGCTCCGGCGCCTCTTCCAGCGGGAGGTTCCCCAGATGGTGCTTTTCCCGACGCAGGAAGTCGATGGCGGCATTGGTGGTAAGCCGGTACAGCCATGAGGAGAAGCGGCTGTCGCCCCGGAAAGCCGGCAGGCCACGCCATGCCGCCAGAAAGGCGTCCTGCGTCACCTCACGGGCGTCTTCGGCGCTGCCGCACATCCGCAGTGCCAGCCGGTACACCGGCCCTTCGTAGGCCACCACCAGCTGCTCGAAGGCGTCTGCGTCACCGTGTCTGGCACGGGCGATCCACTGCTGCTCGGTCATTTCAGGTCCCTCTTGATGCCGGCGGTGATGCGCTCCATATCCTCCAGCGTGTTCATCCGCACGATCTGTTCCTTATAGTAGTTGGCGTGGGGAACGCCCTTGAGATACCATGCATACTGCTTCCGGGCCTCCAGCATGGCGATGTGCTCCCCCTTGTCCTCGGCGGCCAGACGGATCTGCCGCACGGCCACATCACAGCGCTCCGCCAGCGGCGGCAGCGGCGGGACGGGACGGCCCTCCAGCGCCGCCTGGGCCTGCTGAAAGATCCATGGGTTGCCGAAGCTGCCCCGGCCGATCATGGCGGCGTCAGCGCCGGTAAAGTGGAGGATGGCCACGGCATCCTCCGCCGAGAACACGTCGCCGTTGGCGATAACGGGGATGGACACCGCCTGCTTCACCTGACGGATGGTGACCCAGTCCGCCTGTCCGGCGTACATTTGGGTGCGGGTGCGGCCGTGAACGGCCACCGCCGACACCCCTGCCTGCTCCAGCATCCGGGCCAGCTCCACGGCATTGATGCTGCCCTTGTCCCAGCCACGGCGCATTTTCACCGTCACCGGCACCGGGCAGGCCTTCACCACCGCCTCGGCAATGCGTGTGGCCTTCTCCGGGTCCTTCATCAGGGCGGAGCCGTCACCGTTGGAGACCACCTTGCCCACGGGACAGCCCATGTTGATGTCGATGAAATCGGCGCCGGACAGCTCGGCGGCCATGCAGGCGGCTTCCGCCATGCAGGCGGCGTCGCTGCCGAAGATCTGCACCCCGGCAGGATGCTCCCCCGGCCCCAGACGCAGCAGACTGCGGGTCTTGCGGTCCTGATAGCACAGGGCCTTGGCGCTGACCATCTCGGTGACGGTAAGCCCTGCCCCCAGCTCCCGGCAGATCTGGCGGAAGGCCAGATCGGTGACCCCGGCCATAGGGGCCAGGACCAGCCGGGAATCCACATGGATGCGGCCGATGTTCATGGTGTCTCCTCGCTTTCGGGTGATATTGCTCCCCAGTATAGCACATGGCGGGAAAAAAGAAAAGACGGGGAAAAAGAAACCGGAGGGGAGTACCGCTCCCCTCCGGCAGGTGTCATATTTTTTCCGGAAGAGCCAGATCGTCGGTGCGGACCCATTCCTCCACGTCCACCACGGTGAACTCCTCCGGCGTCCGGCGGATCACCACACGGGCCAGCCCCGCATTGATGACCATGCGGCGGCACATGGGGCAGGAGGTGGCGTCCGTCAGCAGCTCTCCGGTCTGGGCATTGCGGCCCACCAGATACAGCGTACCGCCCACCATGTCCCGGCGGCTGGCGGAGATGATGGCGTTGGCCTCGGCGTGGACGCTGCGGCACA
>OGYY01001801.1_pt1 | contig 17474 bp, 16 predicted proteins | sample 1576671 | NCBI WGS metagenome assembly OGYY01 (sample SAMEA3541593, study PRJEB24748) | human gut metagenome | biome: human gut; feature: human-associated habitat; material: faeces | place: China | collected 2012 | reverse complement strand
GGCGGCGGTATCAACATAAGTCATAATTCCGCCGCTGCCATATACAGGAATTTCGCCTTCGCCAAATTCTTTGTAATCGCGTCCGCCAACAATCTTTGCAACAGATTTCAGTTCTCTAAACTCCACCCCATCGGGGCAGAGGCGCTCGATGAGCTCGTCTATCCTGCTCATGGCTAGCCCTCCAGGTCCGCCACAATGGCATCGATCTTCTTGCGCAGCTCGTCCTCTCGAGCGACGATGCGGGCAATCTCGGCGTTGAGCTCCTTGATGTCGACCTCCTCGCGCTCGTCGAGCTTTTCCACGTAGGAGCTGACGGACAGGTTGGCGTCATTGGCCAGGATCTCGTCGTTGGAAACCAGCTTGGAGAAGTGCTCCTCTTCTGCGCGCGCAGCGATTGCGTCCATGATGCGGTCGATGTTATCGGGCATCAGCTTGTTCTTGGAGTCGCGGCGCTCGAACTGCTCGGATGCGTCGACGAACAGGATGTCGCTGGCGGTCTTGTTCTTCTTGAGCACGATGATGCATGTGGCGATGGTGGTACCGAAGAAGAGGTCAGCAGGCAGCTGGATGACCGCCTCGACGAAGTTGTTGCGCACCAGGTAGTCGCGGATCTTGCCCTCGGCGCCGCCGCGGTAGAGAACGCCAGGAAACTCGACGATGGCGGCGGTGCCCTCGCTGGAGAGCCAGCTCAGCATGTGCATAGTGAAGGCCAGGTCAGCCTTGGAAGCCGGTGCCAGCACGCCTGCAGGGCTGAAACGCGCGTCGTTGATGTTGAGGGGGTTGTCCTTGCCCTCCCACTTGATGGAGTAGGGCGGGTTGGAGACGATCGCGTCGAATGGCTCGTCGTCCCAGTGGGCCGGCTCCTTCAAGGTATCTCCCAGCGCGATGTCGAACTTGTCGAAGTTGACGTCGTGCAGGAACATGTTGATGCGGGCCAGGTTGTAGGTGGTCAGGTTGATCTCCTGGCCGAAGTATCCGTTTCGCACGTTCTCCTTGCCCAGGATCTTCGCAAACTTCAGCAGCAGGCCGCCGCTGCCGCAGCAGGGGTCGTAGACCTTGTTCACGCTGTTTCGGCCGTCGATAGCGATGCGGGCCAAAAGCTCGCCCACCTCCTGCGGGGTGAAGAACTCGCCGCCGGACTTGCCGGCGTTGGAGGCGTACATGGTCATGAGGAACTCGTAGGCGTCGCCGAAGGCGTCTATGGAGTTGTCCTGGAAGGCGCCGCCGAAGTCCAGCGAGCCGATCTTGGAGATGAGCTTCACCAGCTTCTTATTGCGCTCGACAACGGAGTTGCCTAGCTTGGCGCTGTTGACGTCCATGTCGTCGAACAGGCCCTTCAAATCGCTTTCGGAGTCGGTGCCCACGGCGGAGCCCTCGATGTTGCGGAATACCTGGGTCAGCAGCTCGTTGAGGTCCTGCCCATCCTCGGCAAGGCGCATGCCGTCCTTGTCGACGCGTTTGAGGATGTTGCAGAAAAGCTCGCTGGGAAGGATGAAGAAGCCCTTCTCCTTCACCGTCTCCTCACGGCCCCACTCGGCTTGGTCGTCAGGCATGGAGGCATAGTCGAAGGAGGGGTCACCTTCCTGCTCGGCAAGGTAGGCGCAGAGGTTCTCACTCACGAATCGGTAGAAGAGCGTGCACAAGATGTACTGCTTGAAGTCCCAACCGTCCACGCTGCCGCGCAGGTCGTCGGCGATGGACCAGATTGTCTTGTGCAGCTCGGCGCGCTGCTGTTCCTTAGTGGTGTCAGCCATGTTAACCCCTCTCGATATTCGAAAGCTCGTCGATCATGCACTTGCGGATCAACGTGCTGAAGCTCATGCCGCGAAGCTCTGCAGCTTCTTTAGCGCTATCCCGAAGATTCTTCGGGATGCGGATGGTGATGGCCGTCATTTCGCCATCGACCAGGTACTGCTGGATGTCGGTCGCGTCGGCGCCGCTCTTGATCAGTTCCTTGTAGCTCATCGCTATTCCTTACGTTTCATTTGCGGAATGCAATACAAATGAAAGTATATCACCGACCAGAAAAAGTCCTTAGCAGCCAGCTAATAACAGCCCATTTGTATCCTAAATAGTTGCAGGTGGTTTGCATGTCCCAGGCATTGGACAGCAGAGGGAAGCAAGCCCACCTCCCGCGTCGGATTAGCGCTCGGCGGGCTTGAGAGCGAATCATAAGTGAAGACCGGTGCACGGAAGAGCTCGGCGTTGAACGTGGCCGTGCGTCCACTAGCGCCAGGACGGCCGATTACGACCCACGCAGTGAAAACGCGGGCGCCACGATGCCCATGCGCTCACAACATGTCTATGATGAAGCGGACTGTTGCCGTCAAGGGCTGATTGCTGGCTGGCAGCCGCGAATATGGTCGCAGACAATCTTGCCACGCCCTTGCCGCCTAGCGTATCCGACGGTGAATCGTCAGACCGATTCCTCGTCAGCAATCGGGCCGTCGTTCCTCGGGAGCCCAGCCGCTCTCGGCTCCAGCCAACGCTCAAAGCAGGTTCGCCATCCAGCCAACCCTGAATCCATTGCTCAGACCTCCCATGCCGGGACGTCCTCCTTCGCCTTCCTTGGCTCCTCCACGCTCGCTCAGAACCAGGCTCGTCAGGCAAGGCGCGAAAAACTTTTGCTGCGCAAAACTCGGGCCCTGCCGGGTTTTCGCTCTCCTCCTTGCCTTCGGCCAGAACCTGCGCGGCTTCCGGATCACAAGGCAGGCCAAAGGGGCCGGCCGCGAACAAACGGAGGTCATCATGAGCAATTTCGAACTTCAGGAGAAGGCAGTCCAGGCAGCAACCCGCTTCATCGAGCGCAAGGGCTTCGAGCTTCTCGAGACCGGTTGGACTTCCCCCGAGGGAACCACAATCGACCTGATCGCCAGCGACGAGGACTCCCTGGTCTTCATCGACGTCACCGCAACCGAGTACGGCGAGGGCGGCTTCGAGGGCGGCAAGGTCTCCCGCAGCGACCTTGAGATCGCGGCAGCTTCCTGGCTCGCAGGCAACTGCCCCGATGGCGACATCCAGGTCCGCTTCGACATCATCGACATGCTGGTCGTGAGCGCCGACAGGGCCCTCCTGAGGCACCACATCAACGCCTTCAGCTGCGGGGTCGAGTAATCGACCTCCATCCCGGCCCCCGCTGGAGGGCCGGGAGCCCCTCGGGTTCGCCCGAGGGGCTCTTCCGTGCTTTATCGGCCTTCCCTCATGATTCGCTCTGCGGCCGCGATGACGCGGCCTAGCTGGTCGGAGAGGTTCTTCTTCGAGGATGCGTCCATCGATTCGTCGTTCTCGTCGCAATCGAGCAGCTCGGAGAAGGTGGCCCCGCCGAACTTCTCCACGGCGATCCTCTCTACTTCCGCGATGAAAGCCTCGGCATGCTCTGCGGGAATCGCGACGCCGGCTTGGACCTCGCAATCCTCGGAATCGTCGTACATGTCGATCATGATGAACTGCTTGTTGGGCTTGGAATAGTCCTTCATAGTCAAGCAACCTTCCTGAAACGGCAAAATGCCGCAATTGACTCCAGGCATAGTCTTACACGAATTAAACCCCATCCGCTACTGACAAACCTTAGCCGTTGGCTAACTTAATTGATACAAAAACGTATCAGTTTGTGATACCATCGGTAATACAGGATGGAAACTGCGTTTAAGGAACCCATCCAGCCAACCGAATACGCAGCCCCTCACTTCCACGACCTCGGGGCTGCAAGACGCGAAGGAGCTTCCCATGCGTACCCTTGCAGTGAGCAACTACAAGGGCGGGGTGGGCAAGACGACCACGGCCGTTAACCTCGCCGCTATCTACGCGGCGCGAGGCCTGAGGGTCCTGCTCATCGACCTGGATCCCCAGGCATCCGCCACCGACTACTTCGGCCTCTACGACCGCGCGGCCGCAGACGGCAGGACGTCCATCCAGCTTCTCTACGAGAACGCCCCCGTCTCCGAAGTCGCCTACGAGACCGAGATTCCCAACCTTTCCGTCGTCCCGTCCATCATCGAGCTGACCGACCAGAACGAGCTGATGCTGCGAGAGCAGAGGCTCCGCTTCGCGCTGGACGACTGCGCGGGGGACTACGACGTGGTCATCATCGACTGCAGTCCGACCATGAAGAGGCTGGCCTTCAACGCCTACCTTGCCGCAGCCGACTCCGGCATGGTGGTCATCCCCGTGAAGCTCGACTCAACCGTCATGCGCGGAACCGCACTGACGGTAAACGCCATCCAGGCGATCGCTGACGCGCTCCGCATGCCGGTGCCAACCTTCAGGATCTTGCGAACCTGCGTGCCCGGTCGCATGACCAACGCCGAGAAAACCGGCGAGGCGGTGCTGGAAAGATTCTTCCCAGATCAGCAGCTAGCCAACGTCATCCACGCCTCCTCGAAGGTCTGCGAGGGAAGTTGGCAGTGGAAGCCCGTGTCCGTGTTCGAGCCCGGAAGCAGGCCGGCGAAGGACTACGAGGCCCTTGCGGACGAGTTGTGGGAGGCGATGGCATGAGCGCCATGGAAGTAGCCAACGGGTTCAGCATCAGCGGGCTTCTCGATGCCAGCGCCCAAACCGCAAACAGGTTCCCCGTGAAGGAGATTCCCCTCGACGACATCAGCGAGCATCCCGGCAACGTCGCGTACTCGATGGACGAGGAGGGGATTGCGAGGCTCGCGGAGTCAATCGAGCGAGACGGCCTGACGGACCTTCCCCTGGTGCGCAGGCTGCAGGGCGGGGGATTCCAGATGATCTCGGGCCATCGGAGGATGGCCGCATTCAGGCTGCTTGCCCAACAGGGTCCCTCCTATTCCAAGCTGCCCTGCAGGGTCATCGCCGACATCTCGGACGAACAGGCCCTCGTCCTGCTCCATACCGCAAACTTCTTCACGAGGGCGCTGACCGTCACCGAGCGCGCCGCTGCGACAAAGGCCCTGGGCATCCAGGTCGAGCAGATGCGCGCCACCGACCCGACCGTCGCGGGCATGCGCACCGAGGACGTCAAGGCGCGCATCGTGGAGGAGATGACAGGCCGCAAGGTCAGCGGCAAGACCATCAAACGCGAGGAGGCCTTGGCCGACAAGGTCGCAAAGCTCATCCCGGAGTGGCGCGAGGTCGCGGACTCGGGCGAGCTGTCCGCCAAGGCCATCGATGCGCTGGAAAGGTCGGGAGAGGCGACGCAGAGATCGGCGTTCGACAATTGGGCGGAGTCGCCGAGAACGAAGGCGGCGACAACCGAGCTGGTCGCCTCGATGACAGCCTCCGAGCCCGCCGCCGACAAGCGGCTTGTAAGCGCCGAGAAGGCGCTCCGCCGCTTCGTCGCGAACCTTCCCAAGAACCCTAGTGCGGCGGACTCCGAGGCAATAGAGCGCATCGCGGAGCTGGCCCGCCAGGCCGCGAATGCGGTCTCAGGGTTCACCGATGCCCATGGGGCTCGGTAGAACCCGTCGGATTCGAATCGTAGCGAGTAACTCATTGCGTATTACAACGCAATGACTCGTGTCGGAGGTGGGTCGGGGCGCTTCCACCCCGGATGAAAGCAGCATCCGGGAAACCCTCCCCGATCTCCGACAACCGGAAGCGGCAATACGACTTCCACCGTCGCCGCTCCCTTCACGGGGGATCCCCCGTGGCCCCTAAAAGACGCAAGGAGACAACGATGGGCGAATACACGCGCACCGTGAGCTGCCGCATGACAGAGGAGGACAGGCAGCTCCTGGACAAGAGAGCGGAGGCCCTGGAGCTAGCGAACTCCGAGGCAATCCGCGCCCTCCTCAGGCTTCCCATATCGGACCCCGACGAGCTTGCCGCAATAGACGCAGGCAGCCGCGTCGTCGTCATCGACGCGAAGACCATGGGCCGCATCAACCGTGAGCTCATCCGATGGGGACGCCACTACAACCAGGCGGTCAGGGCCCTGAACACCATCGCCATGTTCGTGAGGAACAAGGGCGGCATCGACCCTCAGGTCGCCAAGGAGCAGCTGATCAAGGCAGCCACCGAGCTCGAGCTCGTCCAAGGCTCCGTCGAAGAGATCAAGGACATGGTCCAGGCGGTCCACGAGTCCGAGAGGTTCTGGCGGTAGCCATGGCGGTGCTCAAGGCGATCAACGGGCACACAGGATGCGGCCGCATAAAGGACTACCTGGAGAAGGGCGGAAGGGCGCTGATGCGGGACTTCTTCAACCTGTCCTGGGACGAGGTCGAGGACAGGGGCTTGGACGAAGCCCCCAAAGACGAAGTGGAGTGGGCTCTTGAGATGGACGCGCTTCGTCACGACTGCGGAAACGACGAGCCGTGGAAAGGGAAGCGCGCCATTACCTTCCGTCACTACGTCATCTCGCCAGACCCTGGCGACAACATCGACCTCGAAGGATTACGTGAGCTAACTCGTGCCTGGGTGAGGAAGCATTTCTCCGACTATCAGGTGGCCGTCGTCTATCACGACGACAACAGGCAAAGGATTCCGCATGCCCACATCGTGGTGAACAACACGAACCTCGAGACGGGAAACCGGCTGCACATCCCGAATGCGCTGGACATGAACCGCAGCCTCCAGGAGGTGGCGAAGGCCAGGGGGCTGACGGCCTTCGACAACGAGATGCCGAAGGGCAGGGTGGGGCAGAGCGACCCCAAAACCCCTCCCCGACCTCGAACACGGTGGGCCTCGTACATCAACAAAGCCGAGCGCGGAATCCTCGACGCCGGCGCGTACTCGTGGGTCAGCGACATCAGGAACAGGGTGTCAGTCGCGAAGGTGCTGTCCCGCAACGAGGGGGAGTTCATGCGGATCCTGGAGCTCATGGAGGTCGAGGTCGCCGAAAACTCGGCGCACGCTCCACGCGAGGACTGGATCTTCTCCCTGGCCGACCAACCATCCAAGAAGGTCTCCGGGGAAAGGCTCGGTATGTCTTTCGGAAGGATCGCGTTGACGGAGCGCTTCGAGCGCATAGGCTCCTACCATCCGGACGCGGCGTCATCCAGGGCGATCCTGTCACAGGCAACCGATGCGGTTGAGGTCAACGACTTGGCAGAGCTGGGAAACCTGGCGAAGACCGTCGAGACGAACGCAAGGTATTCCATCGGATCTAGTTCCGACTACGGCAGGCGAATCGAGACCCTGCAAAGGCGCATGGAGCGCGAAACGGAGCCCAAGGCTGCAGCCAAGTGCGCCGAGCGCATCGAGGAGCTGAACGCCGCCAGGGATTACGCAGCTGAGCATGGTCTGGTTCCCAGGGAGACGGCTAGAAACGCCGCCAGGAGTGGTGACGCCGGACGATGGCAGTACGAACCCAGAAGCAGGCAAAACGGCTCCCAGAGGGCCGCTCAGGGTTCCTCTGCCGCAAGGCAACGAGACAACGAGAGGCGACAGGAAGGACGCAGCCGATGAAGGTTCAGATCAAGTACCGGGACGGGCGGCTGGACGTGTTCGACACGGACTCCTACACGCCCTCCCAGCCGTTCGGAGACGGCTGCATGCTGGCAAACTACGAGGTCCGCTTCGACCAGCTGGAGAAGGGCCTGTGGCTGCAAGCGCATTTCTACGAGACGGACCCGCGCTTCAAGGAGGACCTTGAGGATGACGTTGTCCCAGTCGGCCGAAGGGCCATGGGCTGGCGCTTCCTCCTCGCTGAGGAAGGCGAGCTGAGAGACGTTGAGCAGGTGCTCGTTGACGGAGACCGCATGCTTGTCCGCATGGGTGATGGCCTGGTGGACGTCATGCGGCTCGACTGCGCATCGGCGCTGCTCCTCTCGGATGGAGGCGGACCGTCCTTGGCAAGCCAGCTCCAAGGCGTAGTGGATGCGCTTAGAGCGTCGAATGACGCGATGGATGACGAGGCTGTAGCGAATCTCGCAGGAGCCTCGTGGGAGGCACTGGTATGGGCAAGGGAGCTGCAACCCTTGCAGCAGATTGAGGTTGAGAGCGAAGAGGAAGGTTGGATGGACTATGAAGGCGATTAGGGTGCTTTTAGGAGCCATTGGCGGCTTCTGCAAGTGGCTCATCAAGGCCGTGTTCAGGTTCATGTGAGCCGTCTCCCGCGTCGCGGGGCCGTCGGCACCGCGATCGAACCGTGCCAAAAACACAATGGTTATTACCGTATCAGTGATAGAGGTGATAACTATGACACGTTGCATACCGCAATGGCTCAGTCCCGTAGTGGAAGCCCCGAGCTCACCTGGCTCGGCTCCCGGGAATCGCCCTGGAACCGTCGGCGTCCGCCCGGTAGAACCATCCACAATCGGGATCCGCAAGGACCCCAAGACCCTGGGCGTTTGCAGCGGCCATCCATACACTGTTTTCGTCATTGCATGCAATTGTAGAATACACAAATCCCCAAAACGGAATATAATTCAATTTTGGGGAATACACACAACGTACGTTGTCAAGGAGGATACCTGTGAAGCTTATTGAACGAACGGCGTACCTTTCGGAGATGTTGGAGCTTGCCGATACGCCGGACATCAAAGTCATCACCGGCGTCCGCAGGTCGGGCAAGTCGAAGCTTCTGGAGGCCCTGGCGCAGAAGATCTCCGAGCGACAGCCCGACGCGAACATCATCCGCATCAACTACAACCTCACGGACTTCGAGGACATCCTGGACTACCGCTCCATGGAGGCATACGTGGAGGAGCGCTACGCGCCCGGCCGGCAGAACTACCTTTTCATCGACGAGGTGCAGATGTGCGCATCCTTCGAGAAGGCGATAAACAGCCTGCACGCCAGGGAGAAGTACAGCATATTCGTCACCGGCTCGAACGCCTTCCTGCAGAGCAGCGATCTGGCGACCCTGTTCGTGGGCAGGACGTACGAGATCCCCGTCTACCCGTTCTCCTTCCGGGAGTACCTCGCATACTACCCGTCCCAGAACATCTACGACAGCCTGACCAGCTACATCTCGGATGGGGGCATGGCGGGGTCGTACCTGTACAGGACCGAGGAGCAGAAGCGGCGCTATATCGACTCCGAGGTCCTAAACGCCCTGGTGGTGCGAGATATCGTGAGCAAATACAAGCTGAAGAACGAGCAGCTGCTCCATGCGCTCATCGACTACCTCATGGACAACGTCGGGAACCTCACGTCCATCCGGTCGATTGCCGACACGCTCGAGTCGAACAGGACGAAGGCCGACCACAAGACGATCGGCAAGTACGTCGACGCGCTATGCAAGGCGTTCGCCTTCTACCGAATCCGCCGATACGACATCCGCGGAAAGAGGTACCTGAGGTCGGAGGACAAGTACTACCTCGTCGACCAGTCGTTTAGGTTCGCCCGCCTCGGCACCAAGAACATGGACTACGGCCGAGTGCTGGAGAACATCGTCGCCATGGAGCTCCTTCGGCGCGGCTACGAGGTGTACGTCGGCGTGCTGTACAAGAAGGAGATAGACTTCGTCGCCATCAAGCAGGGCGAGAAGCTCTACATCCAGGTTGCGAACAGCATATCCGAGGAGCGCACGTTCGAACGAGAGGTGGCCCCCCTGCTGGCGGTAAGGGACGCCTACCCGAAGATCCTGATAGCGCGTACATACCAGCCCGAATACCAGTACGAAGGCATACGAATTATCGACGCCGCCGATTGGCTGTGCGGTTCGAATCCCCAAAATCAATAGCACTTGCTTTTTGGGGAATGTGCCATGTTCCGATGGTCGGACATATGACATTTTTCTTTGGGATGCCAAACGCAAGGATGCAGATCAAGAGTAGAAGTACATCATTCAGGGACTCTCAATAACGTAACAATGACGCGCTTGTAGCTGGTCCAGAAGCCGCAATGGCCGCCACGGGCGTCTATCGCAGCGGCTCTCTGTACCTATTCCTAAACTCAGCCTCTTATTCGACTGCATAGACGATGGTGCGCTCATGGCCGTTCCAGAGGCCATAGCTGCAGGTAACGAAGGCATGCACACTCTCGGGATCGGTCGCATTCGGGTCGAGCACCATGTCTGAACCCTCGAGCGTTTCCTCCCACCACGCAAGAAAGTCCCTCCTATCGCCGAAGCCCAGCCTCTTAAACTCGTTGTAGGTGTCCACGACGTCCGCAGCCGCGACATGCAGCCGTTTCTTCTCCTCTGGCGTCTGGAGCAGGATCTCGCAGTGATCCTGCGCGAATGCCTTGTCCGAGTAGCTCGCCATCTCCGCGAATATACTGCCGTCGCTCATGTGGTGACCGAACACCATGGCAAGGGGGCTGTCGAACCCCTTCTCGGCACAATCCGCATCCAGGTAAGGACAACCGTAGAAATTCCATTTTCGGTAAACATCATGGCTCAGGTAGTAGGTCGGGTCAGACGCAGGCGCCTGGCAGATTGGCAGGTCTATGCCGGTTCCGGGGACGGTAATCCAGCCGATGACGTCGGGATTCTGGCTCTTCCAATAGTCCCAGTCCACAGCAGGGAAAGGATCGTCTGCCTCTTGCTCGATGCTGGCCACGGGCGAAGGGTCGACGCGGCCCGCGGTTTCAGAGAACTCCAGGAGTGAGAGCGCTAGCGCCAGGCCGGAGAGGGTCAAGACGAGGCACGCCGCGAAGGCGGCTCTTGCTTTCGTCGCAGCTTTCATATTTCTCCTATCAGATGAAAGGAGGCGACCAAAAGGCCGCCTCCAATTGGCTTCAGGACGAGCGATTAGGACTCGTCGGTTTCGCTGTCAGCGTCCTCGTCCGATTCGATGGAGGCCTGCTTGCGCTTGCGAATCGCGTAGATGCCGCAAGCGGCGCCCGCTGCGATTAGGATGACCACGGCCGCGAAGAGCATGGTGGTGTCGAGGCCGGTTTTGTCGTAGCCCTTGCCGGGCTCGTCAGGGACCTTCGGGGTGTCCGGGTTGTCCACCACGACGGTCTGGCCGTCGTCCTCGATGTCCTGATGGACCGCGATCACGTTGCCGTTGACATCGAGGCACTCCTCGAATGCCACCAGCTCAACGCCTTCCTCGATCTTGGAGGCATCGAACTCGAAGGTGACGTCAACGGTTCCGCTTGGCTTGTCGGGAGTGAACTCCGCCGTTGCGGTCACCGGTTTGCCGTCGGCGTCCTCCAGCGCCAAGCCGGTGGACTTGACCATCAGCGTGCCGTGGGCGGTGTAGGTCTCGCCAGGGACAAGGCCCTTGTACTCGATGGTGTCGGTCAGCTTCACCTTGCCGGAGACGATGACGTGGTCGCCGTCAATGGCATCGACGAGGATGGTACCGATCTCGACGACGGTCACGGTCTGGCCCTCGTCGGAAGGATCCTCGTGGGAGGCGAGCTGGACATCTGCGGAGAAGAGCTTCTCGTAGACCACGAGGCTCTTGCCGCCAAGGCCGGTGCCGTCGAAGGCGATCTCCACGACATGGGTTCCGTCGGCTTCCTCGGGAACGAAGGTCGCCGTGCCGGTCACCTGCTTCTCGGCGAGGCCTTCGCCCATGGTCACGGGCTCGCCGGTCTCGGCATCGACCAGGGTTGCCTCAAGCGTGTACTCGGTACCAGGGGTAAGGCCCTCGTAGGAAACCTCGTCGGAGATGACGATCCCCGTGCCGGTGACGAGCTTGTCGCCGTCGGCCTGGTCGGTGGCGGTGGTGTGGATGTCGACGAAGTGGACGGTCTGGTCCTCGTCGCTGATGTCGGCGTGCACTGCGACCTCGATGCCGTCGGAGACCATGGATTCGAAGGCGACGATGTCCTCGCCCGCGAGCAGGCTGCCGTCGAAGGTGAACTCGAGCTCGACCTCGCCGGAAGCGGTCCTTGCCTTGAAGGTGGTTGTCGCGGTGACGGGGTTGCCGTCAGCGTCGAGCAGCGGCTCGCCGGTGGACTTGACCATCAAGGTGCCGGTCAGGGTGTACTGGGTGCCGTCGGTCTTGAGGTTCTCGTACCAGACGGTGTCTACCAGGGTGACCTGCTCTGCCGCCTGAGCGACGTGGTCGCCGTCCGTCTTGTCGGTCTCCTCGGTCTGGATCTTCGGACCCTCCTTGTCGTCGAGGCTCATCCACACGGGCTTGGCCGCGGTGGAGTCGCGCTCGATCACGAAGGTCTTGGTCACCAGGTCGTAGCCCTCGTTGGAGTCGCTGCGGAGCTCTTCCAGGACGTACTTGCCGTAAGGGAGTGCGGAGAGGCCGTCATCGACGGCGGCGTTGGAGCCGTCCTCGCCAAGGGAGAACCATACGCCGGCCTTAGGATCCATGTCGGCTGCCTTGATGCTCTCCGAGGAGAGCAGGCCGTCGTTGCCGTTGGTGTTGCTGCTGTGCTTGTTCCAGGAGGAGGCCGTGGAGACGTTGCCGTTCTTGTCGGTCACGAGGACGTGGGACTCGCCGGTTGAGACGTTGGTCACCTTGAAGGCCACCTGCAGGGACGCGTTGGTGTCCTCGGCCATCTTCACGATCTCCAGGTCGTTGCGGACCACCTGGTCGAAGAACTCCAGGGGCCTCTCGTACCTGTCGCCTGCGACCAGCACGCCCTCTGCCCTCACCTGGAAGGTGCGGGGCGTGCCGTCGGTGAGCAGGTAGGAGTCGTTGGTCTTGGTCTCCTGGATGGTGTAGGTGCCGTAGGGAAGCGCGTCGGCAGCGGTCTGGGCGGTGTATGCCCCCACCTCGGCGTTCCATGCAGTCGCGATGGTCTCGATGACGTCGTCGGGCTCGAACCACTTGTCGCCAACGAGGACCTTGTGCTCGGATGCGTTGGCGATGGTGAACTCGATGCCGGAAAGAGTGGATCCGGTGGTCAGGGTGTCATGGGAGCTACCGCCCAGGGCCTCGGACGCCTGGAGCTCGACGTCGGACTTGGTCACCTGCACGCCGCCGCGGATCACGTCGTCGTCGCAGGGGCTGCCGGTAAGGTCGACGACCTGTCCGTCAGAATTGATTTCGGCTTTAACGGACCAGTCGGACACGAGGTAGCCCTCGGGTGCCTCGGACTCGACCACGGTGTACGTGCCGCAAGGAAGTGCGTTGGGGGCAGTCTTGGCGATATACGCGCCGGCGCCACCGTCCCAATGCCCGGTGATGGTCTTCACCACCTCGCCGCTTGCGTAGTAACGGCCGTCGACGAAGGCGTACTTGCCGGAGGAGTTGACGATGTCGTACTTGGCGCCGCTAAGCGTGGCATCGCCCTGGGGCTCGGCCCCTGCCTGAGAGTCAACCTTGGCGACCTTCAGGCCTCCCTTGTCCCAGGTGAAGCTCATGAGCACCTGGGTGCCAGGGCCGGTGTGGATGCAGAAGGCCTCGAAGCCGGTCGAAACCTTTCCCTTGCTTGCCTTTATGGACTTCCAGGTGGTGCCGAGAAGCTCGCCGCGGGCCCAGTCCTCGAAGTCGCCGTTGGTGCCGAACACGGCATCGGCCTTGGAGCCCTGGTAGGCATAGGCCAGGATCACGTGGCTCGCTGCCTTGTACTTGTCGGCGCTCCAGCCGCTGCCGTCGTACCAGGAGTCGGGGAACATGGATGCGTCGAATCCCGGGGCACCGTAGCTGAACCACATGGTGGCGATGAGGTCGGGGTCGCTCACGCTGCTTTTGCTGTACGTGCCCGGGGACGGAGTGGCGGCAGACGGGTCGGCGCAGTACGCGACTTCTCCGTCGGCATACATGTGCGTTGTGGAGTATCCCGCGTAAGGGATGTCGTCGCCGATTGTGACGTTGACGCTGCCCGCCGCGAATGCGTTGACGGGCGTCACCACGCAAACGCTCAACGCCAAAGCGAGGCTTATGGCCACGCGAATGATCTTGGAGGAGACGATCCTCTCCGATGTCTTTGCTTTCACGGCCCCTCCTTAGAACGGGATGTCTTCGCGGGCCATGCGGGCGTTGGCGCGGGCTGCGGCGTTGCGGCCGAGCCTCTCGCTGCCGTCGCGTGCCGAGCGTGCGCGGTCGGCGAGGCTCTCGAGGTACTCGGTCCGGTTCTGCTCGATCGCATCCCTGATCTGGGCGGGCATCACCTTGACCACGTCCTTGACCTCTACGCCCTCGTCGTTGACGACGGGCTTGCCGTCCTCGTCGAGGATGCTCCTGCGGAGCCAGACCTCGCGCTCGGTGAGGAGCGGGATGTCCCGGTAGTCCTCGCCGCGGTATCGCGACTCGTTGACGAACAGCGGGCTGAACTGGTAGTAGCTGACGTCGTGCCCGTCGATGACCGTGCCCTTGGGCAGGGTCACGGAGTTGAAGGTCCTTGTCTCACCGGTCCTTCGGTCGGTGTACTCGATGTCCGTGCGAACGAAGTTCTTGTGCAGCGTGACATAGGTGTTCTTTGGTGTTTCCTGGCTCATGCGAGCCCTCCTTTACGTCTAGTGCCGGCATGTTGTGGAAGTGCCGGGGTTCTTGGGTGCCAAGGGCTACCTGCCCATCCGATGTCCCTCCCTTCTCCTGATCTGCTCGACCGCGGGGACGTTCTTGGCGCGCTGCGCCCTGGACGAGAGGCCCTCGTCAAGGAGCAGCGCCCTCTCGAACTCTCCGTAGCCGATGCGCTCGATGTCGTCTGGTTCGTACCCGAGGTAGGCCTCGGCGGCGTCGACGAGCTCCTCGGCGTCGGAATAGCCCCAGTTGAAGCCGTTCATCACCTCGGTCCACCCGCCTTGTCGCCTGGCCCACAGGGAGAACGAGAAGCCCAGGGTGTCCGCTCCGGTCGGGTCTGGTGCCGCATGGGCCTCCAGGAGCAGGCGCGATCCGTCCTCTGGGTCGTTCATCATCCATGCCGCTTCCGGCGTGGCCCCGCTGTTCGGTTCGTACAAGTTCTCTTTCCTTTCTCTTAGAATCCGCTAACTATGTCTCGAGCCCACGCTCCGCTCTTCACGAGCGAGAGGATGAGCAGGATGCACATCGCCAGGTACTGCAGCGCGTACGTGAGGCCGTTCGCGACGGTGTCCACGGGGGTGCCCGTGCCGGGGTTCGCGCCGGTTATCCCTCCGAGGATCACGGGGAAGGCGATCAGGAGGATGACGATGATCAGGCCTGCGATGCAGACGGCGGTGAAGTTCTTCAGATACCCGACTCCGATCTGCCTGGTGTCGTCCAGGGCCATGAAGGCAAGCGGGATGGGGCTGAACGCCGCCATGATGTAGAGCTGCAGCGCTCGAGCCCAGCACACGACCAGGGCGACGATGTAGGCGGCCAGCACCACCACCCAGCTGATGAGCGAGACGATGAGCATGGCCAGCAGCGCCGGGATGTCGTCGTCGGTGGTGACGATGGACACCGCCGCAAGGTCCAATGCGCCGCCGGTCCCGAACAGCGCCATGACCCTGTCGATGGCGATGCCAATCACCTCGTAGATCGACTGCATCAGCTCGAAGCTGTGCTGGATCAGGAACAGGAACACGGCGAAGAAGACGAGCAGGAACACGACCTCCTTGACCCCGGGCATCGACGCGTTGCCGTCGACCCTCTGCGAGATCTGGATGAGCTTCACGGTGAACACGAGGGAGAGCACGCCGCAGCCGATGGGAAGGATGGCGACCCTCCACACGCCGTGGGCGATGTCGTACATCGACACGCTTCCGGAGGTGGTCAGCATCGAGCTGAAGTCGGCGCCGAGGATGCCGTCGTATCCGATTCCCTTGAGGACGTCGACCTGCTTGGAGAACATCCAGTTCGCGGCATCCCTCAGGAGCTCCGCCAGCCAGTTGTTGATGTCCCCGGCGATGTCGGCGTAGGCGCTGTGCGCAGGGACTAGCAGCACCGTGAGGAGGGCGAGAGTCATCGCGAAGGCGATTTTGAAGCGGCGGTCACCGATGGCTTTGTTGACGATGGACATGTGCATCACATCGCGGAGATCTTGCCCGTCTTGCCGTCGATCGTGACGGTCACGATGGTCGCGTTGGGGTCATCGAGGGTGAAGGTCGAGCTGGTCCTGTCGTTGTTGGCGTCGATGTAGATCTCGCCGTCCCAGCTCGCGGTCTTCGCGTACGGGCACTTCGCGGTCACGTATCCCTGCAGGCACTCGGCGATCTTCGCCTGGTCGATGCCGGTCAGGATTGCCAGGTATCCGACGTTTCCCGTGATGCCGAGCTCGACGCTCTCAGGCGCGTCGATGGTGTAGGACGCCGCAAGCTTGAAGGAGTCGCAGGCGATCACGAGGCTGCCGTCGCCTGCGACGTCGACCCTTATGGTTGACGGGGACTGCGTTGACGTGAGGCTGTCGCTGACCCAGATGGACTCGGAGAAGCCGCTCTCGTCGGAGGTTGACTTCTCCGGCGTCCAGTAGGTGATCTTCTCCTCGTCGCCGGACCTCTCGACGAAGGCGCCGTTCACTATGGACATGGCCGACTTGCCGTCCTGGGAGGTCCACTGGGTCCCGAGCAGCTTCTCCAAGCTGTCCTTTGCCTCCTCGGCATCGACGCTGGCGGCCTCTCCCTGCTCCTGGCCGGGTTGGTCTTGCTGGCCGCTGTGGACCATGGTGCAGCGTGCGCATCCCGCCCCGATGAGCACGAGAAGGGCCACGCATGCGAGCGCGGCCATGGCCTTGCTCTTCCTTTCCATTCCTTGCTCCTTTCTAGTGACGCGCCGTAAGGGCGCATGTGAAGTAGTTGACTCCCGTCGCGATCCTGCACACGTCGCCCGTGTGCGGCTCGTGTATGTACTTGTCGCCGCCGATGTAGATGGCGACGTGGCCGTACTTGTAGAGGATGTCGCCGGGTTTCGCCTGGGATATGGGTATCTGCCTCAGCTCGTTCTTCTGGTCCTCCGTGTAGTGGCTGATGCGAATGCCCGCCTGCCTGTAGCAGTACTGCGTGAGCCCGCTGCAGTCCAATCCCTTTCCCGGGGTTGATCCGCCCCAGACGTACGGCACGCCGAGCTGGCTGTATGCGGCGGCGACGATGGTGTTGCCCGCCTCCTCGCCGGCTTTGAAGTCTTCCAGGCTCAGCCCGTCGAAGCGCCTGAGGCCGTAGGTGTCCATGATCGACTTCAGCGTCTCTACGTAGCTCGAGTCCGTGGCCCAGCCCGCTTCCTTGAGGCCCTCGGCCATCTTGTCGGAGTCGTGGTTTGCCATGGCCTCCCTGATGAGCGGGTTGTTCGCGTACCTGTCTGCCTGGAGGAACACGCGGCTCCTGAAGCGGATGCATTCCGCATCCCCCTTGAAGACGATGAACTGGGCGGTGATCGTGTAGTGGCTGCCATCTGCCGCCTCCTCGCCGGTCGCCCAGGATGTCTTTCCCGCGACCTCGGGGGCGGAGGCGTACGATGAGGCCCATTTCATGCCGAAGAGGTTGTGGTCCCTTGTGGCCAGCTGGCTCATATGGTCGCCTTGGCCGCTCTCGCAGATGATCTGGGCGATCGTGCAGCCTGCGGGGTGCCCGTACTTCTCCTGGGCGTCCAGGGCCGCCTCGACCATCTCGTAGGTGATGTACGGGGGGAGCCCCTCCATCGCCTGCTTGTTGGCCTCGTTCTCCCAGAAGCCGAAGAGCGCTGAGACAATTTGTCCCACTAGCAGGGCGCCCAGCACGAAGGCGACGATTCCGGCCACCACTCCTGCGACGGGTATTCCGGCGCTGGCGATGGCCCCTGCGACGCCCGCGGTTCCCTCGGCCGTTGCCGCCGCCG
>OGYY01001799.1_pt1 | contig 17484 bp, 20 predicted proteins | sample 1576671 | NCBI WGS metagenome assembly OGYY01 (sample SAMEA3541593, study PRJEB24748) | human gut metagenome | biome: human gut; feature: human-associated habitat; material: faeces | place: China | collected 2012 | reverse complement strand
ACAGTGTTTGGAGTGTAAAAATGATTCAGAAGCATTGCTTTGAATGCGGTACGGCATTGATTGAAAAAGAACTGGAAGAAGAGGGCATTGTGCCTTATTGCCCGAAATGCCAGCAATACCGGTTCCCGATGTACAATGTGGCAGTCAGCATGATTGTTGTGGATGAGGAAACCGGGAAAATTCTGCTCATCCAGCAGTACGGCAAGCCCTCTTATATTCTGGTGGCTGGATATGTGAATCGCGGTGAGGCAGAAGAACACGCCGTGGTGCGGGAAGTCCGGGAAGAAACCGGGTTGGAAGTAGAGCACCTCCGGTTCAACCGTACCAAGTTTTTTGAGCCGTCTAACACGCTGATGTGCAACTTTACCGCTTTCGTCAGAACCGCAAAGGCGCTGCATATCAACCACGAAGTGGACCGCTGCAAGTGGTTCACCCCACAGGAAGCCAGAGAAAACATCCGTCCCAACAGCCTTGCAGCGGAATTTTTGAATGCGTATCTGGACGAAGTGGGGAATAAGCCGATGGAGATGTGATTCGTGGCTGTGCCACGGGAATTTTGACGGAAAGTATGGAAAAAAGTTGGTTCGGCCTGTTTCGGTTGACTTTTTTATAAAGAATCGGTATATTGATACTATGTAGTATCAATAAGTATCAACTGCGAGGTGGACAGAATGGATGGGGCACAGTTTGCCAAAATGCTTTCAGATAAGCATTTGTTTGAACTCAATCGGATGGAATACAAGTACTCGACTGTCAGCGTCAAAGAATTTGCCGAATTGCTGCGGCAAAACTTTGCGCAGCCTCTGCCGTTGACTGATTTTTCTGGAAATAAGCTGTTTTACCTGCCGAACCTCGCGCAAATTTCAACAAATGGTATGAAGCAGTTGCTCTCTGTCCCTGTCAGTGGACAAAACTTCGGTTTGTCGGCGATGACCGAGGAAATTTATGCGACTTTTCAAATTGAAAGTATCCGCTCGACCCGCAGCAGTATCCGTTATATCCTCGATGGTTATGCCCCTCGTGATGAACAAGAAGCCCGCATCTATGGTATGAAGCGCGGACTGGAGTTTATCGCGAATCGTCAGAATACGATCACCGAGGAGAATCTGCATTACCTATATCAGATCAGCACAGGGGATTATCTCCCGGATGAAGATCGATTACTGCCAAACCACTTTTATCGGCATGGCGAGGTTTTTATTGTGGGCGGTGAAGAACCCAGACCGGGACTTCCGGCAGAGCGGCTTCCCGGTGCCATGAAATGTCTTGTCGATTTTGCGAATGCCAATGACGGCATCAATGAGCTGCATAAGGCTGCCATTCTGCACTTTGCCTTTGCGTACTACCACCCCTATTTTGACGGGAATGGACGCACTGCACGGCTATTCCACCTCTGGTATCTTGTTCAGCAGGGCTATCCTGCGGCACTGTTCACGCCGTTTTCCCGATACATCGCTGAAAACAAGGGCGTATATTACAAAGCCTACGAACGCGTGGAGAGAAATGCTCTGATTTCCGGCTATACGGATGTGACTCCCTTTCTGTTCTACTTCTGCAATGAGGTCTATAACCGCCTGCAGGTGGATGCAGTCCCGCCGAAAACTGATCTTGAGGTATATCAAACTGCTCTTGCGGAAGGAAAAATCACAGAAAAAGAACGGCTGCTCTGGGAGCATGTTCTGTCTGCTTATGGTGCAGAGGAGTTTACCACAAAGCAGCTGGAAAAGGATTTCCGAAACGCTGCGTATGCAACCATTCGGACGTTTGTGATGAAATTCCATGAGATGGGGCTGCTTACTGCAAGAAAAGCAGGAAACAGGGTGTTCTATCATGTCGGTGGGACTTCTGACGGTCGGCCATTATAATGAATCCAAAAGGAGTACGTTATGAAAACGATTCGTGTTGTGGCCGCTGTGATTTGCGACTCCATGCAGGAAAAGCGCAAAATCTACGCTACCGCCCGCGGTTATGGTGACTACAAGGGTCAATGGGAGTTTCCGGGCGGCAAAATCGAGCCGGGTGAAACCCCGCAGCAGGCTCTGAAGCGGGAAATTGAAGAAGAACTGGACACGGAAATCGCCGTGGAGGATTTAATTGGTACAATCGAGTACGAGTATCCGGCGTTTCATCTTTCCATGGACTGCTTCTGGTGTGAAGTGGTTTCCGGCGATCTTGTTCTGAAAGAAGCGGAAGCTGCGCGGTGGCTGACGAAGGAGGAGTTTGATTCCGTTCCGTGGCTTCCGGCGGATCGGACCATTTTGGATGTTATCAGAAGTTCAATGCAGCCAGTGAAACCACTCCATACCAGCGAATATGACAACGAACCTCTGCAGAGATGCTGAGTGTTTACGGCATGAAGGATGAACTGCGCCGTCCCATGATGCTGCTGGTGAAAGCCGCTACGGGAACAGCAATGGTATCAGACGATCACTACAGCGAAACAAGGTGGGCAGAGCATAAAAAGTTGGTGTGCAGAGAATTCTCCTTTATCATCATGCCTGCCGCATAAGAGCGGCAAAAATTTTTCTGACAGGTTCAGTATAATCCTTAAAGTTGACTTCAGGTCAAGAGCTTTTTTGAATTTATAACAGTCGTGTCGAAAGACATCCCGTCTGAGGGCAAAGCGAAGGTTTTGCTTTTCAGGCGGGATTTTTTTGCTTTTTGGGACTGTTGTATACAATACATGGACTAAGAGGGTGGGTGACTTGGACTACGAGTCCATAAACTTTTGCTCGAAAGTACGATACACTATTGTCACGGCAGCGGCCCACCTCCGAAAGGGAGCGGGAGCCGCAGCCGGGCGGACCTTGAAAATTGAATATGCAGCTTCAGGTACTTCCAGATAATGATACTTCCGTAATTCGCGGCCCGGTCATAAAGAAGACGGGGTGGCCGAGAGGCCAATGGAGTGGTGCAAATCCAACGCCTGATTGTTTCCCTTTCTCAGGGGTGCCGGGGGCAAATTAAGAGAAACCATACAAAACCTTTTCCAAACGCCGTTCGAGGGTAACCACGGACGGCGTTTTTATATATCAGCGAAAAGGAGTACGCAAATGAACCGCAAGACCACAAAAAAGGTGGATGAATCCACCCTGACAACTTTGTGCGCCGTCTGCCGAGGGGCATTTTTGGACGCAAAGGGCGTCCGGCTCCGCAGAGCCGACCCCAGGCAGCTCGTCAAGGATGTCTGCACGTATTGCCAGACACGATATGGGTTTGACTACTACGTTCAGCCCGTTGTCCGTAAATCGAAAATGACCGGAAAGGAGAACCGACGTGAAACTGAGCCAGCTTAAAATTGACCCGGAGTTCCAAAGCAAAATTCCGCCGCTGCAGTTTGAGGAAGAACAGCAGCTTGAGCAGAACATCATTGCCGAGGGTCGTCTTCTGAATCCCATCATCACATGGAATGGCTACATTCTGGATGGGCACACCCGCTACCGCATCCTGAAAAAGCACGGCTTTATCAAGTTTGAAGTGGAAGAAATCCAGCTTGCGAACAAGTACGAAGCGCTTGCATGGATCTGCAAAAATCAGCTTGGCCGCAGAAATCTCAGCCCAGAACGAAAGAAGTTTCTTCTGGGCAAGGAGTATGAATCAAACAAGCTGGCAGTGGGCGGGCAGCCCGGAAATTGCAATAAAGTAAATCGATGTGATCAAAATGATCACATCGATTCAGAAAAACGCACTTGCGAACGAATCGCCGTAGAACATGGTGTTGGGTCTGCGACGGTACGACGTGCCGAAAAGTATTCACGAGGCATTGATGCTGCGGAAGAAGCGGTGCCCGGTGCGCAGGAAGAGATCCTGACCGGGCATATCAAGGCGACGGATGAACAAATCGTAGCGCTTGCTTCAATTCCAAAGGAAGAACGCCCGGCAATTCTTGAGGAACTCAAGAAGAAAAAGAGTGACCGTGATGATACGGTCCTCGAACGTCTGAAGCCGAGCAAGCCACCACCGAAGCCAAAGTCTGCACCGCAGAAGAAAAAGCCAACGGCAACGGAAAACAACACGACGTCGCAGGCAGAACAGCCGGAAACGCCGGTACAGGAAACGATCACCGAGTCCCCGCCGGAAGAGGAAATTGAGCCGACCAGCAATGCGCCACCAAGTTTTCTTCAGAGCATACAGGGTCATAAACGGCACTTGTCCGAAGAAGACAAGGCCCGACTGCAGGCCTCGGTGGATGCCCGTTACCAGGATAAAGCAGCAGCAACCGGCTCCATCATGCTGTGCGAACTGCAGGGAGCAACGGAAGAGTTTATCTTTCGGTGGAATGTTATTTTCCAGGAACACCCGGATGTTCTGACCGATAAAACCTGTCGAAAAACCATTTTTGAACTGCTTGACCGGATGACAAACTATCTGAAAACCATAAAGGAGGAAAAGTTATGATGAATTCCAATCTGAACCTGAACACTTTGCCTGAATGCAAGTTTGCCTATCAGATGGTAAACAGTGCACTACTGATCCCGTGTATTGAATATCAGCGTATGCTGCGGATGGAGAAGGTTTCGCAGATCGCGGAAAACTTCTCGGAGTACATCGCGAACGAGCCGAAGGTCAGCTACCGGGATGGGCGCTTCTATGTTTTTGATGGGCAGAACACGGTGGAAGCCCGTCGAACCTGCAACGGTGGCAAGGATGTGACGATTCGCTGCAAAGTCTTTTACGGCCTTACCAAAGAAGACGAAGCAACGCTGTTTGCGATTCAGACCGGCAATGCTACATGCCTGACGGCGGGCGAACGCCTTCGTGCAAATCTGGTGGCCGAAAACCCGGATGCACTTTACTTTGTGGGGATCACGTCGAATGCCGGTGCGGAATTTGCCTATGACGGCATCCGGGCACCCTGGAAAATCTACTGCATCGGAACGGCATACGAGCTGTACAAGCAGTATGGCTGTGAGCGCTACGTCGAGATGCTTCACATCATCAACGAGGCGTGGAAGGGCAATGTGGATTCCTACCTTGCCGGTGTAATCCGGGGTGTGGCCCGCTTCATCTCCGTATACGAGGGCGAGTACAGCCGGGAGCGGCTGGTGCAGCAGCTGGCAAGGACACACCCGAAAACCATCACGCAGCTGGCTCAGAAAGACACCGGAAGTTCTGCAAACCGCCACATGCGGCAGATTCTTCGTATCTATAACGGTGCCAGCCGTGAGATGAGTCTGCCGCTGAAAAACTGACAGTTTCGTTTTACCTCCTGAACAACAGCCGTCGTGGTATCCGTCTGCGGCGGCTGTTTCTTACATAAAAAGGAGGTTGATTTTTATGTTACCGAACAATTGGAGATATCTCAGAGGAGACATCTACTATGCAGACATGGAGCCGCATATCGGCTCGGAACAGGGCGGGAAACGCCCTGTGGTAGTTCTGCAGAACAACATTGGAAACCGTCATTCGCCTACATTGATCGTTGCAACTGTTACTACCCGGACGGAAAAGAAGAAAAACCAGCCCACCCATGTGCTGGTGGATTCTAACCCGGCCTTTGAAGAACCGTCCATGATTCTTCTGGAGCAGATCTTCACGATCGATAAATCCCGCATCGAATGCTTTATGGGCTATGCCAGCAAGGCTGAAATGCTCCGCATTGATATGGCTTTGCTGGTCAGTCTGGCTCTGAACGTTCTGAGCGGAAACCGCAGCGAATAGCGGACAACCAGTAACCCGTAAAAATGAGGTGATAGCGATGTAATCGGAGGTGAGTGAGCCATGCGAAAGAGTGCCCCCATTGAAGTGGTGGTACATTACCCCAAAACGAAAGAGGGATGGGACGAACTCGGAAAACGGGTCGCAACCGCCCACGCCAACTATGTGATCGAAAAAATCGACCGTCTGAACTGCCCCACATGGCAGAAGCTCGAATTGCTGCAGGCGGTGATCGATACTACCAAAGGAACCTACAAACCCAAAGAACACCAAAAGCCCGGCTGGCAGCCGAGCCGATAAACAAAGCCCCACGCTCAACATATGCTTTTCTGCTCTGACCAGAGACGGTCAGATTCAGAGGCAGTGTTGAGCGTGGGGCTTTTTGTGTTACATAAGTTTTTGGAATTTTGCTGACAAAAAAAAATCATTGATTGTTGGCGGCCAATATGGTATTCTTTTTGTAATGGAAGGTGAAGTGCATGAATCGTCGCAGCGTGAAAATTATGAGAAGAAAAGCAGGGGGAACAGCAGGAAAGAATGCAGAAAAGTATTCGGTCAATCTCCCGGCAGTGTGGCTTCGTGCGATGGGAATCCAGAAAGATAACCGGGTAGAACTTTCTTTTGACGGTGAAAAAATCACCGTCCGACCGCTTGCATCAACAGACTCGGAACTGTTCCGCAGAAATGCAGAACAGAAAGGACATCAGCTGAAAGAATATCGGTATTATGACGGAGATACGTTGTGTACCGTGATTTTGGCAGATTTTACAGCGGAGCAGATCTGCATCGAAAACAAAGTTGACGAAATACTGGATACTGCGTTTGGTGTGAACGAAACGCCCTCATGGGAAGACTTCCTGGCCTTTCTGGCAGACCGATGCATTCCGAAAACACGAAAGGGCTTGGATTACTATCTGGATGCTGTTGGCGTTCCGGAATATGACCCGGTTCTGCTTGTTGAAAAGACGCAGGGAAGAATGGCGGAGGATAACAAATGGCTGGAAATCATCTGACATGGCATACCAATGACAGGGTCGTGGTGACAACCTCGCGTGGAAATCAGGAAAAATGGTTCGATGCGGAGAAAAATCTCTGGTATAAGGTGGATGATGGCTGCTTTGAGGCACTGGCAGAAGCTGTTTCCAGTGAAGTCCTGCGTAATTTTACAAATGCAGTTCAGCTGCCGGGAATCTCCGTGGCAAATTACTGGGTCGATACGGCCGAGGTTCATGGTTTGAAACGAGTGGTTTCGGTACGATCCTCGATAAATATCTATGCTATTACCCAAAACAGTTCCGCTTTTTGCTGAAAGAGCGTATCGAAACCGTCCTGATGGAGCAGCAGAAAAAGCTTTTTGAAAAGTAAAAGCTCTTGCGTCCCGTGAAAAAAGAAGGTAATATAAATACAGAGCAAGACACAGAACGCAGGGAGGGATGAAAACCATGTTTTACGAGATCATGCACCGGGAAAGCTGTGTGGCACAACTCAGCACGACAGGGGAATGCAGGGTCTGCCTCGAGGATTTCATGCCCTATGATCTGGTTCTGGTGGAATCGGATGATTTTGACGAGCGCATCAATAATGTAACGAACTTTTACTATTGGTGCGCCTCCCGGATGTTGACGTTGGATCGCACCTACGCCAAGGAAATCCTGAACAGTATCGGTGCATCTCAGAGTGTTACGGACAGGGAACGAGCACAGATTGCATTATCTTACCATTGTCTGTCTTTGCTGGATGTGTTCTGGGTGAAAGAAGAAAACGAGAAGATTCGATTCGAGGATATCAACCTTTTTGCACACTCCTTAAGCAATGCGCTTGTGGATATTGCGCTGCGGGGGCACCAAATGACGGTGACAAACGCCCATCTTCTGGCAAATGACCTGTCTACGGGCGGCTTGTACCCCAAGGCGTGGGTGCGAAAAGAGGATGGCTTCTATCTTTACAAGGATGGTGGCAGGGAAGCGGTGGAACGTGAAGTGCTGGCAAGCAAAATCTGCCGGTGTTTTGACTGCCATCAGGTACTGTATGAGCAGGGAATGTTTGAAAATGAGCTGATTTCTATCAGCAAAATCATGACATCTCAGCGATACAGTCTTGTGACCTATGCAGCCTATGACGTCTACTGCACGAACCATGATTGGAACACGCTGGATAAGATCTTAGAGCTGGATGCTCCCGGCTACTATATGATGAACATTCTGGATTATCTGGTGGGCAATACTGACCGTCATTGGGAAAATTGGGGTCTGCTGGTAGACAACGAAACCAATCAGCCCATCCGTCTGCATGACCTGATGGACTTCAACCGGGCGTTTCAGCAGTACGACACGCCAGAAGGCGCGAACTGTCTGACCGTGGGAAAACGCCATCTGAGCCAAAAAGATGCTGCAGTGGAAGCGGTGCGGAACATCGGACTGAACCAAGTCCGTCAGGTGGAGCACACCGTATTCTCCAAGCATCCGGCATGGAAAGCAACGTTTGAAGAACGACTGCGTGTTTTACGGAACGCCATGTAAGTCAGAGCGAATATCAGAATAATTGAAACAGAATGATTCCATAACGAAAGCCCGTCTGCGCTGCCACATATCGTGGCTTGCAGATGAGCTTTTTCGTTTGGCCGGAGAAAAATTACCATACCTCACATGCGAAGCATAGATGGAAAATCGGGCCTTAAAGATTTCGAAGGTATTCTTCAACGTTTTGGTATTGGATGCCGTTCAGGATCTGATCTTCACCACGGTAGAGAACAAATTTTCCGGTGATGGGACCATAGCGATGTTCTGTTTGGGCACATTTTTCAGAGTCGATCAAATGGCGGTATTGGAATGGGGCGATTTCCATACTGTGCTTGATCTCAAAAATCTGGCAGGAACCGGCGGCAGGATCGAACACCACCATATCAAATTCACCAATAGGAAACTGAAGTACAAAAACTTCCTTTCCGGGGGTTGCTATCTTGGTTTCCAAAAGAACAATGTCTTCCAGCATTCGTCCTTTGATCTCAGTGAGAATACGCTCTTGTACGGCAGTGCGTTCCGGCAGGGAAAGGGCACTGAAGGTTTCATCCAGAAGAAGACTGTGAATCAGTGCGGATGCCTGAGCGTAACGGAGACCGGGTTGAGCGATAACGGTTCGAGTGGACTTCGTATTTACCTTTGGAAGATGACGGATATCAATATCCCGTGTGAGATCCAATAGGTCCAGATATTCTTTGATTTCTGCTGCATGGTCTTCATCCAAAACCACAGTTTGTTCTGATTTGTTGAGAATTTCCAGAAGATCCCGTAAACGGTCTGTTACCGCAGAAAGATCAATGTGGTCGAGGATGTCTATAGGATTGCTGCGGTCCCGGCGAAGGTTGTTTGCGGAAACACCGAGATCATGAGATTTGAAATCCTGTGTTAATACCTCCAGCGTAAAGCGGTGATTGATATCTTTGACAACGCGATTGATGGCACTGGTTAACTCATTTTTATCGTATAGGTCGCGTAAATTTCGGAAATGGTCTTCATATTGATAGCAGCGCAAAGAGTGTTGAATGTTATGCGCGATGGCTGTGTCTACATATTCATCGGCGCGTTCTTTGCTGGCAAATGTGGAGCTCTCATTATAATGAACACCGCCAAGGCTCATTGTACCGCCATAACGGATGTATTCATCAATGCCGTGAATCCCCAGAACGGATTCAAATTCGCGGTAGGGAATAAAGGTAGTGTGCAGAAGAATACAACGGTCATAAAGCTGTTCGTCCTCGGTAAACAGAAAGCCGAGAGAGTCTGTGCCTGAAAGTACAATTCTCATGCCGCTTGCTGCAAAAATATCAGAAAACAGTGCAGCACCCTCGATGAAATCGTCCAGCAGGGTGACTTCATCCAGGAATACATATTGAAAGCCCTGCGATTCCAAAACCTTTAAGTCGGTATTTAAGGCAGCAAGCGTATCCTGAGCAGTGATTTGGATGAATGCAGACTTCATCAAGTCTGTATCATTCATTTCGGCGAGGGCTTGCCGAATCATAGTTGTTTTTCCGGTTCTGCGCAAACCATAGAGAATAAAAACTTTGTCCTGTGCTTCACCGTATAGAAAATTATGCAACTGTTGAAAACACTCTCGTTTTTTGTATCGTTTGACAGAAGCAGAGAATGTGCGCAGAGCGGCACCAATGCGGACATTTGTGGTAAAAGCAGCAACGTGAGTCGGTGCTGCCTTCGGCAACATCTTTTTCAGTGCCTTCAGCTCCTGCTCTAACTCTTTTCGCTGCTCAATCTGTGCGCGAAAAGAATCTAACACTTCAGCGGGGATGTACTTTTCATGGCGCTTCTTATTTTCTGTCCAGCGATGATAATAATATTCGCGCCCGGTTACAGTTTTCTTTACAATCGAACCGGGAGGAAGCATGGCGATTTTTTGCGCCAACTCGTTCATGTGAACCTGCAATTCGCTCTGTTCCATAAGGTGCCTCCTATTCTGTTGAAATAGCGTCTATAAGTATTATACCCCTTTATACCCTTTTACACAAGGGTATAAAGGGGTATAATGAAAAATTCTTTTGACCGGAGAAAAATTACCATACCTCACATGCGAAGCATAGAAAGAAAATCGGGCCCAAGATTTTCGGCCAGAAGCCGGAAACACTTTTGGCTGATGGTTTTCTGTCCGGTCTCCCAGCAGCGAATACTTGTCCTGCCTACCTTGGCATGGTCGGCAAGCTGCTGACGGTTCCAGCCTTTTGTCTCCCGGTATCTGCGGAGGAAGTCTCCTCTGCCCCGGTGCAGAAACAGGGTGTAGTCGTCCAGAATATCCTCCACCGGGATGCCGTAAAGGGCGGCGAGCTTGTCCGCAAGTTCGGGCGTGAAGCTGCGGTGAAATGCGCCGCTTTCCAGATCCCGATAGAGCCATTCCTCCATGCCCACCATGGCAGCAACCTCTTTTTGCAGCAGGTCAAGACCATAGCGGCACCAACGCAGACGGTCCCATGGGTTCGGGATGTCGGCGTAAGAGTGGTACATACGGTAGAACGCCTGCGCCTCTACGGTGGTGCGGGGGCCTGCCAAAGTTACCTGCAAGATGTATAGAGGGGTTAGACCATGACCCTCACATGACACCCTCTGAAGCAGAAAAAAGGAACCGCTCTCTCGGCTCCAAAAAATCCATTTTGACGTAGATGCGTCATTGCGTGAAAGAGATGGATTCTCTTTTCCATCTGAAAGTGCGCTGGGGAGAGGATAGCAAATGAGCTTCGGATGCACTTCCGGAGGGAGCGGAAAAGCGGGACCACCGTGTCGTTGCAGGAAACACTGGAGGCGGGCAAGGACGACACGGCACTGACCCTCTCGGACGTGCTGCAGGACGGCTTCTGCATGGAGGACAGCTGTGAGCAGCAGGACGAGGCCCGGCGGCTGCGGCAGCTCATCGAAGGGCTGCCGGCGCGGGAACGGAAGCTGATCCTGCTGCGGTATGGCCTGGCCGGTCAACCGCCGCTGACCCAGCTGGAGACCGCAAAGCTGCTGCAGATCAGCCGGAGCTATGTTTCCCGCCTGGAGACCCACGCGCTGGAACTGCTGCGGGAAGGGTGGGGCGGATGCCGGTAAAAATTTTGACCTTCATCGCGGAGTGCTTTCACACCGAAGCGAAAAACGCCGCCTGGAACGCATCCAGTTCCTCAAACCGGTACAGGCGGTTCAGTGCCTCCACCAGCTCCTTTTTCGAGAGGCGGGGCGGCAGGCCCAGGGCGTTGAGCAGCGCATATTTCCGCTCGGCGCTGCCCGGTGTGCCGGAGAGCCCCCAATCGTAGAGGTCGGCATAGGTGATGGCCCGGCCCTCCGGGCGGGGGACAGCTGCGCCAGCCTCCGCACCGAGGGCGTCTTTGAGCGCCTGCAACACGATGGCGTCGTCCACGCCCTCCACGCCGAGCAGACCCTCTTTGCCGGGCTGCGGCTTCCGCTTTTCCTTGCCGTGGATGGCAGGCACATAGGCCTGCACCACGTGTTCGGCCCCCACCAGATTGGTGATGTAGGTGCGGATGCGGAACCCGGCGGCGTCCGAATCCGTGAACAGGATGAGCCCGTTTTTCTTTGCCAGCGCCTTGAACAGCTGCTGGCGCTTTTTATCCTTATAAATGCCGAATCCGTCGGTCAGAAGGATCAGCGCGTCTGTCAGGTGGGAAAGGCGTGCCGCATCGTATTTGCCTTCCACCACCAGCACCCGGTCGGTGTGGAGAAGTTCTCGTTCGCTCATCGTCCGCTCCCCGCCAGCGCCAGACGGCAGAGAGCTGCTTCCAGCAGTACCTCCGCGTCTACGGGCTGGCTTTTCAATGATCTGTCCAGATCCAGCAGGACCTGCAAGCAGGCTTCCAGCTGGCCGAGGGTGTAGTGGCTGGCGGTCTCGGCCGAGCGCTTGAGCCGGTAATCGCTGCCCTTGTAGCCGAACTCCTTGAAAACGGTGCTGTAGCTCTTGCGTCTGGCGCTGCCCAGCTTGACCCGGTAGAGGTCCACATAGCTGCCGATGAGTGCCGCTGTGATGGCGATGGGCTCCTGCTGCAGCCGGAGCAGAGCCTGTAATTTTTTGCAGGCCCCGGTGGCGTTTTTGGCCGTGATCATCCGGGTCATCTCGAAGACATCGGCCTCCAGGCTCACGGTGCCCATCTCAGCCACCATGGCCGCAGTGACGGTCTGGTAGCCGGAGAGGGCGCAGAGCTTGTCCACCTCGTTTTCCAGCAGGAAGGGGTCTTCACCGCAGCGCTCCAGCAGGGCAGTGGCGGCACCTTCGGGCAGGGTAGCACCCTGCGCTTTGGCCCGCTCGATCATCATCACCTTGAGCTCGTAGGGTTTGGGCTTGGCCAGCTCTTCGGCATAGCCGAGCTTTTTGCAGGCAGCGGTGAGCTTCTGCGCCCGTTTGCCGGTCTTGAGCTTGCCGCGCTCCAAAGGAAACACGCTGCCCAGCACGACGACGGCATTTTCGAGGCTGGAAAGCGTTTCGCACAGCGCATCCAGATCTTTGTCGCTGTAGGCGGCGGGGTCCAGTTCGGGCAGGACCACCACGCGCCGGGTGCCGAAAAATGAGATGGTGCCCGCCGCCATGATGAGCTGTTCCAGCTCCGGAGCGGCACCGTCCAGCACGGTGGTTTCTTCGTCACTGTCGGCCGAGAGCAGCCGCACGGCAGCCGCCACGGCCTGCCGCACCAGATACCGCTCGCTGGAATAAAAATAGTAGACTGGGCAGCTGCTTTCTGCCAGCTGCCGGAGCTTTGCTTCCGTTGCCAAAGGGGAGACCTTCTTTCGTTTTTGCGGGGGATCTTCTGCCCCGCAGATGCCGGGAGATTCGATATCCATAGTGTAGCGGACTTGCGGGGCGTTGTCAATGCACAGTGCACAGGGGCCTGGCAAAAAAATGCTGCCTGCCCGGACGCAAAAAAAGCCGGGGCGGGGCTTTTCGGGAACGGAAAAACATGATATACTGAAAACGCTTTTCTCAAACATTCGGCAAAGAGGAAACGAATGAAAATGCAGGGGGCCGACCCTGCCGGAAGTAAAAAATGCCCGGCCTCCGCGGGCCGCGAAAGGATGAAGCCATTACGAAACGTGCCAAATTTACGTTGCAGCTGCAATACAACTCCCCGGTGATCCTCACCTTTTTTCTGCTGTCGCTCCTGGTGCTCTTTCTGGGCCAGTGGACGAACGGCTGGACGACCATGCACCTGTTCTGCGTCTATCGCTCCTCGTTCAAAGACCCGCTGTTCTATGTCCGGCTGTTCGGCCATGTGCTGGGCCATGCCAGCTGGGATCATTTCCTGAACAATATGCTCCTGCTCCTCGTCATCGGCCCGCCGATGGAGGAAAAATACGGCAGCATCCCGCTGCTGGAGGGCATCGTCTTCACGGCGCTGGTGTCCGGTGTGCTGCAATGCGCGCTCTTCCCCCGCACGGCCCTGCTGGGCGCTTCCGGCATCGTGTTCATGCTCATCATGCTGGCGTCGCTGTCCGGCTTTTCGGGCGGCATCCCGGTCACGATGCTGCTGGTGGCGGCGCTGTATCTGGGCCAGCAGGTGTACGATATCGTCTTCGTGCATGACAATGTCGCCAACTTCATGCACATCGTGGGCGGCATCTGCGGCACGGGGTTCGGCTACTTCTACGCCCTGCGCCCCCAAAAACGCCGCAAGGCGTCCGGGGCAAAGCCGGGCCTGAAATTTGAAAAGACCTCCCGGCACAGGAACCGGTAAAATAAAAAATCCCCTTCCGCGCGGCAGGACCATGCGGAAGGGGATTTTTGTGCAGATGCGTTACAGCGTCTTGCAGAATTCTTTCAGATAAGCGCGGAAGGCCTCGCCGATCTCCGGGTGCTGGAGCGACAGCTCCACCTGTGCCTCGGCAATCTTGAGCTTGTTGCCCATGTCGTAGTGCTTGCCGGTGAACTCGACTGCGGTCATGCCGCCATAGTTGCGGGCGAACTCGGCCATGGCGTCGGTCAGCTGGATCTCGCCGCCGGCACCGGGTTTGGTGCGGGCAAGGATGTCGTAGATCTCCGGGGTCAGCAGGACGCGGCCCAGGATGGAGTAGTTGCTGAACTCCTGGCCCTTCTTGGGCTTCTCGATCATGTCATCTACGAAGAAGTAGTTGTCGTGGATGGGGGTGGTCTTCAGGCTGCAATAACGGCTCACATCGGCCCAGGGCACAGCGGAGACGCCTGCGGCCGGGCGGCCGAACTCCTCGTAGGCGCGGATGAGCTGGGCACAGACCGGGTCTTCGCCCCAGATGACGTCATCGCCATAGATGACCACGAAGGGGTCGTCGCCGGTAAAAGCTTTTGCCATGCTCACGGCGTGGCCAAGGCCCAGGGTCTGCTTCTGGCGGACGAAGTAGATGTTGGCCAGGTTGGAGATGCCCAGGCACTCCTCCAGCATCTTCTCCTTGCCGGGTGCGGCCAGCTTCTCTTCCAGCTCCGGGCTGCGGTCGAAGTGGTCTTCGATGATGCTCTGGTTGCGGCCCAGAATGATGAGGATGTCAGTGATGCCGGAACGGACGGCCTCTTCCACCAGATACTGGATGGCGGGCTTGTCCACAAGGGGCAGCATCCCTTTGGGCATGGCCTTGGTGGCGGGCAGCACACGGGTGCCAAGGCCCGCAGCAGGGATGACAGCTTTCGTGACTTTTTTCATGATTCAAAACTCCTTCGCAAAACTATCGCAGGCTGGGTGCATCAGCCGTAGACCAGATTGAGCAGGGCGTCCACATTGGGGCCCAGCAGCAGGGTGCTGGCGCTGCCGATGACCATCAGCAGCAAAAAGCAGCCGAACACCGCCGCAAAGCTGACGCCGCCCTGTGCGGCCAGAACGGCCTTGCGCTGGGCTTCGTCCGGGAACTCGGAGCGGATCTTCCGGATGCGGTCTGCCGCGCTCTTGCGGTAGAGCCACTTGCCGTACATGCCGCGCACGACCATGAGCAAAAAGCTCAGGGCCGAGCACAGGCGGGCCAGCATGACCATCGTGGAATCGCTCAGAGCGGGGGCCATGGTGCTGCCGGTGAGCTGCATCAGCTGCAGCAGGGTGGGCACGGCCAGCAGCAGCTCAGCTGCCAGGAAGCCGAATGCGGGCTTCCATGCCTTGCGGTAAAAGAAATAGAACGGCCCGAACAGCAGTGCCGAAAAACTCATGGAGATCTTGCTGTGCGCCAGCTGCATCCGGCAGTAGGTGCTCAGGTAGGCGGGGGACGCAGGGCCGATGTAGCTGGCCCAGTCCTTGCAGGGGATGCCGTCCAGCATCTCGTCCTTGCCAAAGGCGGCCTCATAGGCCTGCCGCATGGGGTCCTGGGGCATGGAGCCGGTCTCCTGATACTGGCGGTACAGGCTGGAATAATCAAAATTGCCCTCGCCGGGGCCGGCCGTGCGGTCGGCAGGCTCTTCGGCCCCTTCCGGCGGCAGCACGGCACCGCAGCAGCGGCAGTGGTCCTCGCTGCGCAGGGTGCGCTCGCCGCAGGCAGGGCAGGTGCACAGCTCGGATTCCTGATACGGGAACTTCCATTCGTATCCGGCGGCATGAGCTGGGCTGTGGATGCAGCGGCCCAGTTTTTCATAACAATCCCGGTGGTACGGTGCGCCGCAGTCGGGGCAGACGACGATATCGTCCTGCAGCGTCAGCGGCTTGCCGCAGCCCTCGCAGGGACAGCCATAATATTTTGGCATAACTTCCTCCCATAAATGGTACTTGATGCTATTATACTCCCATCCCGGAGAAAAGAAAAGGTGAAAATCTTCAAATTTCCAGCATGATGGTGATTTTTCCTCTTTACTTTATCACGGATTCCCGGTATACTAATGAAGTATCTGTGTATAAACTGTATCTTTTTGTAGCCCTCTCAGCCATCGCTGCGCGATGCCAGCTCTCCCGCAGGGAGAACCTCTGGCGGCCGGCTTTTGTGTTTGCCAGAATGCAAAGCGCGATGGACCTATGAGAAATAAGGGCGATACTTCTTATTTTTGAGAGGATATTGAGAATGATCACGACTGAAGAACTGAAAGTGAAGCTGGCCGAATACGGCACAGCGGTGAAGGACCTGGAAGAGGCCCTCGCCATCGAGGCCTCCCGCAAGCGTGTGCAGGAGCTGGAGCACACCATGTCCCGCCCCGGCTTCTATGACGATGCTGAGCTGAGCAAAAAGGTGTTCGACGAGGTGGGCGACCTGCGCGGCAAGCTGAACCGCTTTGAAAAGCTGCAGGGCCTGTACGATGACGCCGAAACCATGCTGGAAATGCTGGACGAGGAGTACGACCCGGAAATGATCCCCGAAGCCGAAGAGGCGGTCAACACCGTGGAGAAGGCGGTGGATGAACTGCAGCTCATGACCATGCTGAATGGCGAGTACGACCACAGCAACGCCATCCTGACCTTCCATGCCGGTACCGGCGGCACCGAGGCGCAGGACTGGGCCGAGATGCTCTACCGGATGTACAACCGCTGGGCCGCTGCCCACGGCATGACCGTGGAAGTGCTGGACTATCAGGACGGCGACGAAGCCGGTCTGAAGAGTGCTTCGATGATGGTCAAGGGCGCCAACGCCTACGGCCTGCTCAAGAGCGAGAACGGTGTGCACCGACTGGTGCGTGTTTCTCCTTTCAATGCCCAGGGCAAGCGAATGACCAGTTTCGCCAGTGTCTTCGTAACTCCACTGGTAGATGATACCATCGAGGTATATGTTGATCCAGCCAAGCTCTCCTGGGATACCTTCCGTTCGAGTGGTGCCGGTGGTCAGAATGTGAATAAGGTTGAATCCGGTGTCCGTCTGCGTTATTGGTATACCGACCCTGATACCGGCGAGGAAGAAGAAATCCTCATCGAGAACACCGAGACCCGTGACCAGCCAAAGAACCGTGCCAAAGCCCTGTTGCTCTTGAAGAGCCAACTCTACGACCGCGCCATGAAGAAGCGTCTGGAGGCTAAGGCTAAGATTGAGGCAGGTAAAAAGAAGATAGAGTGGGGAAGCCAGATTAGAAGTTATGTCTTCGACGACCGTCGTGTGAAAGACCACCGTACCAACTATCAGACATCGGATGTAGATGGCGTGATGGACGGCAAGATAGATGATTTCATCAAGGCATACCTGATGGAGTTCCCTACGAATGATGACGAACAACAATAATCATCTAAAAAACATACGACTATGAGTGGAAATAAAGACTTAAGAAGAGCCAAACATGAGGCTTATCAGAAGAAACAGGCTGCAAAAGGCGAGAAAGTAATCAAGTGGATATTCGGTGGCTTGATAGTCCTCGGTATTCTTTTTGCCATCTATGCAGCATCATTAGCATAAAACTATGAGTGGATTAGAG
>OGYY01001791.1_pt1 | contig 17545 bp, 13 predicted proteins | sample 1576671 | NCBI WGS metagenome assembly OGYY01 (sample SAMEA3541593, study PRJEB24748) | human gut metagenome | biome: human gut; feature: human-associated habitat; material: faeces | place: China | collected 2012 | reverse complement strand
CGCGGCGCGGGCGCTCCCCTCGCGCGACCAGTTCGTGCGCGCGTGGCGCGTTCTGGAGCGCGAGGTCGGGCCTGACGGCGTCAGCGAGCCCATGCTGCCGCTGCTGCGGCATTTGAGCTCGGAAATGGTCGGCGCGGAGACGTTTCTGCGCACGGCGATGTGTTTGCAGGTCTTTGCCGAGCGCGGGCTTCTTTCGATCGAGCGCAAGGACACGACCCTCACGCTCCGCCTGACGGCGGACGGAAAAAAGGTTGAGCTTAACAAGAGCCCCTACCTTTCCGCCCTGCACAGCTTTCTTTCGTAATTAAAGGAGACGATTCGGATATGACAGCACAGGATAAAGCATTAAAAGAGAATACCGCTTCGGCTCCCCTCCAGATCGTCGCGCCCGGCACCTGCGTGGAGACCGGCGAGCAGGCGGCGCTCGTGCTCGGCATGTACGACCACCTTGTCGAGATGATCCACCAGTACAACCCGAGCGCAGACTTTGCCCAGATCGACAAGGCCTTCCGCTATGCCGACACGCACCACAACGGTCAGCTCAGAAAGGACGGCTCGCCGTTTATCACGCACCCGCTCGCCGTCGCGCAGATCATCGCCGAGGAGCTGCGGCTCGACTCAGAGTCCATCGAGGCCGCCCTCATGCACGACTGCATCGAGGACACCTCCGCCACGTATGCCGAGATCGCCAAGGAGTTCTCCCCCGCGGTCGCGGATCTGGTCGAGGGCGTCTCCAAGCTGACGCGCGTGCAGTACGCCAGCAAGGAAGAAGAGCAGATGGAGAACCTGCGCAAGATGCTCATGGCGATGGCCAAGGACATCCGCGTCATTCTCATCAAATTGGCCGACCGGACGCACAACATGCGCACCATGGAGTACCAGACGGCGGAAAAGCAGCGGCAGAAGTCGCTTGAAACGATGGAAATTTACGCGCCCATCGCCCACCGCCTCGGTATGCAGCGCATCAAGTGGGAGCTTGAGGATTTGTCCCTCAAGTATCTCGACCCCGTCGGCTACGACGAGATCACCCGCTCGCTCGCGGCCAAGGAGGCCGAGCACGAGGCCTTTATGGAGCGCGTGCAGGCGCAGATCGAAGAGCGCCTGAAGGAGCAGCACGTCCCGTATCTCAAGGTCTACGGCCGCATGAAGCATCCCTACAGCATCTACCGCAAGATGTACGCGCAGAATAAGACGATGGACGAGGTGCTCGACCTCTTCGCGTTCCGCGTCATCGTCGACACCGTGGCCGACTGCTACAACGTGCTCGGCATCATCCACGACCTTTACCGTCCCATTCTGGGTCGTTTCAAGGACTATATCGGCACGCCCAAGCCGAACATGTACCAGTCGCTCCACACCACCGTCATCGGTGCGGACGGCATCCCGTTCGAGGTCCAAATTCGCACCGAAGAGATGCACGAGATCGCCGAATACGGCGTCGCCGCGCACTGGAAGTACAAACAGGGCATCTCCGGCAACGCAGGTGAGCACAACTACGAATGGGTGCGCCGTTTGCTTGAAAATCAGGAGAACACCGACGCCGAGGAATTCGTCCACACGCTCAAGGTCGACATGTTCGCCGACGAGGTCTTCGTCTTCTCTCCGCGCGGCGACGTGACGAACCTCCCCGCCGGCGCGACGCCCATCGACTTTGCCTACTCCATCCACTCGGCCATCGGCAACCGCATGACGGGCGCGAAGGTCAACGGGCGCATCGCCCCGCTCGACTATCAGCTCAAAAACGGCGACATCGTCGAAATTCTGACTTCGAAAAACGCGCACGGCCCCAGCCGCGACTGGCTCAAGATCGCCAAATCGAGCGAGGCACGCAGCAAAATTCGCCAGTGGTTCAAAAAGGAGCGCCGCGAGGAAAACATCATCAACGGCCGCATCTCGTTTGAAGCAGAGCTCAAGCACCTCGGCATCCCGATGAGCGACGTGCTCGGCACCGACATCGAGGCCGCGCTTCTCAAGAAGACGTCGTTCGGCTCGATGGATGAGATGTACGCCGCCATCGGCTACGGCGGATTTTCCGCGCAGAAGGCCGTCAACCGCATCCACGACGAGATCGTCAAGCTCGAAAAGCAGCGCAAGGAGGAGCGCGCCGCCACCGTGCCGGTGGACAACTCCGGCGCGACGCGTCCCGCCGTCCCCAAGCGCACAAAGAGCGAGCAGGGCATCGTGGTCGAGGGGCTGTCGAACTGCCTTGTCAAATTCTCCAAGTGCTGCACGCCTGTCCCCGGCGACGAGATCGTCGGCTTCATCACGCGCGGCTACGGTGTGTCCGTCCACCGCTGCGACTGCCCCAACGCCGCCATTGAGCGTAGAAAGCCCGAGGAGCGCGGCCGCTGGATCAAAGTGAGCTGGGGCACGGACGTCAAGGAGTCGTATCAGACCGCGCTCGACATTTACGCCAAGGACCGCCTCGACCTCGTGCTCGACGTCTCCGCCGCGCTCTCGTCCTCGCAGACGCGCGTGGCGTCCATCAACGCGACGACGACCGCCGACGGCTTTGCGGTCATTCACCTCAGTATTTTTATTTCCGACGCGCAGCATCTCGCGGCGGTCATGCGCCGGCTGCACCAGATCAGCGGAGTGATGAAGGTAGACCGCCCAGCGGGCTAAATTCCGCGCATCGCGCGGAGAGAAATGCCGCCTGCGGGCGGCAGGACCACACCCCCCATTTTCTTTCCCGAGAAAGAAAACGGGCGGTGTGACCGTCCAAAAGAAAGGCGTTTGATTGGCAGCCCCAAGCTCGAACAACCTTTATGCCTCCGGAATGCAACTGCCTGCGTGCGGCGGAGCCGCGTCAGCTTTGCAAGACGATTTGCCTCTGCTTCTACTACCCGCTGTTGCTCTGCTGATCTTGCGCAAGTGCAGCCTAATCGCCGTCTACCGATAATACGATATCGCGGCGAGCGTCAGCAATGCCGCCTTGGCAGGCAAGCACAAGATTGCACCAATCCGAAGTAGACGGAGATTGCTAAAGGGTAACGAATCGCAGGCAAAGCGGCAGCGAAGATAGAAGCACACCAAGTCGTTTAGATTCATCACTTGGCAGGCACCCGATTCCGCAGGCTGAGCACTTCTTCAAGCTACAAACTCACAATGTCGGGGGTCGAGGGGGACTCCCCCCGTCCTTCTCTGGGGGATACAAAGGGGGTATTCTCTTCGAGAAGAGAATACCCCCTTTGACCCGCGCTCCCCACGGCAGTGGGGACCAAAACGCCGCCCCTTTGGGGCATAGAAAGGAATCTATCATGCGAGCAGTATTGACTAAGGTTAAACACGCCTCCGTTACGATCGACGGAGAGCTCAAGGGCAAGATCGGCAGGGGCTTTTTGATCCTGCTGGGCGTTGCGCCTGACGACACGGAAGAAAAATGCCGCAAGATGGCGGACAAGCTCTGCTCGCTGCGCATTTTTGACGACGAGAACGACAAGATCAACCTCTCCCTCGACGATGTCGGCGGCGAGCTTCTTATCGTCTCGCAGTTCACGCTCTACGGCAACTGCCGCAAGGGCCGCCGTCCTGAATTTTTAAGCGCCGCGCGGCCTGAGATCGCCATCCCGATGTATGAAAAGTTCGTGGCCATCTGCCGCGAAAAGGGCTACCATGTCGAAACCGGCGAATTCGGCGCCTACATGGAGGTCGAATCGCTCAACGACGGGCCGTTCACGCTGATCGTGGACTCCGCCGACTTAGACGCACCGAAAAAGCAGTAAAGAAAGGGGTTATTTCTTCATGAAAGTCATCACCACTGTCGTCGGCTCCCTGCAGACGAATTGCTACCTGCTCATCGACGAGGAAACGAAGCTTGCCGCGCTCATCGACCCGGGCGACGAGGCGGAAAGACTGCTCGCGCTCGTCAAAAGCGAGGGCGTCACGCTCAAATATATTCTGTTGACCCACGGACACCGCGACCACACGCTCGCCGTGCCTGCGCTCAAAAAGGCGCTGCCGGACGTGCCCGTCTACATCGGCGAGGCGGACGCCCACTCCACCGGCATCTACCACTACCCGATGGCCGACCTCGTCCCCGATCTCAAATACTATGGCGAGGGCGATACGCTGCCGCTCGGCTCGCTGACGATCAAGGTGCTCGCCACGCCGGGCCACACGCTCGGTGGCGTGACGCTGCTGGTCGGCGACGCGATGTTCCCCGGCGACACGCTGTTTGCAGGCTCGATGGGCCGCACCGACCTCCCCGGCGGCAACGACGCGCAGATGCTCGCCTCGCTGCGCCGTCTCGCCCAGATCGAAGGCGACTACACTGTTTACCCCGGCCACATGAATTCCACAACGCTCGCGCGTGAAAAGGCGATGAACCCGTATCTGCGCCATGCGCTGCGATAAAGGACACGAAACCACATGAAACTTGAGCTCATTGGGCATGATGAAAAATACGCGCTGGAGCAGAGCCTACTCACGCTCTTCCCCGGCGAAAAGCCCGTCTACGGCATGGTCGACGAGTCCGTCGACACGCGCTGGGCGCGCGTGACGCTCACCGAAGAGGACGAGCGCGTGCAGGTGACGACGGAGCTGGGCGTGGACGGCAAGTCCGCCGCCCACAGCTACGACTATCCCCTCTCCGGCACGGAGTATGAAAAAGAAGGACAGCGCCGTCACGCCGTCGGCATCAGCTTTTTCGGCGCGGCGAAAGACCTGCTCGGCATCTCCCCCGCGTGGGGGAGCCTGACCGGCGTGCGGCCCAGCAAGGTCGCGCTCTCGCTCATCCGCGAGGGCGGCAAAAAACGTGCGGAAAAGGAATTGCAGGAGCTCTACTGCGTCACGCCCGCGCGCGCCCGCCTCGCCATTGAGGCGGCAGACGCCGGCATCCGCGCCGCGGCGGAGCTGGAGCCGAACGATATCTCGCTCTATGTCGGCATCCCGTTCTGCCCGACGCGGTGCGCGTATTGCAGCTTCGTGGCGCAGAGCGTCGAAAAGTCGTTCTCGCTCGTCGAGCCGTATTTAGAGGCGCTTTTTGACGAGATCACCGCGGCGGGACAGCTCGTGCGCGAGTTGGGGCTGAACGTCAAGTCGTTCTACATGGGCGGCGGCACGCCGACCACGCTGACCGCCGACCAGATGGACCGTCTGCTCTCAAAATTGGAGCAGAATTTTGATTTTGGAAGTCTCGCCGAGCTCACGATCGAGGCGGGCCGCCCTGACACGATCGACGAAGAAAAGCTGCGCGTGCTGCGCGCGCACAACACCACGCGCGTTTCCATCAACCCCCAGACGATGGAGGACAACGTCCTCGCGGCCATCGGGCGCCGCCACACGGCGGACGACATCCGCCGCGCGATGGAGCAGGTGCGCGCCGCGGGCTTCCCGCACGTCAACATGGACCTCATCGCGGGCCTGCCCGAGGACACGCCCGAGGGCTTTGCCAGGAGTCTCGACGAGGTCATCTCAATGGGCGCGGACAACATCACGGTGCACACGCTGTCTCTCAAAAAGGGCAGCCGCATCATGCTCGAAGGCAGCCGCATCCCCGGCGCGGACGAGGTCGCGCAAATGCTGGACTATGCCGACCCCACGCTGCGTAAACATGGTTTTGCCCCCTATTATCTCTACCGCCAGAAGTACATGTCCGGCAGCTTTGAAAATGTCGGCTGGACGAAGCCCGGCGGCACGGGGCTCTACAACATCTACATCATGGAAGAGCTGCACTCCATCCTTTCGCTCGGCGCGGGCGGCTCGACCAAGATGGTCGGCGGCGGGCAGATCCGCCGCGCGTTCAACGCCAAATACCCGCGCGAATACATCGACCGGCCCGAAAAGCGACGCGCGAACCTGATGGACTTCGCCCGCTTTTACGCCGAACAAGGAGAATAACGATGAATAAGAGTGATTTCTTTACCGCCGACGCGGTCAAGCCGCACTTCACCTATGATGATTACTGCGAGAGCGCGGATATGATCGCGTCTCACCTCGGCGATTTCCGTCCCGAGGTACTGCTGGTGCTCGGCAGCGGCCTGGGCTTTCTCGGAGACCGCGTCGAGGCGCGCACCTGCGTGAGCTATGCGGACATCCCGCACTTCCGCGCGTCCACCGCGCCGGGACACGAGGGCCGCTTTGTTTTCGGCGAGCTGCGCGGCAAGCGCGTGGCGGTCATGCAGGGCCGCATGCACTGCTACGAGGGCTACACGATGGAGGACGCCGCCTACGCCTGCCGCGTCATCCGCTTACTCGGCGCAAAGACGATGATCGTGACGAACGCCGCGGGCGCGGTGAACACCGAGTATTCCGCGGGCGATCTGATGCTCATTTCCGATCACATCAAGCTTTTCGACTTTGGCCCGCTCTGGGGGCCGAATATTCCGGAGTTCGGCACACGCTTCCCCGATATGTCCAACGTCTACTCTCCCCGCCTGCGCGAGCTTGCCAAGGAGGTCGCCAGGGAGCAGGACCTCACGCTGCGCGAGGGCGTTTACATGTACTTCCCCGGCCCGCAGTTTGAAACCCCCGCCGAGGTGCGCTCCGCGCGCGTGCTCGGCGCGGACGCCGTGGGCATGTCCACCGTGCCGGAGGCCATCGCCGCCGCGCACTGCGGGTATGAGATCCTCGGCGTGACGCTGTGCGCCAACATGGCCGCGGGCGTGCTGCCCCAGCCGCTCTCCGGCGAGGAGGTCAACGAGATGGCGGAGCAGTCGGCCCCGCATTTCTCCTCGCTCATCCTCGGCTGCCTCGAGCGGCTGTAAAACAGTTTATTTCAGCGAAAAGGAAAAGGTCGAAATTTTAATGGCTACGGAAAAGAAACAGTCCTTTTTCGGCGGCGCGGCGGTGTTGGCCGCCGGCGTCGTCATCGTGAAGATCATCGGCGCGCTCTTCAAAATTCCGCTCGCGAACATTCTGGGCGAGACGGGCAACGCCGACTTCAACAACGCCTACAACATCTATGCCGTGCTTCTGACCATCTCGACCGCGGGACTTCCCGTAGCGCTCTCGAAGATGATCTCGGAGGCGAAGACGCTCGGGCGCGAGCGTCAGGCGCGGCGCGTGCTCAAGGTGTCGTTCGCCGCGTTTTTAACGCTCGGTGTCCTCTCGTTTGTCATCATGTGGTTCGGCAACGAGAAGTGCGCGGCGCTTCTCAATAACCCGAACGCCGCCTACGGTATCAAGGCGCTTGCCCCGGGCGTTGTGTGCGTCGGCTGCCTTGCCGCGTTCCGCGGCTTTGCGCAGGGGAGCTTTCGCATGACGCCGACCGCCGTCTCGCAGATCATCGAGGCGGTCAGCAAGCTCTTCATCGGCCTTGGCCTTTCGATGTACGTCGTGAGCCTTGGGTACGAGGATTACATCGCCGCGGCCGCGGCCATCGTCGGCGTGACGGTCGGCTCGGTGCTCGCGCTCGTCTACATGCTCATCGACTACTTGCGCCACCGCCCGCGCACCCCGGGCACAGACACGCCGGATGCCTCCGGCGCGATCTTGAAGCGCCTGCTCTCGATTGCCATCCCCATCACGCTGTCGGCCTCGATGGTGTCGATCATCACGCTGATCGACACGTCGCTCGTGCAGGGCCAGCTCCAAAACGCGCTGGGCTACACCCTCAAGGAGACGCGCCACCTCTACGGCACGTATTCCTCGGGCATGAACCTCTACAACCTGCCGTCGTCGATGATGACGGCGCTGACGATCTCCGTCATCCCGACGGTGTCGGCCTCCCTTGCACGCAACGACCGCGTGCACACGTCCCGCGTCATCAACTCGTCGCTGCGCGTCACGGGTCTGATGGCCTTCCCGATGGGCCTTGGCCTCTGGGCGCTGGCCGAGCCCATTATGAAGCTCTGCTACCCGCGCTATGACAGCGAGCTCGGCGGCTCGCTTTTAGCCGTGCTCGGCATCGCGAGCATGTTCGTCTGCCTGATGCTCATTTCAAACTCTATCCTGCAGTCCTACGGCCGCGTGCATGTGCCCGTTTTCACGATGCTCATCGGCGGCGTGGTGAAGATCATCTTCAACTACAACCTCACCGCCGTGCCGTCCATCAACATCCACGCCGCTCCCTTCGGCACGCTCGTGTGCTTTGTGATCGTATCGTCGCTCAACCTCTTTTTCGTCTACCGCACGATGGAGGATAAGCCGAATTACTTCAAGGTCTTTGCCAAGCCGCTGATCGCATCGCTCGTGATGGCCGTGTGCGCCAGATTCTCCTATCGCTTCTTCGCCGCCCACATCGCGCTTGGCGGCGCGACCACGACGCAGATCGTGAACGTCGGCCTTGCGGTCGTGCTGGCGGTCATCGTGTACGTCGCGCTTGTCCTCGCACTGCGGATCGTCACGCGCGACGACCTCGCGCTGCTGCCCAAGGGCGAAAAGCTCGCCCGCATCCTGCACGTGCGCTGAAAACCCCTGAAAAATCAGGGAAATTGCGCAAAACACCTTGCAATGAGAGGGAATATATGATAAATTATCCTGAGAAAGCTGTCTACACATATGACGACCTTGTTGACATCCTGCGCATTCTGCGCGCGCCGGGCGGATGCCCGTGGGACCGCGAGCAGACGCACGAGTCGAACCGCCGCAACTTCCTTGAAGAAGCCTATGAGGCCGCCGAGGCCTTTGACCTCGATGATCCCGAGCTGATGAAAGAAGAGCTCGGCGATGTGCTGATGCAGGTGCTCTTCAACATCCACATGGAAGAGGAAGCCGGCCGCTTCACGACCGACGATGTGACCGACCACGTGGTGCGAAAGCTCATCTTCCGCCACCCGCACGTGTTTTCGAACACGCGGGCGGACGACAGCGAGCAGGTGCTCGTCAACTGGGACAAGCTCAAGCGGCAGGAAAAGGGCCAGCGCACCACGGCCGACGCGATGGATTCCGTCGCCCGTTCACTCCCCGCCCTCTGGCGGGCGGACAAGCTGCAGAGCAAGGCCGCGAAGGCGGGCTTTGAATTCCCTGATGTCTCCGGCGCGCTCGACAAGCTCGACGAGGAGGCGCAGGAGCTGCGCTCCGCCGTCGAAAGCGGCACAAACTTTGAAGAAGAGCTCGGCGACGTGCTGTTTGCTGCCGTCAAGGTCGGCCGCTTCTGCGGCGTCGACCCCGAGGCGGCGCTTTCAAAGACCTGCGAAAAATTCATCGCTCGCTTCCGCAAGGTGGAAGAGGCGGTGAATGCGCGCGGCGAGGATATGTCCGCTCTCCCGCTCGATGAGCTGATGGCGCTGTGGAACAACGCCAAGGAACAACTCAGATGACCAAAAGCGGCAACGCTTTTTGCTCATATACACCCCGGAGGCCCCGTCTCCGGACACTATTCAGGAGGATCAAACGATGAACAAGACTGAACTCATTGCTGCCGTGGCGGAAAAAGCCAGCATTTCCAAGAAGGAGTCCGAGGTTGTGATCAACGCTGCCCTCGACACCATTATCGACTCCCTGAAGAACGACGAGAAGGTCCAGCTCGTCGGCTTCGGCTCTTTTGAGACCAAGCACCGCGCTGAGCGCACCGGCCGCAACCCCAAGACCAAGGAGAGCATCACCATCGCCGCTTCCAAGGTCCCGACCTTCAAGGCTGGTAAGGCGTTCAAGGACGCTGTTGCGGAGTAATTCCCCAGTCAAGCTCTTTCATCATCAAAACGGCGGCGCGATGCGCCGCCGTTTGAGTTGGTGGAGCCCCTTTGATCCCGCACTTTTCCGAAAAGGAGACGAATTCCATGCGTCTTGACAAATATCTCAAGGTCTCGCGCCTTATCAAGCGCCGCACCGTGGCCAACGAAGCCTGCGACGGCGGCCGCGTGACCGTCAACGGCAAGGTCGCCCGCGCGTCGTACGACGTGAAGGCCGGCGACGTGATCACGCTGCATTTCGGCGAGCGCGTGCTCGCGGTCGAGGTGCTCGATGTATCCGAGACCGCCGGCAAGAGCGAGGCCTCGCTCCTCTACCGCGAAGTGAACGCACAGTAAACCGTACTATTTGGGGTGCGCCCTTCATACGTTATCGTATGGAGGGCGCTTTCTTTGCGCCCAAAGCGAAAGGACGGGTTCTGACTATGACTTACGACACTTCCCCCGCTTCTCCCCAGCGCATCGAATTATCCGGCCGCGAGAGCCTGACGGTCTCCGGCGTAGAGGATGTCGACCGCTTCGATGAGACCGAGATCGTGATGAACACGTCGCTCGGCGTGCTCGTTGTCACGGGCGACAGCCTGCACATCGGCAAGCTGAGCCTCGACGGCGGCGAGCTGCATGTCGACGGGCGCATCGACGCCATCGCCTTTGAGGATGCGCCGTCAAACCGCGGCGGCCTGCTCTCGCGCCTGTTCGGGGGTTGAGGCACCATGGGCGTGTCGCTCTCCGAGCAGGCGCGGTGCTTTCTCGCCTCGCTCCTGCTCGGCTTCATCCTTTCTCTCCTCTATGACCTGCTGCGCGCCGTGCGGCTGCGGCGGGCGACGAAGCGGCGCTTTACGAGCGCACTCGATCTCCTCTACTGCGCGGCGTTCGCGCTGCTGACGTTTCTCTTCGCGCTGCGCATCGGCGGGGGCGAGCTGCGGCTCTATATGCTTTGCTCGGCGCTTTTTGGCGCGGTGAGCTACTTCACGCTCTGCGCACGGCTTTTCCGTCCGCTATGGGCCTTCTGGGCGGAGGTGCTGTTCTCCTTTGCGCGATTAGCGGCGGCGCCGCTGCGGTGGCTCCAAAAAGTTTATGGTAAACTTGCCAAACTTTGCAAAAGATACTTTCTTTTTTCCAGAAACCGGCTTATAATAAAGTCGTATGAGCGCCGCGCCCGTTATTCGCTGCGCCGCGCAAGGAAAAAGGAGGCTCATCGGCATGACAGAGCAGGCCAAAAAAAGCAAAAAGCGCACCAGCCTTCTCACGATGCTCGTCATCGCAATTCTGATCGCACTGGTAGGGGTGCAGCTCATTCATCTGCGGAGCCAGATCGACGACGCGCGCAGCCAGCTCACCGCGCTGCAGAGCGATCTTGACACTGCCAAGCAGGAGAACGACGCGCTCGCCTCGGCACTCGAAAAGGCCGACGACCCTGAGTTTTTGCAGGAGCTTGCCCGCGATCAGCTCGGCTACGTAACGCCGGGAGAAAAGACATTCTATGACGTCAGCAACTAAAAAGAGAACATTACTGAAGCGCCCGTTGAGGGCGCTTTTTTCTTGCGTGAAATAAAAAGGAGCCGCCGGCCAAGATGGCCCGCGGCTCAAATGGGTGGGATATTGGAAAGCTTCCGATGCTTATGATACCGCCCGTCCGCCAAAACGTCAATGGGAGCTTTTGCCGCATTCTGCCGCCTTTTGTCAATTCGCGTCGTGTGCCTTATATTTTGTCAATATGTACAAGAATGCTCAATTCATATATCGTTCATTTGAAATTTTCGTTCATTTGTGCTATGATATAGAAAAGGAAACAGAAGAGCCCTTCGCCCTCTCTTTCCTTCCTCACCAACGAAAGGAGCCAACACTATGAAATTCACCTACACCTGCAAAAAAGTCTCCCTGAACGATTCCGTCAAGGCCTATGCCGAGAAAAAGGTCGGCAAGCTCGAGAAGTTTTTCAAGGAGGAGCCCGAGGCTTCTGTCACCTTCTCCGTCGAGAAGAAGAACCGCTGTGTCGCCGAGATCATGCTCCGCGGCGCCAACGGCACGCTGTTCCGCGCGGTATGTGAGGACCCGGACGGCGACATGCGCGGCGCGATCGACGAGGCCACCGCCCAGATCGAGCGCAAGATCCGCAAGAACAAGACCCGCCTTGCCAAGAACCTGCGCGCCGAGGCCGTGATGCCGGAGCTGCCCGAGGAGTTCGAGGCCCACGAGGAGGGCACGTTCGACATCGTGCGCACCAAGCGCTTCACCGTCAAGCCCATGAGCGTGGAGGAGGCCATTTTGCAGATGAACCTGCTGGGCCACAGCTTCTTCGTCTTCCGCAACACCGATTTCGGCGATGCGATCTGCGTCGTTTACCGCCGCAACAACGGCGGCTACGGCATCATCGAGACCGAGGACGACGAGGAGTAAGCCGTTCAGAAAGCATATAGAAGGGCTGCGCGAAGGCCGACTCCGCATAAGAAAACATGCGGTTTTGCCTGCGCCTTTTTGGCTGAAATACAACCGAAAAAATCTCCCCATACGCCAGTATGGGGAGATTTTTTCAGCTGATTTCATCTCAAAAATTCATTGGCAAAACTGCTTTGCACCGAAAAAGAGCAAATTTTGTGCGGAGCTGAGGCGCGACGGTGCGGGCATGCTGACGCATGGCAAGACGGCGCAACGAAGGAGTCCGTGCAAAATTTGCCTTTTACGGCGCATGTTTTCTTATGCGGAGTCGGCCAATGCGCGGCCCTTTTTTTGCGCGTTTTTCCGTGGTATACTGAGTCTGTATTTTTCGGAAGAGGAGAAGTCCTATGAACACGTTTTTCTGCCGCGCGTTTCAGTGCTGCTTTGCCGTCGGCGCGCGCTTTCTCCCCTGGCGCACGCCGGAGGTCTTTTCAGGCGAGGGGAGTTTACTGCGCGCCGCAGACATTCTGCGCGAAAACGGCCTGCGCCGCCCGTTCGTCATCGCGAGCCGCCGCCAGTGCGCGGACGAGCACTTCCGCGCCTTGCAGGAAAAACTTGACGAGCAGGACATCCTGCTCTCCATCTTCTCCTCGGTCGAGCCGAATCCATCGGTCGAGACGGTCGAAAAGATCGCCGCGCAGTACAAGATTGATAGCTGCGACTGCTTTCTCGTCATCGGCGGCGGCTCGCCGATGGATGCAGCCAAGGCCGCTGCGGCGCGCCTCGCGCGGCCGGGCAAGCCGCTTTCGCAGCTTGCGGGACTCTTAAAGGTCCGCCGCCGCATTCCGCCGCTCATCGCCGTGCCTACGACGGCGGGCACGGGGTCAGAGACGACCATCGCCGCCGTTGTCACCGGCAGCGACCACCACAAGTATGCGATCTCCGACCTCTGCCTCATTCCACGCTACGCGATCTTAGACCCCACGCTGACCGTCGGCCTGCCTCCACACATCACGGCGGAGACCGGCATGGACGCGCTGACGCACGCGGTCGAGGCGTACCTGAGCCGCTTTTACAACACGAAGCAGACGCGCCTGCTCGCGGAACATGCCGTCGTGACCATCTTCACGCATTTGGAGCGCGCGTACCGCGACGGCACGTCGCTCCCCGACCGCGCGGCGATGCTGCAGGCCTCGTTCGACGCAGGCGCGGCGTTCACGCGCGCAAGCGTCGGCAATGTGCACGCCATCGCCCACACGCTCGGCGGGCTTTACGGCGTACCCCACGGCCTTGCAAACGCGGTGCTTCTCCCTCTCGTGCTCGAAGACTACGGCAAAGCGGCCTGTCCGTGCCTTGCCCGTCTTGCCGCACTTGTCGGCCTCAAGGGCGACACGGAGGAGGTGCGCGCCAAGGCGTTTATTGCCGAAATCCGCGCGATGAATACCCGCATGGGCATCCCCGACCGCTTCAACTGCATCCGCAAAGAGGACATTCCCCTCATGGCCACCTGGGCCGCGCAGGAGGCAAACCCCGTCTACCCCGTGCCGGTCATCTACGACGAAGCGCGCTTTGCGCGCGTCATCGAGCGTTCACACCACAGCCAATAACCTTGTCAGCATTTTAGCGATACTTTCCCGCCGCCGTCTGGTATAATGGTGCTGCAATCCAAAAGGATCGGACGGTTTTTTATGATCGGAGTTTACGACTACACCGTGATCGCAACCTATCTCTCGCTGCTGCTGGGGCTTGGCGGCCTCTATTCCGCCGCGCAAAACGAGCCTCTCGACGCCATGCTGTGCCTGATGCTCGCGGGGCTGCTCGACGCCTTTGACGGGCGCATCGCCCGCACGAAAAAGGACCGCACCGAACAGGAAAAGCGCTTCGGTATCCAGATCGACTCGCTCAACGACCTCGTGTGCTTCGGCGTGCTGCCCGCCGCCATCGGCTGGAGCATGGACTGCGATAGACTCTGGTTCCTTGCGACGATGTCGTTTTTCGCGCTCTGCGCGCTCATCCGCCTCGCCTACTTCAACGTGACGGAGGAGGAGCGGCAGGACCGCACAAGCGAAAACCGCGCCTACTACCTCGGCGTGCCGGTCACGGCGAGTGCCGTGCTCGCGCCGCTTTTCTACCTGCTCTCGCTGCGCTTTGCCCTGAACTGCGCGGTCGTTTACGCGCTGGGGCTGTTCCTGCTTGGCGTACTGTACATCACGCCGCTCCACGTCAAAAAGCCGCAGCTGCGCGGCGTGGCGTTTCTGTCCGTGTTCGGGCTTGGCGAATTTGCTGTTTTGCTCCGCGTATTGACGCGTTAGCGCTCCCATCTCTCTCCTCCGGGCCGTCCGAAAGGTTTTCTTTTGGGCGGCCCCTCTCTTTTTACTTTCCCGATTGACGGCGGGAAGTCCGCGTGCTATGATAGTCGGCAACTACCATTTGCATGTTCTGTCAGATCGCGAGGAATTTTTATGAAAAAGGCCGACCCCCGTCTCATGCTCATTATGTCGATGACCGTCTTCGGCACGCTGGGGCCTTTTGTGCGCAATATTCCCGTCTCGTCCGGCGAGCTGGCGCTGTACCGCGCCGTGCTGGCCGCGCTGCTGATCGGCGTATACTTACTTGTCAGCAGGCAGAAGATCCCCTTCGCGCGCATCAAAAAGGAGGTGCCGCTGCTGCTTCTCTCCGGTGCGGCGATGGGCGTCAACTGGATCCTTTTATTTGAGGCCTACCGCTATACGAGCGTTTCCGTCGCCACACTGAGCTATTACTTCGCGCCCGTCATCGTCACGCTCGTCTGCCCCATCCTCTTCCATGAAAAGCTGACAGGGAAGAAATTTCTCTGCTTTGTGATGTCCACGCTCGGCCTTGTGCTCATCACCGGCATTGGCGACACGCGCGGGTCGGATGACCTCAAGGGCATTCTCTTCGGCCTCGGCGCGGCGGTGTTTTACGCGACCGTCATCCTGCTCAACAAGTCCATCCATCAGGTCGAGGGCATCCACCGCACGTTTTTGCAGTTTTTGTCCGCCATCGTCGTGCTCATCCCCTACGTGCTCTCGACAAATGGCATCACACTCAGCTCGCTGAACGCCGTTGGCTGGGGGAACCTTCTCATCGTCGGCCTTGTCCACACGGGCATCACGTATTGCCTGTACTTCTCGTCGCTCAAGGAGCTGCCCGGACAGGAGGCCGCGATTTTAAGCTACATCGACCCCCTCGTCGCCGTCCTCGTCTCCGTCACCCTGCTCGGCGAGAGCATGACCGCAATGCAAGTCATCGGCGGCGCCCTGATCTTAGGCTTCACCCTGCTCAACGAACTCTCTCCCACCCCCAAAGCAAAAAAGAAGTAACTCCCGCAAATCACGCCAAACGCATCGCAGATTTTGCCGCTCGCAAATATTAAAAGCACCGCAGATTTTCGCGCCGCGCACGGCGCGAAATAAATTGAAATCGTTTTTTGTCGCGACATGTGCGTGACAAAAAACACCTCTCAGCCCGCAAGTGTGGAAATCGCCCGCCGTTGGCGGGCGATTTATGCGCGCAGCGGGCTGTGATCTCCCTAAAAATAGAGGCCGCTCAGCCATGACTGAGCGGCCTCTATTTTTAATTTAGAAATTCTGCTGGGTCGCATGGTACCCCATCTTTGCTGACCGAAAAGTGCAGATGCGCCGGCATCGAGAACTCGGCGATCGAACTGCTGCCCACCGCGCCGATGACCTCGCCCGCGGAGACGTACTGCCCCTCACCGACGCCCGGCGAGCTGCGGAGATTGGCGTACGTCGTCTCGTACCCGCCGTCGTGCGCGATGGTCACGAGCGTGCCCATCATATCGTCGTCGCGCACCGCCGTCACAACGCCGCTGCACGCGGCGATCACCTGCGTGCCGACCTCGGCGGCGATGTCAATGCCGTCGTGCGTGCGCCAGTCGCCAAGCGTCTCGTTATACTTGAGCTCGTCGACCGAAAACGCCGCGACCTCCTCCCCCACGAGCGGCGCGACCACGAGCCGCGGGGCGACGGGCTGCGCGTCCGTCTCGCTCTCCATCGCGGGGACGGTGTCCTCCACGCCCGTGGCCTCATCCATCACGGTGAGGTCCTCGGGCGCCTCCTCCACCGGCTCTGCCGGCTTTGCCGCCTCCTGCGGCAGCTCCGCCTCCGGCATCTGCGGCGTTTCGTCCTGCACGGGAAGCTCTACCTGTGAGGAGACGTTCTCCGCGTCCTTGTCCGTCGTATTTTTCGGCAGCAGCGTCCAATAGCCCGCGACGGCCAGCGCCGTCACACCGAGGAACAGGGCTATGTATAAGCCCGTCCCGCCGAAGAAGTGCCGCTTTGCGCGGCCGTTCGATCCTGCCATGTTTCATCCTTTCCGCCGCTTTGCGGCTCGTGCGAAAATTGGGAGCAAAAAAGCTCTGACGGTAGTGTGTACCGTCAGAGCTTTTTCTAAACATGGCAGATTCGATTTTTTAGCGGACGATCAGCGTCTTGCCGTCCATTTCCGCGGGCTGCTCAAGGCCCATCACGTCGAGGATCGTCGGCGCGATGTCGGCGAGGCGGCCCTCGCGCAGCTCCGTGCCTGCGCCGCAGAGGATGAAGGGCACCACGTTCGTCGTGTGCGCGGTCATCGGGCTCTTGCCGTCCGCCTGGAGCATCTGCTCGGCGTTGCCGTGGTCGGCGGTGATCATCGCGATGCCGCCCATCTTGAGCGTCGCCTCCACGACCTGACCGACGCACTCGTCAACGGTCTCGACGGCCTTGACGGCGGCGTCGAACACGCCCGTGTGGCCGACCATGTCGCAGTTGGCAAAGTTCAGGATGATGACGTCGTACTTGCCGGACTCGATGCGCTCGACGCACTTGCTCGCGACCTCGTAGGCGCTCATCTCGGGCTGGAGGTCGTAGGTCGCGACCTTCGGGGACGCGACGAGTACGCGGTCCTCGCCGGGATACGGGTCCTCGACGCCGCCGTTGAAGAAGAACGTGACATGTGCGTACTTCTCGGTCTCGGCGATGCGCAGCTGGGTCATGCCCATCTTGCTCAGGTACTCGCCAAGGCCGTTTTTCACGCTGATGCGCGGGAAGGCGACGAGCACATTCGGCATGGTCGCGTCATACTCGGTGTTGCAGACGTAGGTGAGCGGGAAGAACTCGCGCTTGAAGCCGTCGAACGCGGGGTCGACGAACGCGCGCGTGATCTCGCGGGCGCGGTCGGGGCGGTAGTTGAAGAAGATGACCGAATCGTTGTCGGAGATCATGCCGTCCTTGTCGCAGACGATGGGCTCGACGAATTCGTCCGTCACGCCGTTTTTATAGCTCTCCTCGATGGCGTGAATGGGGTCGCTGTCCTGCACGCCCTCGCCGTAGACGAGCGCATCATAGGCGTTCTCTAAGCGGTCCCAGCGCTTGTCGCGGTCCATCGCGTAATAGCGGCCCATGACGGTCGCGATCTTGCCGACGCCGAGCTCACGGCACTTTTCCATGGTCTTTGCGACAAAGTCGCGGCCGGAGGTCGGGGGCGTGTCGCGCCCGTCGAGGAAGGCGTGGATATACACGCGCTTTAAGCCCTTGATGTGCGCCATCTTTAAAAGCGCGTAGAGGTGGTCG
>OGYY01001789.1_pt1 | contig 17572 bp, 10 predicted proteins | sample 1576671 | NCBI WGS metagenome assembly OGYY01 (sample SAMEA3541593, study PRJEB24748) | human gut metagenome | biome: human gut; feature: human-associated habitat; material: faeces | place: China | collected 2012 | reverse complement strand
GGCGCGCCGCTGCCAATGCTGCTGGTGCGGCGTCGGGCCACGCGGCAGGGGAGGGCGCGGCATCCGGCAAGACCGCCATAATCGCTGCGGTCCTTGGCCTCGCCATGCTAGGCGTGGCTCTTTTTAGCTGCTATTGGACTATGCTTCGCCCGCTTAACGTACAGGTGAACGGTAGGGACGTGCAGGTGCGCGTGGGAACCTCCGCGGCGGAGTTCATTCGCGACAACGATTACTTTGGCGCCAAGGCCGGCCGCAAGCTGTCCATAGGCGGCAACGTGATTTCCGAGGATGGCGGCACGCGCTACTCGGTCGCGCTGGACGGCAACCAAAAAACGCCCCAGGACATGGAGGGCGTCAACGTGGTGGACGGCTCCAGCTTCGTGGTGTCTGACGGCACGGACGTAACGGAGGGCTCCACGGAGAAGACCGTGCCCCTGGCTCCGGCGGTGCAGATGGAGTCCGGCGGCGCGGTCCAGTTTGTCTCGCAATGGGGGCGCGCCGGCAAAAAGGTTGTGACCGTGGGCGATGAGTCGGGCGAGGAAGTGGACAAGGAAGTTGTGGGTCCCGCTCAGGACATGGTGGTCGCGTCGCGCAACGTCAAACCGGCGGGCGGCAAGTACATCGCCCTTACCTTTGACGACGGCCCCAGCGGCTACACGCCGGACATCTTGAAGATCCTCAAAGACAAGGGCGCCAAGGCGACCTTCTATAACCTTGGCTCGCAGGAGGCTAACTACGGCAAGTACGCAAAGCAGCTGGTCGAGGATGGGCATGAGCTGGCAAGCCATACCAATGCGCACCAGTACCTGCCCAACCTTGATGCAAACGCGCTGCGGGCAGAGATTTCCTCCGCGGCGGATGCGCTGGAGAGCGCGGCGGGGGTGCGCCCCCAGATGATCCGCGCTCCGTACGGCGCCTTCACGTCGACGGAGTGGGGCCGTGCGGGCGACATCATCAGCTGCAACGTCTTGTGGAACATCGATACGCTGGACTGGAAGCGCCCGGGCGCGGACGCCATCAAGGCCGCGGTGCTCAACAACGCCTTTAACGGCGCCATTGTCCTCATGCATGACGGCGGTGGAAACCGACAGCAAGACGTTGAGGCCCTTCCCGGCATCATCGACGGTCTTAAGGCCGCAGGCTATGAGTTGGTTACCGTGAGCGAGTTGCTAAGCCATGATGAGCAGTTCCCCAAAGAGGTGGTCGAAGGCACCGTGACCATGCCAAAGGATGCGCAGCTGCCGCAGGTGTAGCGCAAAACCCCTTTGGCCAAGGAGCGGGAAAGTCGAAGGGAAGTTCCGCAAAAGAGAGTCGTTAGTGCCGCCCGTTGACAGGTTGCGTCAACGGGCGGTACTTGTTTTTGCCTTTCTGTGCCTCCGTTACCTCATTTTACTTTCATTACAGTAAATACTAAAATGAGTACAAAATGACATGAACGAGCCAGAGGGGGAGTGGGCCATGGAGCACATGCCAAGCCATCTGTTTTCTTTGCCGCTGGTGTTTTTGCCCGAGGAGGTCGCGGCGGCTGTTCCAAAGCGCCTTTCAGAATCGTTTAGCCTAAGGGCTGTAAGATTGGGCGATAGCCAGGAGTTTATTGTTGCGATCGCATGCGCCCGCCCCACGTTGCTTACGGTTCGTTCTCTTGTAAGGGCGGTTTCAAAGGTCGATTCTCGCCATGTTGCAATCTATTCGCCGTACCTTGACGGCAACATGATGAAAGCGCTTTCTTGTGAAGGAGTCGCCTACATCAGGGACGACGGTAATGTGTTCCTGCCTTTTCTGGGGGTTGCAGCATCTCCTGTTCCGCAGGGTAGGGCGACAAAGCCTTTGTCCCCTCATGCCCAAAGGATTGTTCTCAATGTAATAACGGGAAGATGGGACGGCATGTCCGCTGGAGAACTTGCCGAAACCATGGGGCTAAGTAGGTCGACCATAACGAATTGCCTGGCAGAAATTGAGGCGATTCTTCCATCTTCCATTTCAACCGAGTGGCGAAAGCGAATTGTGAGAAATCCCGGCATGTCAAAAGACGAGCTTCTGGCGGAGTTCGAGCCATACTTTGTATCTCCGGTAAGAGGAAGGAAGCTCCTAAAAGGGAGAGGGGCTCTGAATCCGCTGAAACGCAACGGCGCGCTGCTCTGCGGGGAGAGTGCACTTCCGTATTACTCCGACCTGGCACATGATACAGGGATTTTGCGACTGGCGCTTTATCGAAAGGATATCGCGGCGGTTATGACGGAAACAGGGGAAGACTGGATAGAAGCGAACTGGTTTGAAGCCCCTGACATCATCGTGGAGGAATGGTCATACGGGATTGATGGTGCAAGCGAGGCCTCTGTAGCTTCACGCGAATTCAAAATGCTTGATGCGATTGGGCTGTATGCGGAGATGAGGGGCGAAGGACAAGATGATGTTCGCCTGCTCGATGCCGTTTCACAGCTTAGGGAGGAAGCATGCCGGTAGTTGCGGGGCTTGAGAAGTTCAAAGAGGCGATGGTGGGCAATGAGGACAATTATGTCCTCATTGGCGGAGGTGCTTGCAGCATTCTCTTTGATGAGGCGGGTGCTGCCTTCCGAGCGACAAAAGATCTTGATGTGGTGGTAATCACAGACGGAAAGCAGTTGTCATTTGGGAAAGCGATGTGGAAGCTCATCCGTGAGGGTGGATATAACGCTGGAAAGCGGCGAGAAGGTGGATGCACCTACTATAGGTTCTCGCTTCCTGATGGCAGTCCAAATGTGGGGACGTATCCAGGTGAGATAGAACTCTTTTCCCGACATCCAGATTTCGTTTTGGAAGACGAGTCTTCTCATGTGGCGCCACTGCCATTTGACGATGTTGTTTCAAGTTTGTCCGCGATTATCTTAGACGATGGCTACTACGACTTCATAAGAGAGAATGTAGAGCTTATCGAGGGTGTGCCAACATTGTCGCCGCTTCATATCATTCCTCTAAAGATGCGAGCGCACATTGATAACAATCGACTTCATGGCGAGGGAGTTCATATTTCGGAAAAGGTGCTTAGAAAGCATCGGGCCGATGTTGTTGAACTTAGCGGACTGTTAAGCGCAAGCGCAAGGCTGGATCTGCAGGGGCGATTGCGAACTGATGCCGAGGAATTCCTCGCCGACTTCGTAAGGTACGTGTCCGGTGAGACAAATCGCCGACGGCGGATTAAGCTTGAAGAGGCGCTAGAGTTCTTGCGCCACGTGTATCTTTAGGCTGCCAGGTCCGCATGCCACCCGCGGCTATCGATGGTATGCAACCGCCTCTTCAATTACCTGCGAAAACGCAGAGGGTTATCCACGCAATTTGAGAGGTCAAAAACCGTTCCCGCTTGAGGTGGTCAATGGGGCCACGAGGCGGGTAAAGCACGGCCTTATAAGGGTCCTTAGGCAACGAACTTGGAGTTTCAAAGTGGAGCAATTGTCCTGAAGGGGTGCGAAAGCCCGTTGGAGAAACGCTCCATGCCAAAGATTGCGCATCAGCTGTCGCCGAACAGGGATTAATCGGTGCTCCAGCCACCGTCATTTCCGGGTGCATAAAATCAAGGCGCCCGCCTCGTGGCACTCATTGACCATCCCAAACGGGAGCGCCTTTACAAGCGCCTCGATGGCGCGGCAAAACCCCACCGTCGCGGCGAAGTTCGGCACAAGAAGCCGCTCCACCGCGTATCGAAAGTGTCAGCAAGCTGTCATGACTGTATAAATAATCAGCTTTCCCGCTAAAGGGGATGCTATAGTAAGGGGCGGTTGCGGACATTTGTGCTGCAGCCGTCTTTTTTGTTACTGATGCGCCGCCCGGGCAACCCGCGCGAGCGCATGTATCTGTACACAGGGTCAAGAGAAAGGCCAATGGTGAAATCCAAACCCCGACCACACAGTAGCTGCTGACCCTGGGTGCGTCCTTTGCCGTCGCTCCGGGGTCGCGTACCCCTATACATATAAGAGCGAGTGAGCGAAGGAGCAGTATGAACTATCTGTCCGAGATGCTCGGCATTCCCGTCATCGATTCGACTGGCGAGAAGATCGGTGTTGTAAATGATATGGGCATCGCCACCGGCGAGGTCTTTCCGCACGTCACGTCCCTGGCGTTCCAGGGCCCGGGCAAAACGCCCTTTATGATCAGCTGGCGCAAGTACGTCGAGAGCGTCGATAACGACGCGGTGCGCCTGGCTGTTCCCGCCACGGACATCCGTTTTTCCTACCTTCAGCCGGATGAGGTCCTGCTGGCGCGCGACATCCTCAACAAGCAGATCGTCGATACGCAGGGCCTCAAGGTTGTGCGCGTAAACGACATCAAGCTTTCAAGCTCGGGCGAGAACCAGCTGCGCCTGCTGGGCGCGGACGTGGGCGCCCGCGGTCTGCTTCGCGCCGTGCACCCCATGGTCGAGCGCGCCGCCGCCGCCGTGTGCAAGGCGGTAGGCAAGCCCCTGGCTGAGGACATCATCGCATGGTCCTACATGGACCTGCTCGAGCGCTCCACCCAGCAGATCAAGCTCTCCGTATCGCACAAGACGCTGGGCGAGCTTCACCCGGCGGACATCGCGGACATCATCGAGCAGCTGGATCCGCGCCTACGCAGCCAGGTCTTCGCGCAACTGGATACCGCTCAGGCGGCCGAGGCCATCACAGAGCTGGATGACGACGAGCTCATGACCGAGATGCTCGAGGGCCTGTCCGACCGCGACGCATCTTCCATGCTCGCCATGATGGACCCGGACGACGCCGCCGCCCTTATCGAGGAGCTCGATTACGAGAAGGCCGAGAAGCTCCTGCGCCTCATGGGCGTCAAGGAGGAGAAGGCGATCCGCAAGCTGTTGGGCTTCGAAGAGGACACCGCTGGCCGCATCATGACCTCGGAGTTCGTCGCCCTGCCCTCCACGGCTACCGTGGGCGACGCCATCGATGCGATTCGTAAGCTGGACGAGGACTTCGAAAGCGTCTACTACGTCTACACCACCGATCCCGCGGGCGTGCTCACCGGCGTGCTGTCGCTGCGCACCCTTATTGTCGCCGAGCACGATACCCGCCTGCGCGACCTTGCCTACAAGGACGTGGTCTGGGTCGCCCCGGATCTGGACCAGGAGCAGGTTACCCAGGAGATGACCAAGTACGACCTGGTCGCGATCCCCGTTTGCGATGAGAACCGCCACATCCTGGGCATCGTTACCTTTGACGACGCCATGGACGTTATCGCCGAGGAGCACCAGGAGGACCTGCAGATCGCCGGCCTCAGCTCGGGTGAGAGCGGCTCGGGCGAGTCGGTGCACACCTTCACCTGGTTCGCCCAGCGCCAGTACTGGATCGTGGTGTGGGCCATCGCCGCGTGCGCCATCGGCGCCATCGCGGTCGAGCCGCAGGGCACCGCGCAGGCCATCACCGCCCAGGGTCTGTCGACTCTCATGCCCATCGCCATCATGCCGGTGGTGCTGCTCGCGGCCATGCGCATGACCGCTTTTGTGAAGAACAGCTTCCTTGAGTACGACGAGCGCGAGGACGAGGCCAAGCCGTATCTGGGTTTCTTTATCAAGTCCACCTTCATCGGCATCGTGCTGGCAGCCGTGGTCTACCTGTGCGGCGAGCTCATGGCCACCACCATCTTCGCCGCGGCTCAGCCCTGGGTGGTGCCCACCTTCTTGGCGTGCTTCCAAGGAGCGGCGGCCGTCATCGCGGCAACCTACGCGTCCGCGGTGATCTACTTCGCCGTGCTGGTGCGGGGCGAGGAGCGCGACAACGTCGCCTCGGGCACCTCGCTCACCTTCGCCGCCGTGCTGCTGGCGGCGCTGGCCTACACGGTGGTTGGCTCCATTCCGCTTCTGTAACGCCTCGTCGGTAACTTATAAGCAGCGTATACCAAGCTGTAGTACCTAAGTGTAGTACCTAAGGGTTGTAAGGCATGCAACAAGAAACCAAGCAAAAACTCACTGTCGCCGCGGTGCTGGGAGCCATGGGCCCCGGCCTGTTGGCGGCGCTCTCCGGCAACGACGCCGGCGGCATCGCCACCTATTCCAGCGCCGGCGCCAGCTACGGATACGGCACCCTGTGGATGCTGCCCGTCATGGCGCTGCTGCTCATCGTGGTGCAGGAGACCGCCGCGCGCTGCGGCTGCGTTACGGGCAAGGGCTTCGCGTCGCTCATCCGCGAAAAGTACGGCGTTCGCAAGAGCGCCTTCGCCATGATGGCGCTGCTTATCGCCAACACCGCCGTCACCATCTCCGAGTTCGCGGGCATTGCGTCCGGCCTTGCGCTCTTCGGCGTGCCCAAGACCGTCTCCGTGCCGCTGGTGGCGCTGCTGGTGTGGATGCTCACCATGTCGGGTAGCTTTCGCCGTATCGAGAAGATCTTGCTGTTGGTCAGCTGCGTCTTTGTTACCTACATCGTCGCGGCGTTCTTGGCGGGCCCCAACTGGGGCGAGGTGGCCGTCGCCACGGTGACCCCGCATATCGCCAGCGACCCGCGCTACGTGTCGCTGCTGGTGGCGACCATTGGTACCACCATCGCTCCGTGGATGATCTTCTTGGCGCAAAACAACGTGGTCGATAAGAACATCAGGGAAGACGGCATTGTCCTGCAGCGCATCGACACCGCCACCGGCTCCATCATCGCCTGCGCCATCGCTTGGTTCATCATCGTCACCACCGGCGCCGTGCTGCACCCCGCCGGCATCGAGGTGGCAGACGCCGCGGACGCCGCCCTTGCGCTCGAGCCCATCGCCGGCGAGTTCTCCACCATCCTGTTCGCCTCCGGCCTGGTCGCCGCCAGCTTCCTGGCCGCCTGCGTGCTGCCAGGCGTCACCTCCAGCGCTATCTGCGAGGCATTTGGCTGGGAGCGCGGCGCGGACCGCAACTGGGAGGAAGCCCCCATCTACCGCGGCCTCATCACGGCGATCATCGTGGCCTCCGCGCTGCTGGTCATCATGCCCGGTGTGGACCTGTTCCAAATCATGATGAGCGCGCAGGTCATCAACGGCGTGTTGCTGCCCATCTTGCTGGTGTTTCTAGTCTTCATCGCCCAGGACAAGCACATCATGGGCAAGTATCGCAATGGACGAGTATGGAACGTCCTTACCTGGGGCACCATCATTCTCATCACCGTGCTCACCGCGGTGATGTTTGGCTTGCAGGCCATGGGGTACTAGCCCTGGAATGCTAGCCCTGCCGATGCGTTCGTTCTCTCGTTCGTCCCTCATCCCGCATCGCGCAGCTTTGTAGCTGGTTTGCCGGGGCGAGATATTGATTAACGGTGCGGTCGTCCGGAACTTCTGGGCGGCCGCGCTTCGCTGTCTATTCGCGCCTGCGTTCGCGGTGCCGCATTTGGTTGCGCCGCGATGGTTTTCCGCAGACAATCGTCCTGCGTTGGGCGCGTCTGCTATTTTCGGCCTCCAGTTGGAGTTGGGGTCCGCTGAAATCGACCTCCATTTCGACTGGATTGCTGAAATCGACCTTCAGTTGGAGTTGCGCCGCAGGCCCGTATAGCGCAACGCGCCATCTACCTGCGCTTTTCCCAAAGGCCGCCCGCTCTCCGCCGGGGCCAAGCCCAACTGGAGGTCGATTTCAGTATCGCCAAGTCCAACTGAAGGCCGAAAATAGCGTCCAACACCAACTGGACCGCGATTTCAGCACGGGAGGCGCGCTCCGCCGCGAGTCCCATGTCCCACCCTGTGCCCCGCCGCGGCCCTGCCCCTGCTGCGGTCTCACCGCGCATCCTTACGCGAAGTACTCCGGAAACGCTGCCAGCACGCTGCCCTGCTCAGCGCTCATAAGGTGCAGGTGCGCCACGGTGAGATAGCCGACCTCGTCCGTGTCGCCGGAGGCGATGGCGCGGTATAGCGCGGCGTGCTGGTTCATGATCGCGCTCCAATCAAGGTTCTCTACCTGGGTGCGCAGCCAGCGAAAGCGCTGCAGGTCGGCGTTGCAGGAGTCGATCCATCGCCAGATCTCGGTGCGGCCGGCGATATTGAACAGGGCCTTGTGGAACGTGTTGTCCAGGGTGAAGAAGGAGCGCGAGTCGTGGTCGCGCACGGCCAGCGCCTGCTCGTCAAGGAGCGCTTCCAGCACGTCGCGCCCGGCTTGGTCAATGCGCGCGCAGCATTCCACGGCAACGCTGCGCTCAAGGTGCTCGCGCACGTAGCGGGCGTTTTCGGCGGTCTGCAGGTCGATCTTCGAGACGTAGGTGCCAGATTGCGGAACAGTGAAGACCAGGCCCTCCTGTCCCAGGCGCACCAGGGCCTCGCGCACCGGGGTGCGCCCCAGGCCAAGCGTCTCCTCCAATAGCCGGGCGGAGAGCTTCTGCCCGGGGGCCAGCTTGCAGAAGATGATGTCCTCGCGGATTTTGTCGTAGGCAACCGCCTGAAAGCTGCTGCCGTCGTGCTTAAGGTCTGCCACAATCGCTCTTTCGACGGGGTTTGCCGGGGTGGGCGGGGCCATCCCGGCATGATAATGATGCTATAACGCACATTCTAGCAGGTAGAAAATGCTTTCTACCTGCGTATCCAACAGTTCAGTGCATCTGTACAACTCATATACCAGATATCAACACAATGCGGCGAAACGCCAAAAGACACCCTACGGAGAGTCGCGAAACGTGCAGGTTTAATGTGTATCTTGCGCATGGCAGGCAAGCTAATATATTAGTTAATACAGAAAGCGAACTCAGCGTAAGCGCGGGCCTCGCGCGGGACATCGGCATCGGGACGATAGGAGAAGCAATGGCATCACTCAAGCATTGGCAAGATAGCGCGCAGCAGCTGGCGGCCATGGGCGTACGCCTGCCCCAGGCAAACGTGGAGGCAACGCGACAGGCCGGCATCGAGCAGCCCCGCTGGATCCACTTTGGCGGCGGCAACCTGTACCGCGCCTTCCACGCGCAGGTGGCGCAAGACGTCATCGATGCGGGCGGCATGGACCGCGGCGTGGTGGTGGTCGAGACCTTCCAGCCCTTTACCGTGGACCAGGTCTACCGCCCCTACAACTGCGATATCTTGCAGGTGATTATGGACGAGGACGGTGCCCTTGACCAGCGCATCCTCTCTTGTACCGCCGGCGCCCTGTTTGGCAATCCCCAGCGCGCGGAAGACTATCAGCAGCTCGTGTGCTACTTCGAGAGCCCGGAGCTGCAGATGGCCACCTTCACCATCACGGAGAAGGGATACGCCCTGCGCAACGCCGCGGGCGAGCTCTTCCCCTACGTGGCTAAGGAGATCGAGGACGGCCCCGCGGGCGCTGCGAGCACCATGGGCATCGTCGCGGCGCTGCTGCTGGCGCGCTACAACGCCGGCGCCGCTCCCATCGCGCTGGTGTCCACGGACAACTTCTCCCAAAACGGCCGCCGCTTCCGCGACGCCGTGCTCACGGTCGCCCAAGGTTGGCTGGCTGCAGGTAAGGTGCAGCAGGGCTACGTCGACTACCTTATGGACAAGGACCGCGTGAGCTTCCCCTGGTCCATGATCGACCGCATCACCCCAAACCCCGCCCCCGCGACGGAAGAGGCCCTCAAGGCGCAGGGTTGGGATGATCTGCAGCTCATCCCCACGGGTAGCGGCGTGAGCTTCGCCGGCTTCGCCAATACGGAGCGCACCTGCTACCTGGTGGTGGAGGACAGCTTCCCCAACGGCCGCCCCAAGCTGGAGGCCGGCGGCGTCATCCTCACCGATCGCGAGACCGTGGACCGCGCGGACACCATGAAGGTCACCGCATGCCTCAACCCGCTGCACACCGCGCTGGCGGTCTTCGGCTGCCTGCTGGGCTACACCAAGATCGCGGACGAGATGGCCAACCCGCATTTGCGCCGCCTGGTGGAGCGCCTCGGCTATGACGAGGGCATGCCCGTGGTCGTCAGCCCCGGCATTATCGAGCCCAAGGACTTCATCGACACGCTCATCACCCACCGCCTGCCCAACCCCGCGCTGCCGGACGCCCCGCAGCGCATCGCGCAGGACACCTCGCAAAAGATGCCCATCCGCTACGGCCACACCATCAACGCGTACGCGGCGGCGGGTCTCGACGCCGGCAAGCTCGAGTGCATACCGCTGGTAATCGCCGGATGGCTGCGCTATCTGCTGGCCGTGGACGATGAGGGCGCTGCGTTTACCCCCAGCCCGGACCCCATGCTCGAGCAGTTGCAGGACCTGCTCGCCCGGGGCGGCGTCGCGCTCGGCGTCACGGACGCCGCCGCCGTGCATGCCGCGGTAGAGCCCATCCTCTCCAACACGGAGATCTTCGACTGCGACCTGTATCAGGCGGGCTTGGGCAAAAAGATCGAACAAGACTTCTGCGAGCTCAACGCCGGCCCCCGCGCCGTCGTCCGCGTGCTCGCGGAGCGCATGGCATAAGCTCTGCGGCTCAAAGCCACGCCCGTCCTGCGCGCGGTTCCCAGAGATTCGCGCGCCCGCCTTATACCCGCGCGGCCATCTGCCGCCAAAAGACAAGGAGCCCCAACATGGAACTCACCTTCCGCTGGTACGGACCTAATGAAGAAAAGATCACCCTGCAGCAGATTCGCCAGATCCCCGGCTGCCGCGGCATCGTGGGCACGCTGTTCGATATCCCTGCCGGCGAGGTCTGGCCGCGCGAGCGCATCCACCAGCTGCGCCAGATGATCGAGGACGAGGGCCTCACCCTCAAGGTCATCGAGAGCGTTAACGTCTCGGATGACATCAAGATAGGCACGCCGCTTCGCGACCGGCACATAGAGGCGTACAAAGAGACCATCCGCAACCTGGCCGCGGAGGGCGTCGAGGTCATCTGCTACAACTTCATGCCCGTGTTCGACTGGGTCAAGAGCGACCTGGACTACAAGCTGCCGGACGGCTCGTCCACCCTGGCGTTTGTCCGCAAGAACATCCCGGACGATCCACAGCAGATCATCGACACCGTGGCCGACGGGTCGGCCGGGTTCACCCTGCCCGGCTGGGAGCCCGAGCGCCTGTCCCAGGTGCGCGCCCTTCTGGACGCCTACAAGGACGTGGACGAGGACAGGCTCCGCGAGAACCTGGTCTACTTCCTTAAGGCCATCATCCCCACCTGCGAGGAGTGCGGCGTCAAGATGGCCATCCATCCGGACGACCCGCCGTACTCCATGTTCGGCCTGCCGCGCATCATCAAGAACCGCGAGGACCTAGACTGGCTCTGCAATGCCGTGGACAGCCCCTGCAACGGCATCACCCTGTGCTGCGGATCCATCGCGGAGGAGCCCGGCAACGACATCTACTCCATTCTGGCCGAGTTCACCCGCCGCGGCCGCATTCACTTTGTGCACATGCGCAACATCAAGTACATCAGCCCGGAGGAGCCCGGCAACAAGGACTTCTACGAGGCTCCGCACCCCAGCGAGTGTGGCTCTCTGGACATGGTCAAGATGATGCGCGCCCTGCATGACAACGGCTTCACCGGCTACATGCGCCCGGACCATGGCCGCATGATCTGGGGCGAGACGGGTCGTCCTGGTTACGGCCTGTACGACCGTGCGCTGGGCATCGCCTACATCAACGGCGTGTGGGAGGCTCTGGAGAAGTCGGGCTGCCAGGTTGCCGACCAGGCAGACGGCCAGGCAGACGGCCAGACCGCTCAGAGGGCGGGCGAATAGCGCATGCTGCTAAACGATGACTTCCTGCTCACCAGCGAGTGGGGGCGAAGGCTCTACCACGGCTACGCGGAAGACATGCCCATCATCGACTACCACTGCCACCTGGTGCCGCGGGAGATCTACCAGAACAAGGGTTACGAGAACCTGGCGCAGGCGTGGCTGTACGACGGCGGCTTCGGCGACCATTACAAGTGGCGCCTCATGCGGGCGAACGGCACGCCGGAGGACGTGATACGCGGGGACGATGGCTACGCAAAGTTCCTGGCTTTCGTCGACGCCATCGAGCGCGCCATAGGCAACCCCATCTACGAGTGGAGCCATCTGGAGTTGCGCCGCTTCTTCAACATAGACCTTCGCATCTGCCACGCCAACGCGCGCGAGATTTGGGATAGGGCCAATGCCCAGCTAGCCACGCCGGACTTCCGTGCGCGCCGCCTTATCCAGCGCAGCCGCGTGCACGCCCTGTGCACCACGGATGACCCGGCGAGCGACCTTGCCTATCACAAACTGTTGGCGGACCAGGAAGAGCAGAACGGTTTTGCGGTGCTGCCCACCTTTCGCCCGGACGGCCTCATGAACATAGACGCCCCCGGTTTTGCGGGCTACCTGCAAACGCTGGGGCAGGCGGCTGGCATCTCCATCACGGACTGGGCGAGCCTCAAGGCCGCGGCGGCGCAGCGCGTGGAGTACTTCCACTCGGTAGGCGGCCGCATGGCGGACCATGGCGCCAACACGTTCTACTTCGCGCCTGCCACGGACCAAGAGGTAGATGGCATCGTGGCCCGCGCCATCGCCGGCGAGACGCCGGATGCCTCGCAGGCGCGCGCGTACCAAACGGCGCTCACCCTGGCGCTTATGGGCGAGTACGCCGCGCGCGGCTGGACCATGCAGATCCACGCTAACTGCTTCCGCAACGACTCCACGGTGAGCTTCCGCGCTATCGGGCCGGATGCCGGCTTTGACTCCGTGGGCGACCAGCCCGGTATAGCCCGCGAGCTCAAGTGCCTGTTCGACGCCGCGCAGCAAGCCGCGGCCCTGCCCCGCGTGATCCTGTACAGCCTCAACCCGGGCGACATGCTGCCGCTTGCCAGCCTTGTGGGCTCGTTCCAGGGCGATGGACAGGTGCAGCGCTTTCAGCTGGGGTGCGCCTGGTGGTTCAACGATACCTACAACGGTATGCGCGACCAGCTCACCGTGTGCGCCAGCCAGGGCCTTTTGGGCAACTTCACCGGCATGCTCACGGATTCGCGCAGCTTCTTGTCATACCCCCGCCACGAGTACTTCCGTCGCGTGCTGTGCCAGGTGGTGGGGGAGTGGGTCGACCAGGGCCGCTTGACGGAGGACGAGGAGTACCTGGGATCCATTATCCGGGACATCTGCTACAACAACGCGCGCGACCAGTTTGGCCTGCTGCGTGAATAACCTAAAACCAGTCAAGACGGCTTGCATCAAGGGGTGTCGCGTTTAGGTGTGGCGCCCTTTTGCCTGCAACGGGTCGAATACGCCCGCGTGCAGGCCACCGTTGCGCTCCGGCATCGCCAAGTGAGATACCGGCCTACTCCTTCTTGGGCATCATGTACCTGTGAAAAATGTGCGCACAGGGTGCACATTGCCGGAAACCACGCAAGGAGGGTGCCATGTTTGATGAAGCCGAACGCGCGATGCGGGCCGTACAAGAGATGGGCGAGGTGGACCGTGCCTGCCTTATGCATCCGCCCAGCGACACGGACCGCGTGCTGTACGAGGTACTCACGGACGCGGTTGCGCTCTATCTGGTAAGGTGCCGCGGCGAGCGCCGTCTAGACAAGAAGACCGTGAAGGCATATAGCTGCGATATAGAGCAGTTCCTCATCTGGTTGGATGAGGGGACAAAGCCCTTTAACCGCCTATCCATGCGCGACTACATGGTCTACCTCAACGGTCTGCACGCTGCCAGCACGGTGCGCAGAAAGCTGGCCTCGCTGCGCGCATGGTCTACTTGGATGCGTCGCGAGGGCTTTATGAGCGCCAGCCCCTTCGATGATCTGGACATCAATATACGCCAGCCCCTGCTGCTGCCCCGCACCATAGGCCCGCGTGAGCTGCGTCGCATGTTAGAGCCGGACCTCACGGGGGCTCCGGCAACCACGTCCACGGGCGAGCTGTTAGAGCTGCGCGACCAAGCGGTGCTGGAGCTGCTGATTGCCACGGGCATACGCGTGTCAGAGCTCTGCGCGCTCAATATGGATAGCATCGACCTATCGGCCAGGCAGGTACGAATCTTTGGCAAGGGTTCAAAAGAGCGAATCGTTATGCTGGGATCTATCCATACCGTGGTAGCGCTTAGCGACTACCTTTCGGTAAGAAAGCCCTTGGCCGGCGTCAACATCAACTCAGAGGCGTGCCGGGCCCTCTTTCTCAATAGATCAAAGGAGCGCATATCGGACCAAGCGGTGCGCAAAATCATACTCAAACGTGCGCGCGAGGTAGGGGTAGAGTCGCATATAACGCCCCATATGTTCCGTCACACGTTTGCAACAACGCTGCTAGAACATGACGTAGACATTCGCTACATACAGCAGCTGCTAGGTCACAGCTCTGTTAAGACAACCGAGCGATATACGCATGTTTCCTCCGCCAAATTGCGCACCATTATGGAGCAGCATAATCCGCGAGATGTATTGAGCGGAGAAAACACCTTGCAGCCGCCAACGGAAATGATCGCATAGTAACCAATTAAGGGATCGTACCAAGGGGTCGTACGCAAAGGCGTGCGGCCCTTATATACGTATGGACACATCATGTAGGGAACATCTGCAAGCAAGGGGATTAAAGGGTAGGGGGAAGTAGGGAAGGGGGCGAGAAGAGCCGCAATGCAGTGGCTATCTGTGGCGTAAGCAGGGAAAAACCAACCTAAAACGTGAGGAATCAATACCTTTACGCTGTGCGCGCCAAAAGGGGTTGCTAAAAATATAAAACATACCCACTTCACAGAAGTTAACTTGAAGCGTTATAGTATGGAATAACTGGAAGCACCACAATATATATACAGCAGTACATAGTTCCAGCTATAAACCGCAAGCAGCGATGTACTCGGCCCGCAGGGCCTATTGTGAGTGCTAGATGTGAACAATCGTTACCACGTAAAAAGAAAATAGTAGACAAACAAAATTTAGGTGTTAAGATTAATCACACCGGTGCGGCATCGTGCCTATTTTTTACGGCGATTATTTGGGAGTCGGCCCAGAGATCGAAGTAGAGAAACGCATGATGCTCGATAACTGGCGATTATCTGTTCCTTTGGAAGGAGAAGACGTATGACAGCTTGCGTCAACAAGAAGAGCAAGAGGGTAGCCGCGGTCGTCACCGCCTCCCTCGTGGGCGCGCTCTCCATCGGCGCCCCCGCGGTCGCGCTCGCCGCGAACGTGAACCTGCTCGCCGAGGGCGCCGTCGAGGCGTTCAACCAGGGCAAGGTCGTCCTTAGCGAAACCGACGCCACCCTCGAGTACACTGGCAAGAAAGCCGAGATCACGGCCACTTCCGTGACCCCGGTGTCCGCCGGTGAAATCAAGCTCGACGGTAACGACGACTACCGTGTGTACTTCGTCAAGGCCGACGAGAAGGGCAACCCCACCACCACCCGCACCGACGCCGTGGAGCCCGGCTCCTACTTCGTGTGCGTCGAGGCCAAGGGCGGCGACTACAAGGGCGGCAAGGCCTACGCGGGCTTCACCGTCACCGGCAAGAGCCTCTCTTCCGCCACCCTTAAAGAGAGCAATGTCTCCTACGACGGCGAAGGCGTCGACCTGACGTTCATGCTCGGTACCAAGAAGCTCAAGGCCGGCGAGGATTTCACCGTGACCTACGGCGCCAAGAACTCCGCAGCCACCTCCGAGACCGCCCCGACCAACGCCGGCTCCTACTATGCGAAGCTCTCCGGCAAGGGTGTCTACGCCGGCTCCAGCGTGAACCTCGACTTCACCATCGCGAAGGTCGACGTCACCTCCCTCAAGGCTGACGACTTCTTCACCGCCACCGTCTTCGCTGGCGAGAACCTCCCCGCCGGCCCGACGACGGTCAAGGGTTCCGAGGGCATGGCGAAGGACTTCGTGTTCTGGTACGGCAACCCTGACTCCGACACCCGCAAGTTCGAGCCGAACGTCTGCCTGACCGACGCCGCAAAGAAGTCCGGTAACTACACCTACCTTGATGACAGCCTCACTAAGGTTGATTCCGGCGACTGGAAGACCGACGTGATGGCCGTCGTCTACCGCGCCGCCAACAAGGCGACCATCAACTACAACGGCGCCGCCCTCCCCGAGGAGATGACCTTCGACTCCTCCAAGAACGAGGCCTACCTCGAGAAGAACTTCCTCGCCTTCTACTCCGTCAACGGCGAGAAGGTCAAGTGCACCAGCGGCTTCAAGTTCACCTACGAGGACGAGGACGGCAACGTCACCACCTCCGCCCCCACCGCTCCCGGCACCTACAAGGTGACCGTCTCCATCGTCGACACCGCACAGGACGAGCCCTGCAACTACGGCGCCACCGCCACCTTCACCCTGAAGCTGACCGACGGCTCCCTCCAGGGCTACAAGCTCTACGTCACCTACGACAACAAGGTCGTCACCGAGGTCTCCAAGACCTGGGACGGCAAGCAGCTCGCTACTCCCTCCGTCGTGGTTAAGGACGCCTACGGCTTCAAGGTCGACGACGGCGACGTCACCACGGTCTTCACCGACGCCGAGGGCAATGAGGTCGAGCTCGGAGACATCGTCGCCGCGGGCGACTACACCATGACCGTCAAGGTCAATGGCCAGGACTTCGACGGCAACACCGTTCCCGTCAAGGTCGCGAAACTGAACGTCTCGGGCTTCCGCATCGTCAAGGAGGGCGACAAGTACCTCGTGAAAGATGCGTCCGAGCTCACCGAGGTCGCTAAGGGAACCGCCGGTGCGCTTTCCGGCATCAACGGACACTACAGCCTCAAGTACGACAACGGCAAGGCCATCGACCCGATCTACGTCTACTCCGACGGCACCCGCGACGACGAGGGCGACCTGGTCTGGAAGCAGTTCAAGGACTCCATCGCCGAGGACTACCTGAACCAGTCCCTCGCCCTTAACGGCGAGGAGGTCTCCTCCGTCAAGAAGCGCGGATCCTACACCATGACCCTCGCACTGTCCGAGGCCGTCGACGCCAAGAACATGGAGCTGACCGCCCCCGCCTACAGCTTCGATGTCGACAAGGCCGAGAAGTTCTCCGACGTCAAGGAAGGCGCCTGGTACTACGAGGTGGTCAACAAGGCCGCCGATAACGGCTACATCAACGGCTACGCCGGCACCACCCTGTTCGGCCCCGAGGCCCAGATCAAGCGCGGCGACGTCGCCTGCGTCCTGTTCAACATGGCGGGCGCCCCGGATATTGACAACGACAACTTCGTCGACGAGGACGGCAACTTCCTGACTGGCTTCTCCGATGTAAACGGTCACGCCTACTACGCGCAGGCCATCGCATGGGCCAAGCAGGCCGGCGTTGTCAACGGCTACGGCGACGGCACCTTCAAGCCCGAGTCCATGGTCACCCGCGAGGAGTTCGCCTGCATGCTCGCCAACTACGCCAAGCTCACCGGCAACTACGAGGCCGCGGACTCCAAGGTCCTCGATAGCTTCGCCGACAAGGGCTCCGTCAGCGACTGGGCCGTCGACTCCGTCGCATGGGCGGTCGAGGGCGAGATCATGGGCAACGGCGGTAGCTTGGACGGCACCGGCGTGATCACCCGCGCCCAGGTCGCCGCAATGGCGGTCAACTATCAGCCCGCCAAGCTCGAGAAGCCGACCAAGTAATCCGGCATTACAGCAAGCTTATTTGCTGAGCGGATACGACGAGCTATCAGCCCGCTCCCCTCGGGGAGCGGGCTTGCGGGAGGGCTCTCGAGTCGGAGAGCCTCCCCGCAAGCCTTAAGGCAAATGCAAGCTGTCGCTCAAGGCTCGATGCGCCGAGGGCCC
>OGYY01001781.1_pt1 | contig 17608 bp, 16 predicted proteins | sample 1576671 | NCBI WGS metagenome assembly OGYY01 (sample SAMEA3541593, study PRJEB24748) | human gut metagenome | biome: human gut; feature: human-associated habitat; material: faeces | place: China | collected 2012 | reverse complement strand
CCGGCCGCGTGCTGGACGGCAAGCCGCTCATCATGTGCACTCGCAAGGAGGCCGCGCGAGAGGTGCTGGCGAGGCTGGGGAAGCGGGGGCGGGACGGACGGTAAAGCGCGCGGCTAGGCGCTGGGCGCGTCGCCCGTGTCGTCCTCGATGGCGCGATGCGGACGGGCGGGGGATCCGAAAGCGACCGTGTTGGACGGGATGTCCTTGTTGACGACGGAGTTGGAGCCGATGATCACGTTGTCGCCGATGGTCACGCCGGGGAAGATCGTGCAGTTGGCGCCGATCCAGACATCGCGGCCGATCTTGATCGCCTGCGCGCGGCTCGTGAACCCGCGGCGCTCGCCCGGCTGCTTGGGGTGGTCGACGGTCGTGATGACGCACCCGGGCGCGATCATCGTGCGATCGCCGATCTCGATGGGCGCGGCGTCGATGAACGTCACGTTGGAGTTGATGAAGACGTGGTCGCCGATGAAGATGTTCTTCCCGTTGACGAAGCTGACCGGCTCGAGGAAGTAGAGATCCTCGCCGACCGCCCCGAACACGGTGCGGAGGTAGTCGAGCTGCTCCTCCTCGCTTTCCCAGATGCCGTTGTTGATGCGGTCAAGCTTGCGCCGCACATCCTGGCGCTTCTCGAACCAACCGGGATACTTGAGGGAGAAGGTTCTGGGGGTTGGCATGGTGGGGCCCTTTCGGAGAGAGATTGCGTTGCTCATCTTGGGCAGCATTTTAGGTTTTCTTGCGAGAGAGATCGTACCCAGTTGTTTCATAATGGTGTAGAGGAGTAATGGCTGGTTGCACAGGAGCTGCTTATGTCCATGAATGCGTCTGCTCAATCGATGATTGGACTTATGACAAACGCGAGCCTTCGTTTCGTAGTGCCGGTTTATCAACGTCCCTATTCTTGGGATGAGGAGCAATGCGAGCAGCTTTGGGACGACATTCGCTCTGTCGGGTCGCGCCCGGAAGATCGTCATTTCACGGGTTCTGTCGTCTGGGTCCAAGATGGAGTTATGTCGGCGAGCGGAGTTACCCCACGCTTGCTGATCGATGGGCAGCAGCGCGTGACCACGCTCGCTCTGCTGCACGTCGCCCTTGCCGACTACGCCAAGAGTCATCCAGAGGAAGATCTTAATTTCACGTATGAGCAGCTCATTAACGGCGGCTACCTGGTCAGCGGCTATATGAAGGGAGAGGATCGCTACCGCCTCACTTTGTCGCAAGGCGACAGGGGGACGTTCAGATCCATTCTCGACAATCTCGTCGACCCGGATGTGAAGGTCGTCGAAGAATCCTCGCGCATTCTCAACAACCTAGCGTTTTTCAAGCAGCGTCTTGTCGCCATCGAAAGTCCGAATGTGATTTGGGATGGCATCCAGCGCTTGGAGGTCGTCTCCATTTCACTTGATGCGGGCAAAGACAATCCCCAGCTTATCTTCGAGTCGATGAACTCCACTGGCAAGGACCTCTCGTCCGCCGACTTGATTCGCAATTTCGTGCTGATGGGTTTGCCGCGCGAGCAGCAAGACAGTCTGTACTTGAATCATTGGCGTGTAATCGAGGAGACGCTCGGTGCCGATAGCTACGACGAGGTGTTCGACGAGTTCATCAGAAACTACCTCACCGTTCTGTATGCTCCCGAGTCATTGGCGAAGCGCGATGTCTACCGTGTTTTCAAACGCCATGTTTTCGAAAACGGCTACGACAAAGACGATCGCATGAAAGAGCTTCTCGAGGAGATGGAGTGTTTTGCACGTTACTACGCGGCGATTACCAGCGGAGCGGAGACCCAGCCGCAGCTTAAGGCGGGGTTCGACAATCTTTCACGGCTTGGTTGGTCGGTGCTCAATCCGCTGCTGATGTCGTTTTACCAGGATTATGAGGCGGACGCATTTGGTCTCGCCGATTTTGTCTCGATGGTTCGCACCGTCGAAAGCTACATCTTCAGGCGCGCTGTTTGTGACGCTCCCACAAACTCCCTCAACAAGTTCCTGCCTTCCGTGATAGCTCGTCTGAACAAGGTGCAAGAGGAGGGTGGCAACTATCGCGAGGCGTTCGAGTCGATGCTGCTGCTGGAAGCGGGCACCGCTCGACGTTTCCCGACGAATGCGGAGTTCGGCCAGGCTTTGCGGACGCGTGATTCGTATCACTTCCGTAAATCATTCTATCTGCTAACGGCACTGGAGAATCAGAATCACCCGAAAGACCCTATCGATTTCAGCTCGGGTGTGTTTACGATCGAGCACATCATGCCGCAGAATGCCCGGTCCCATGAGGAATGGCTCGAGGCGATGGGTGACGTTGCCGAGGATGAGTTTGAGTCTCTTTTGAACAATATCGGGAATCTTGCCTTGACGGCGTACAACTCGGAGCTTTCAGATTCTTCGTTCGAAGAGAAGAAGAAGCGCTGCATCGGTGGTTTCGATAGCGCATACCTGGTGATATCGGGGATGTTGAAGGATCTTGATAAGTGGACTCCAAAAGAGATCGGCGCTCGTGCGGATAAGCTGGTCAGTATCGCCGAGAAGCGTTGGCCGTTCCTGTCGGTTGATGGCGAAACCGCTAAGCAATATGAGTCGAAAAAGGAAACGCTTCCGAAAGGCCTGTCGAAGACGGCGTTCAAGCTCGTTTTTGATGCGGGGATGGTCAAGGCGGGCGAAAAGTTGGTGCCTACCAGCGAAAGCCATAACGTGGTGGCGACGGTCGCCGATGACGGGAGGATCGTTCTGCCTAATGGCGAGGGCTATCGAAGCCCATCACTCGCGGCGAAAGCTGCCGTTGCGTTAGAGGGCGGCGCCGGCGCTCGCAACGGCTGGCATTTCTGGCGCGTGGGGGAGAGCGGCCCTGTTCTCGATGAGCTGCGCAGGCGTTATCTAATCGAGCGCGAGGGAAGCGGCAAGGAGGGGACGAGGGAATTCCGAATCTCCTTCTGGGGTGATTTTTACGAGCATTGCAGCAACAAAGTGGGCTTTATCGAGACGTTCAGCGATCCGACGACTCGTCCCGACAATGCGGATGCGTGGGCATCGTTTGGGATAGGTAGCAAAGGGTGCGGTATTAGCGAGCTGCTCAGGGTGCGTGACAAGCGAGTTGCGTCTCAGCTTTATTATTGGGATGTCGATAGCTATAAGCGGTTGCTGGAGAACCGAGAAGCTATCGAAGAGGATCTAGAGCCGCTGGGCGGTAGAGTCAAATGGGATGACGCCGAGGCTCCAAAGCGCACTAGAACGCTTACGGTGTACAGAGATGTCGATTTTTCAGAGGATGATCTGACGGAACTGTTCGACTGGATGATTGAGGGGATGTATGTATTGAGGGGAGCGGCGCTGGGGGTTGGGTAGCGATGTGACTATTTCGCAACGATTGCACTCAAAGTTCAGGCGGCGATTAGTCATTGAGCCTAGCAGAACATTAAAAGCAGGCTTACTCCGATTCGGTGTCAAAATAGTCTCGGTCGACGCCTTTGATCTCGTAACGATGTTTGACTGTGACGCCTATGCCATTTGCGATCATAAGTTGCGCGAGCTCATCGCCGTCGATCAGAACCAGTTTTACGGCATGCTGTTTTTTCGCGTAGTCACGAGCACCTGACGAGAAATGCGCGGTTGTGATAAACAGCCCTCTATTGGCACCTGCTCCGGTTAACGCCCCAACGAACCCTTGCACTTCGGGGGCGCAAACGCTTTTGGACTGATCCCAACGCTTTGCCTGGATATAGATGTTGTCGAAGCCAAGCTTGTCCTCTCGGATGATGCCGTCGATGCCTCCGTCTCCCGTTTTCTTCGTAACGGTTCCCGACTCGGATCGCGAATCGCCATACCCCATAGCGAGCAAAAGGTCGATGACCAGGCGCTCGAAGAAATCCGGGGGTTGTTGCATGATGAGGTCGAGAAGATCTTCGGCAAGGGCGTTGTTGATGTTATTAAAGGACTCTTCGATGATGTCCTCAGGAGTCGTGTCTTCTTGTCCCGGTGGCTGAATGGGAGGTTTCTTCTCGTTGCTCTTGGTGGCAAATGCCTTGAATTCCGGAAACTCCAGAAGATCGTTTCGGCTTATCGCGGTTTTCCCTCGCCCGAGATATTTCTTGCCGCGTTCGGTGATATGGAAGAAACCACGTTTGGGAGATTCGATAAGTCTCGCTTGCTTGAGATAGGTACATGCCCACTGGGCATTGTTCATATAACGAGCAACTCCGCTAGGAATGGTTTCAGCTCGGTCTCCGTCGGTAAGATGAAAATGCTCGGCGATATGCTCGCGGATCTGCTTCGATGAAGCTGCTTTGTTATCCTGCTTTTCGCCGAGATACTCGAGGACAGGTAACATCATTTCGTGGTATTTCGGGACGGCCATCGAGGTTCCTTTCAGGTTGCAACGATGGAGTCAATGATAGCATCGAGAGCTGAGCGCTGGCGTGGTGATATACGGTGAGATCTGCTCTTTAGCGCTGCGCATCAATCTGGTTTTATGTTTTGCGATAAATGATTATTTAGCCGAACTGGGAGATGCGTTGTTCAGAGAGGAGTTTGGTGACCTCGAAGAGAATGCCGTTCTTTCAGACATTGCTAATATCACTATGGGTCAATCGCCAGCAGGTACTTCATATAATGAAGATAGAAACGGCACCGTGTTCTATCAAGGCCGAGGCGAGTTTGGGTGGCGTTATCCAACGCAACGTCTTTTTACAACTGAGCCTAAAAGAATGGCAAAAGCTGGAGATGTGCTAATGAGTGTCAGGGCACCTGTCGGCGACTTGAATTTGGCCTACGAGGATTGTTGTATAGGCCGAGGTCTGGCTGCTATCAGCTGCGATTATCCCTCATACTGTTTCTACCTCATGAGGTCACTCCGAAAAGAACTCGATGCTTACAACGGCGAAGGTACAGTCTTTGGATCAATCAGCGGAAAAGCATTGAAGAATCTGGCAATTGCACTTCCTAAACCGGATGCGATTAAAACTTTCGAAGAAGAGGTTGCCCCCATAGATGCGACAATTAGGAGCAACGAAACTGAAAGCCGCGGTCTTACAGAGCTTCGTGACACTTTGCTGCCCAAACTCATGTCCGGTGAAATCGGCGTTTCGAACGTCAATACCACTCAGTTGAGTAACTGATTTATTTAGCCGAGTTGCGAAACGCTCTTGTCAAGGAGCGCATATCAAACGCTCTTGCTCAAGGTATTGGGACTTGGAAAGTTGTCCCCCTGAAGGATGTTGCTCAGATTCAAAGTGGCTACTCCTACAAAAGCGCAGAACTTATTGAGCAATCGAGTATCGGCATGCTCGGAATTAAAAACTTCAACAGAAACGGCTCCTTCAGAAGTGATGGATTCAAGCCGTTGGTGCCAGAGAAAGCAAAACCCGCTCAGTACGTATCACTCGGTGAAATTGTGGTTGCCCATACAGACCTTACACAAAATGCAGATATCATCGGTCGAGCAATACAAGTTATCGACTCTGGCGGCTATGAGCAGATGCTTGCATCACTGGACTTGGTAAAGGTAACCAGCGCTGATGACACCATTTCCAACGAATTCCTCGCGGCCCTCTTGGGCACTGAAGATTTTCACAACCATTGCCTTGGGTACGTCAATGGGACAACAGTGCTGCATCTTGGCAAGAAGGCGCTTCCCGAATACCAACTCAAGATTCCTGAGGACGATATTTTGATGCAGGAGCTCGATGGCGTCTTCAGGGATATTGCCCAACGACAAGCGTTGCTGATTCGTGAGAACCGCAGCCTTGAGGGTCTTCGTGACGCATTGCTTCCAAAACTAATGTCTGGCGAAATAGACGTCTCTCAAGTCGAAGTGCCTACGCAGCTAAATAATCATTTATCGTGATGTTTCGCAATTCCGTTGAAAATAGCTTCATCTTCTCCCGAGGAAAGGATCGGAAAATGGAAGCTATGATTAACAGCGTTCTCGTTCAGATGCAGCCGCTGCTTACCTGCAGTCAACTAAAGAAGCTTGGAGAGGTCATGAGGTGCGTCATGGCTCCTAGGCAGTTTGATGAAGCTGAGCTGTTGCCTTTGTTTCTTACGGCAAAGGAAGTTGAAGGCTGTTCTCCAAGAACGATTGAATACTATGCGAGCACGATACGTCACATGGTCGATTCGGTAGCCAAGCCATACACCCAGATTGAAAGCGACGATTTGAGACGTTATCTCAGTGGTTATGAAGCAGTTCGTAAAGCGAGTAAGGTGACCATAGATAATATTCGTCGAATCTTGTCGAGTTTTTTCTCGTGGCTTGAAGACGAGGACTATATCGTGAAAAGCCCAGTTCGAAGAATACGCCGTGTTAAAACCGCTGTGGTAGCCAAAGAAATATTGAGCGACGAGGATCTCGAGGTGCTTCGCGATGGTTGCTCCGCCATTCGCGATCTTGCGATAGTCGACATGCTCGCTTCAACTGGCATGAGAGTTGGGGAGCTAGTCGGCTTGAATATCGCAGATGTCAATCTTCAAGAGCGTGAATGCGTAGTTACTGGCAAAGGGAATAAACAGCGTCCAGTGTACTTTGATGCCCGTACCAAGCTGCACTTGCAGACTTATCTTGCGAGTCGAACAGATGGAAACGCCGCGCTTTTCGTTTCACTGGACAGAACTGCAACACGAATGAGCATAGGAGCAATCGAGGGACGCCTGCGTACGCTTGGTAAGAGATGCGGTATCGGCAGGGTCTATCCACATAAGTTTAGAAGAACCCTTGCAACTCACGCCATTGACAAAGGCATGCCGATTGAGCAGGTGCAAAAGCTATTAGGACATGCGAGAATAGACACCACCATGCATTACGCGATGGTCAACCAAAGCAATGTGAAAGCGTCACATAGGAAGTATCTGGAATGAAACTCAGAGACGTCTGTAGGATTCGATACGGCAAAGATCACAAGACGCTAGCAGACGGGCCGGTACCGGTTTTCGGTTCTGGCGGCATAATTCGCCATGTCGAACGCCCGCTTTGCACGAAGCCGTCGGTTCTCATTCCACGAAAAGGCTCGCTAGGAAACCTTTTTTATGTGGACGAGCCATTCTGGACGGTGGATACCCTGTTCTGGACGGATATCGACGAAAGAGTGGTTCTGCCAAAATATTTATACTACCTGCTCTCGACAAAAAATCTTACCGACTTAAATGTGGGAACTGCCGTTCCGAGTTTGAATACAGAAGTGCTTTACGAAATCGAGCTAGGCATACCTAGTTTGGAAATTCAGACGTCAATTGTCTCGATCCTCCATTCTTTGGATAAGAAGGTGAAAGTTAATCAGCGTGTAAATGATTATTTAGCTGAGCTTCCGAGAGGTCTTCTCGCCTCTACAATCCCCTGCTTCAAATTGTCGTAATTCCAGTCAAATGCAAAGAACGCATCGTAGGCGCTCTTTTGGGACTCCCACCATTCGTCGTACTCAGGCCACTGCGTTTTCTTGATCAGACTGTCAAGTTCGCGGTGAGCATCTCTAAGGAAGGCATTTGCAAACCGTCTTCCAGACTTATGGCAAAGAGCAGCTGGATGAGTAATCACGTACTGATAGCTATAGGCGTCTTTCCCGCACGCGATTTCCGCCGGGTCAAAGTATTCGCTGAATAATTCCACATTCCTGCAATCATCCAAGATGTGGAGCAAATCACCGTGACATATCTTATTACGGATATGATCACAGTATTTCTCCCACCAATTCTTTGATTTCTTTGACAGTATTCCAGCTGACTTTGCGGTATTTATCACACTCCGCAATCCTTCTTTTTCGAAGAGCTGGTCGTGATCGTCTCGTGGCGACGGAATATCGTCCATATCGACTAATATCATCCTCAATGTGGTCTCAAGTGCAACAGAGGTGATAACGATGGAAGCTTGATAATTTCCATAAAGATACGACTCGCAGGCCTCTAACCACAAATTGTTTATCGTTGGTTCAACCCAAGGAAGTGCGGCCGGCAAATTTGCTCCATTAGAATTTATTACCGATGCTAGGAAGCCAGCAGAATTCCCCTTTTTTACATTCCAAATCTCAATCATTTTCACCCCTCGAAATAAATCATTTATTCGTTTGTTTATAGTGATCTTTCGATCTAGAGTAAGAGCCATTTTTGATATCTTGCGCTGCTCGCAGATCGATTGAGGGAAGGTTACAATTATTTCATTTTGGAGTCTGGCTTTGTTCATTTCGGTTTGCCCAGTTGAGCCTTCGGCAAACTTCTCTATGGATTGCTGCTTCGTTTTTATGAAGTAACCGAGATAAATGGGATCAATGCCGCTTGCACGAAGCGTGATAACGTGCCCATCGGTGATGCATTTTCTTTTCGGCTGCTCAATTATCTGCGCAACTCTTCCAGCGCTTCCGACTCCGGTAGCATTGATGAGAATATCTCCGGGTAGAGTTAACTTCTCGGATTTCACGGGTTTGTGCCCTTCGTCATGAAAGCGAGCTTGGCTGTAGTCCACCTGCTGATTTCTTATGCATTTTTGTCCGAGAACCAGTATCGAATTTGCATTATCTTCAACATATCGGGGCGCAATGCCTTTTCCAATATATGACAGCAAGTTGCCCAAAGGCGCAGTCTCCCATCTACATCCCATACCCGATCGCCTCCAGGTTTTTCTTGATCTGCTCCTGCAGACGATTTGATTCCTCAAAGCACTTTGCCAGCTCGCCGGTCAGGCGCGTCATCTTCTCCTCGAAGGGCTCGCCGTCGTCCGCTTCTTCTTTGATTCCGACATAACGTCCCGGCGTGAGAATGTAGTCCTGTTTGGCGATGTCTTCGGTAGTAACGGCAGCGCTGAAGCCCTTCTCCTTCTCGAGTTCGCCTTTGCGGAACGCGTCGAACGCGCCAGCAACTCTTGCGATGTCCTCATCGGTGAACTCGCGCAGCTTGCGGCTCACCATAGTGCCCATCTCACGTGCGTCGATGAATAGCGTACGGCCGGGCTGCTCCTTCCGACGGTTGAGGATCCACAGGCATACGGGGATCTGCGCGCTGTAAAACAGCTGAGCGGGCATGGCTACGATCCCCTCAACTAGGTCGTCGTCTACGATAGCGCGGCGAATGTCGCCCTCGCCGTTCGTCTGGCTGGAAAGCGATCCGTTTGCAAGCACAAGCCCGATCCTGCCGTACTCGTTGAGGTGCCAGATCATGTGCTGCATCCATGCGAAATTCGCGTTTCCCGTCGGAGGGGTGCCGTACCTCCAACGCACATCCTCCCGGAGGTTTTCTCCGCCCCAGTTTTTGATGTTGAAGGGCGGGTTCGCCAAGATGAAGTCGAATTTCTCGTTTTTGTGCTGGTCGTTGCTGAACGTGTCGGCATAGGTGCCCAGGTCTGCCTCGATGCCTCGGATACCGAGGTTCATTTTTGCGAGCTTCCACGTGGTGGGGTTGCTCTCCTGGCCATACACGGTGATATCCCTCAGAGCGTTGCCTCCGTGATGTTCCACGAAGGCGGCAGATTGCACGAACATGCCGCCTGAGCCGCAGCAGGGATCGTACACGCGTCCTTGGAACGGTTGGATGATCTCCACGAGGGTTCGGACGACGCAAGAGGGCGTGTAGAATTCTCCCGCATTCTTGCCCTCGAGCGAGGCGAACTTCTGCAAGCAGTACTCGTAGGCGCGTCCGAGCAGATCTTTCTCGTTCTCGCCATCTGCCATCTGTACGTTGGTAAAAAGATCGACCACCTCGCCGAGCCGGCGCTTGTCGAGTTCGGGACGGGCGAAATTCTTGGGAAGCACGTCTCTCAGGGCGTCATTCTCGCGCTCGATGGCGCGCATGGCGTCATCAATCACCATACCGATCTCGGGGGTGTGTGCTTGCGTGGCAATTTGCGACCAGCGCGCTTCCTCAGGGACGAAAAAGACGTTCTTCTCGAGATAGCAGTCGCGATCCTCCTCGTCGCCATACCCTTCGGCAACGAGTTCGTGATACCTCTCATCGAAACGGTCCGAGAGATACTTCAGAAAGATTAGCCCTAGTACCACGTTTTTGTACTCGGCGGCATCGAGGTTGCCTCGCAGAACATCGGCAGCTTCCCAGAGCTTGCCTTCGAAGCCGATTTCGGCGGTGTTCTTCTCCTTCTTCTTCCTTGCCATGCTTCCTTCCTTTATTCTTGCCGGTCAGCCCAGAGCTCGCACTGCTCCATCACGGTGTCGAGTGCATAATCCATGCCTTCGGGTGGGTAGCGGTGATCCTTGAGCAGGCGTTTGATCGCTACGCGCATGGCGGCGCGTGCGCTCCGTTTTTTCTGCCAATCCACCGTCCTCAGCTTGCGCATCTTCGCAGCGAGTTCCTGCGTGATTGCCACGAGCTCGTCATTTCTGTCCTTGTAATAGTCTGCCACAGCCTGCGGGTTGCAGAGGGCTTCGTAGAACGCATATTCCTCTTCAGTGAGTCCGAGCTCCTCGGCTTTTTGGTTGTCCGAGAGCATCTCCTTTGCCATCTTGATCATTTCCTCGAACACTTCGGCGTTCGTGAGCTGTCCGTTCAGATAACCGTTTACCAGTCCTTGCATAAGCTCAGAATATTTGCGTGCTTGCGTAATGCTTTTAGAGCGGTAGCCTTTTATCTGCTCGTCGATAAGCTTCTTCAGGAGCTCGTAGGCGAGGTTGCGTTCCTTCATGCGCGTGAGGGTTGAGAGGAACTTCGGGTCGAAGATGGAGACCGCCTCATCCTCAACTTTGAACAGGTCGATCACTCCGTCGGAATGCACTATGTTTTGTTCGAGCAGGGCAGAAATGCGTTCGTTCACCTGCTTAAGCGTCATCTTGCATTTCGAATCTCCGCCGCTTGTGCCTTGTTCGGTGAGCTGGATGATGAGCTCGCGGACTACCTGGAAATAGCCAGCTTCGATGCGTTCGGCATCGGTGGCACGGCTCTTAGCGAGTCCGTAAGCCTTGAGCATGATGCCCGCCTGTTCCACGAAATCTCGCGCGGATATCTTGTCGCCGGGTGCCAAGATGTGGTTCACGCCGCCCGTGATCAACTCACTGCGCCGTGCAGCAGAATCGGTTGTCATGAAGTCGGAATAATCGTAGCCAAACATCTTGTCGCGGCATACCGCGAGCTTTTCTGTGAATTTGGGGTAAGCCGTCTCGCCGATGTCCATATCTCCGTAGTTCGCACGGTCGCGCTTGGTGTAATCGCGCATGGCGCGTTTGAGTGCGTTGGCGATGCCTACGTAATCGACGACAAGGCCGCCGGCTTTGTCTTTGTGCACGCGATTCACTCGGGCGATGGCCTGCATCAGGTTGTATCCGCGCATGGGTTTGTACACGTACATGGTGGCAAGCGAAGGGATGTCGAACCCTGTGAGCCACATGTCCACCACAATGACGATTTTGAGCGGATCGCTATCGTCTTTGAACCGCTTCGCCATCTCCTTAATATGCGCCTTGTTCCCTACGACATCAAACCACCACTCAGGGTCTTGATTGCCCATCGTCATGACCACGCCGATCTTGTCCTGCTCTTTCCATGATGGTCGAAGTTCGCAGATGCGTTGGTAGATCGCCATGGCGGCAGGGCGCGAGTACGCTACGATCATCGCTTTACCCGTGAGTTCATGGGCTCGATTGCGTTCATAATGCTCCACGATGTCGGTACTCAGAGCGTCGATCACTTCGGGGGCGCCGAGCACTGCGTCGAGGTTTGCGAAATCGCGTTTGCTTGCGTCGAGGGTCTCTACATTAGCCTCCTCGGTGAGGCGTGCGTACTCATCGTCAACTTGCTGCAAGATGCCTTGGTCGAGCTTCAGGGCAACCACGCGGCTCTCATAGAACACGGGGCGCGTCGCATCATCCTCGACGGCTTGCGTCATGTCGTACACGTCGATGTAGTCGCCGAATACTTCTCGAGTCGAGCGATCTTCAGCGGATATGGGCGTGCCTGTGAAGCCGATGTAGGTCGCGCGGGGCAACGCACGACGGATGAGCAAGGCAGTACCCGTATGCTTTTTACCTTCACGGTCGAATTTTTCCTCGAAGCCGTATTGCCCGCGGTGCGCTTCATCCACCATCACCACGACGTTTTCGCGGTCGGACAATGACCGATCTCCCTCTGCGAACTTTTGCATGGTCGTGAAAATGATCCCGTTTGCACGACGCGAAGAGATCTGCTCGGCGAGGTCGACCCTGCTTTTGGCTTGGATGGGCACTTGTCGAAGAAAATCCGAACAACGTGAGAATTGCGCGAAAAGCTGCTCATCGAGATCGTTGCGGTCAGTGATGACGACGAGAGTTGGGCTGTCGAGACGCTCGATAAGCTCGTGGGCTAGAAACACCATGGAAAGCGATTTGCCAGATCCTTGCGTGTGCCAAAACACGCCGCCTCGACCGTCGCCGCCGAGCGCTCGCTTTACGCTCTCGACCGCCTTGTTAACAGCGAAATATTGGTGATAAGCTGCCAATATCTTGGTATCTTCCGAGAATAGCACGAAGTTCTTGAGGATATCGACGAGCCTCGCTTTGGGGAAGATCCCATCGAGCGGTGTTTTCCAGTCGGCGTGCCGGTTATCGACGTACGCCCCGTCGACGCTTTTCCATTCCACGAAACGGGACTCAGTGGCGGTGATGGTGCCGAAACGCGTCTGCGCCATGTCGCTGATGACGCAAAACATGTTGTAGGCGAACAGCGTCGGGATCTGCTTCTTGTAGTTCTGGATTTGCTGGTAGGCGTCCTCGCTGTCGGCTTCGGCGCGTGATGGCGACTTCAGCTCGAAAAGTACGAGTGGCAGTCCGTTGATGAACACGATGACGTCGGGGCGCTTGTTGGTTCCGCGTTCGATGAATGTCCATTGATTCACGACGTGAAACGTGTTTGTTTCCGGCTGCTCGAAATCGATGAGCCGGACGATGTCGTTGTGGCCTTCGACTCCATCATACCAGCTTACCTCAATGCCGCTTTGAAGCATGTCAGTGAAGATTCGGTTGCGTTTGATAAGGTTTGATCCCTCGATGTCCTTGAGTTTGGCGATGGCAGCTTCTATGGCGCGTCGATCCATGCCGCGGTTTATGGCTTCAAGCGCAGGCTGAATGACGTCGGGAAGGAGCGCATCGTCGTAGGCGTCCGAGCTGCGGCGCACGTCGGGGCCGTGAAGGTATTCGTATCCGTGCGCGTCGTGCAGGTGCTCGATAATCGCCTGCTCGTAGAATTCCTCATTGATGTCTACGACTGCGTATTCGTATTGTCCCATGGTGCACCTCTTTGGACGAGCGCTCCGAGCTATGTTCCTTCGATTCGCCTTAACGAAGCAAGGATGAGTGAATTGTACCAGTAGGGAGGGGCAGATGCAGTCGATTGCAGCGATGCTGGTCATGAACAACGATCTGCCGTCGATCGTGTATCGCCAGCGCAATGATTACGAAGGGTGGCAACCGGAAAAGAATAGTCAAAAAAATATCAGCATAATAATGGCTTTGAAGGCGAGACGCCTCCAGGGGCCGCATCACGGATGCCATGGTGTCCGTGAAGAAGAGCCGAGGAGCCGATTTGCGCAACGACGGGAAACGTCATGCGACAGAGGTTGGTTCTCCCAGTTAGATACGGGATAACCGAATGCTTTACTGCAAAATCAGGTTCTATCATTAAGTGGAATTATGCGTTTCTGACCGGAATAATGGTTCGCTCATCAGGGTCGCTCTGCACACAACGAACAGCTTCCATTTCCTGTCCTTCGTTGAAGGCGGCAATCACTTTGCGGCTGTTGTTGCCGGTTTTTCTGACAACGTACAACGTTGGGGTGAACTCTCCTTCGGGGACGAATTCAACATCTGGATCCAGATAGCGCGACACATCTGCTGTCATAGCTTTCCTTCCTCTAGTTTAATCTTGACAAAATGATACCTATGGTGGACTAACGGATCTTTCGCTTTGCGAAATTCCATAGCTGAGCAGTCGAGCTATTGGCATGCTGCTGAAGACGCTCTAGGAAAGCCCATGTTCTATCCTTTTTCTTGGGCGAGGTTATGCGGACATGAAGATGACTTGCTTGTCTTTGCGGGAGGCATTGTGAATGCCGCGTCGTGTATTTTGCCATAGGTGAACTGACCGGCGAAGTAGTCTGATGATTTCGATCGAAATGCGATATTACGTCGCTCCGTTCTGCTTCCATTCGTTACGCGTGCGCAGTAATTCCTCTGCAGCGTGCGGGTCGACCTCTCTTTTCCGAATTGCCGGTATTGCATCGTTTCGACTAAGGGAATAGACGTGCTCCGACGCATTCAGCACAATGGCGCGAATGAAAAGCCCTATATGGTATTGCGTCGGATTAAAACAGAGCAGCTGTTCGCGTGTTGCGCCAACTTCTGTGAAAAGAAGATGAGTGGGGTCGAGGGGCATGATGATGTTTGCATTCGGAACGCCTACTCCTGGGCCGAAGTCAATTTCTCCATGCTCGGATATTCCGAATACTGCAACAGGATTGTCGGATGTAGGCAGTTTGATTTCATTGGGGGTTTCCAGAACGCGCCAACAGTGATTCCTCAAGGTGTGAGCAACCTTGCCATTTAGCAGATCGCCCATTGCGGAAAGAAAGCTCTGTCGACCGGCGGTCAGCGTCACTTCTATCGTGCCCTCATCTGGATGAATCTTTGTTTCAAACGGTTGTTTCGGGAACGGTTCGGTTTTCGCGGAGCCTTGGTCGCTTGAGGAAAAGCTGCAATTCCTATTGGAGGCTTTCAACTCTGCTTCCACTTGTGCTACCGCACCCTCAACAACAGAGGGGAATTTCCTCCTGACCACTTCATTCATCTTTGCCATCATAGAGGGAGTTCGCGCAAATTGAACGATGAGAAAATTGACAAGATCGTCCATGTCTTTTTCGCTGAGTTCAGAATTGTTCGATATCTTGCAAAGGATGTTTGCGACAGGCTGTTCGTAGTTTCTGTCGAGATAGCTTTCTATTGAATCGTCGGCTTTGCCGTTTTCGACTTGGGTGTAAAGATTCGGCCAAACTGCGGTACGTTTTATTTTCGACCTCTTCCATATCGGTTCTTTTTCGCTGTGAACCAGGAGGCGGTAATCCCAAATGGTGTTTCCGTTTGTTGACCAGCGCTTAAGATATACCCGGGGAACGTAGTGATTGTTGTGGGTGGTTTGCCTGGATTGTCCGCTGTCTGTCATGGTGGGCTTTCTTTCTTTTGCGTTTCGTGTGATTCGGTAAGGGAGATTTCGAAAAGAGAATAATCAGGAAGAAGAGCCTCTATGGAAAACCCGACCGGGAGACTTGCATGGCATTGGCAAGAGGAAGCACGCGGACTTCTATCGAGGCGACCGCTGCTCCAATGCTCGGTATAATTCCTCCTTGGAAACCTTGACGGTCTTGAAGTCCGTCGGCTTTTGGGTCGGCCCGTCGACAGAAACCTGGCAAGGCGCATCGTCCTCGAGAAAGCGCTTGGCGATGCGTCTGTTCTTCTCTTTCTTGGATTCAGCCATCGGGTCTCGTCTCCTTAGAAAGCCCTGTTCGAACAGGCTAGCTGGAAGCAATGCGTCATGCAAGGCCACCCAGGTGTAGCCGGTTCATCTAGGCAGCATAATGCTCGCCATCGCCCTTGCCGATCTAAATAAGCGCATTCTACTCTCGTCCAACGGCTCGACTCTGCTTGCCATGAGCGCTTCTTCAACCCGCTCAAGAAACCTCGTGCTCGACACGTCGAAGCAGTCGTATCCGAAATCGTCGTCCAGCACTGCGATCTCCATACCGTTCGCAAACAGGTGCCAGCGATCCTGCATTCGCTCGTTTCGAAGCAGCATCAGGTCGTAATATTTCCCCTCTTCCTCCAGTCTCCGTTGCAGCATCTCGATACTGAAACGCATCTGATGGGCGAGGCTTCGCAGGCCCTTCGCCTCCGTGACGCTGTGGGGTTGATGGGTCGCCGGATCGTCGAGGTGGTGCTTGACCTCGCGTTTGACGAGCAGGTATTGGATTTCGGGTTTGCGGGATTGCGCGCTGCGATATGCCATGACGGCTCCTTTCATCGATGTTGGCAGGACCACCTTGCGTTTGCAGGTTGGTACCGGGATCAACGAGCCAACTCTCTACACCGGTTCTGGATAAAACGGATGTCGGCGGACCGACAGGTGCACTATAGCGAAATAAGAATAAAAGGGCAAGAGGGGCTTGCGAAAAACCGCGGCGGAAGGATCTGCCGTCTTTCCGCCGCGGTCGTCAAAACTAGGAAACCCTCCTTCCCGTGAGGATGGATATGGCGGAGGGCGATAGGGAACAGGCGACCAACGCAGGGGTGTCAAGCTGCGTCGAACCGTAACACTCAGTGCAGTTCTTTCGCTTCGTGTCGACTGCCCACGCTACCTCTCCAGCAAATCCTCCATTCCGCATCCGGGCGCTCGCGATAGCCGATAAAGCGTTGCTCCCTGCGCATGGTTGATGTCTTTATTGCGCTGCTCGTACATTTGGATCGCTCGTAGGCCGACGTTGGCGCGGCGGGCGAGCTCCGACTGCGACAGGCCGAATGCCTCGCGTCTCGCGCGCAGCAGGGTCGGGCGGTTTGTGCCGAGCGCGTCCAGCTTTCGCAGCAATGTTTCGATGAACTTGGATTCGTCCGCTTCGTGCAGCGGATAATACATCCCTCTCAGGTCGTCGTAGAGGAAACTATCGAATGCGGACCGGTAGGGGCGGCCGGTCCTCAATTGGAACCAAGCCACCGACCATCCCACCCAGTAATCGGGCGAGCGATCGTATCTGGGGGAGGGTTGTTCCGGAAACGGAACCCTCATATACGCCGCCAACAGGCTCGCCAACTCAAAGCCGGATTTCCCGGCGACGTAGACGGGGTTCTGCCGCTCGAATTGCTCTGCGAGGCCTGACGCCACGAACGCCCGTGCGACTTGCTGACCGTTGAGTTTTCCGTCGTTTACGCAGCAATCGAATGTTTCGGCTAGCTTGGTCGCGATGTCGTTATCGTAAAGGCCGTCGTTTAGGCTGACGACTGCGTATTCGAAAACGCTGCTCATCGGGTGCTCCTCAACAGGTCCAATGCGAACAGATCATCTGGAAGGAATGCGTCATACTCGATCATTCGAGCAAACTGACGACTGCGCTTCACAACTCATTATAATACGAACTAATGTACGATATAATGCCGTAAGGTGCTTCGCTGCGCCGGGCAGCTCCGAAGGGAGGTGCTTCCGATGGATCCTCAGACGATTCTTGCGCTTTGCGCGATCTTCTCCGTGGTTCTCGGTATGATCGGCATCAGCCAACGCCGCCGTTAGGCGCGCGTGCGGTTGATGATCGAGGAGGTGATGGCGAACAGCTGATTTCAAAAGAAAGAAGCCGGGCATCCCACCAAAGATAGACCCGGCTTAGTTCCATGAAAGATGCTGCCCGGTTAGGCGGGGCACCTTCCATTTCGAATTGTATCAGGTTGGGCCAAACGCGACAACGGGGGAGTTGGCGGTGCGGCGGGCTATCCCACCAGCGCCAGCTTCTCCGCGCGCTCTTCCTCGATCGTGGTGATGATCTCCTGCTTGTACGTGTCCCGGTTCTGCATTTCGTCGATGTTGAGCAGGACATAGTCCACGCCGACGCCCAGGGCGGTGCCGGCGGCGACGCCGGCCACGGTGCCCAGCGGGCCGCCGATCGTTCCCAGGGCTCCGCCGACGAC
>OGYY01001774.1_pt1 | contig 17665 bp, 15 predicted proteins | sample 1576671 | NCBI WGS metagenome assembly OGYY01 (sample SAMEA3541593, study PRJEB24748) | human gut metagenome | biome: human gut; feature: human-associated habitat; material: faeces | place: China | collected 2012 | reverse complement strand
CAACATTTTCCCCAAGCACCCAACGGGGCCGCAGTTCGGCAATAACGCGGCACATCTCCGGCCACAGGTAGCGTTCATCCGCAAAGCCCCGCCGTTTTCCTGCGGTGGAGAAAGGCTGGCACGGGAATCCGCCGGAGAGGATGGTAATGGTTTCAAGTCCTGTTTTTTCAAAAAACGCCTCCTTCGTGAATGTGGTGATGTCGCGGAACTTCGGCACATCCGGCCAATGTTTTTGCAGGATGGAATAGGGATAGTCCGCCCACTCGCATTGACAGACCGTTTCAAAGCCCGCCGCCTCCGCCGCAAGGTCCAGCCCGCCGATGCCGGAAAACAGGCTGACATGGGTGAGCTTATTCATGGCTGATCTGCTCCCCAGGGATCAGCTCCGCCCGGAACCGCTTGATGACCGCCGCCTCCAATTCATCCTGACAAAAGTTGCTGTCAGCGGAAAGACCCAGCTTGCGGCGCAGCCTGTTCAGCGTCTTTTCATAGTTCCCGTATTTCTTTTGCAGTCGGAGAAAATCTTTCTCGTTCTGTGCCTGCGACAGACACTTGGCGATGCTGTACCAGGTTACCAGGAACATGTGCAGTTCGCTCACCAGCAGCCGGAATCCGCTGCCGGGGATCAGATAGTGTTCCTCCTGGCGGCCGCCGCCCGGTTCGGGTTCGTCGTCCTCACACTCCACATAGAAGGCGTCCAGCTCGCACAGCTCCCGCGCCTTCATCCCGGCAAGGTCCGCCTTGTCGCCGAACACCAGGTAACGGCCGGGAATGTTCCAGGCGTCAAACTTGTCATCGGCGATCTGGCCGTACCGCTTCGCCGCCGCAATGAACGCCTCCACATCCTCCCGGTCCTTGATTTTTCCGGCAAGGAAGGCAAGCTGATGAAGCAGCCCGTAGAGATGCACTTCCTCGTCGATATGTGCCTCATAGGTCTTTTCCTCGATGACATACAGCTTTTCCTGTTCCATATCCTTATCCCATCCTTTCCTTCCATTCCAGCCGCATTTGCCCATCATCCAGCAGCAGACGGATCACATTTTTGCCCTGGGGCGTAATCAAGGTCTGCTGTCCAAAATGCCCATATTTCCAGAAGTCCTTCACACGGAATAATCCGTTATTGGAGGGCTTGGCATAGGGCAGAAGGTATCCGGCCGGGCAGCGGTACAGAAATCCCGCGTCCATCAGGAAACGGCAAAACGCACGCTCCCCGATTTGCAGTTCTTTCGCCGTGGCTCGGATATTGGTGCAGTTTTCTTCATGGACAAAGGCGTCATAAAAATCTGCTTTCGGCCGCAGCCGTTCCACCTCGCCGGAGAGCTGCCGGTTTTTCTCATGCTCGGCAAGAAGCTGGTCGGCAAAAGCCAGCAATATTTCCGGTTTTTCCGCCGCCTGCTCCAGAAGGGAGGCAGTCATGTACCCGCCCGTCTTGCGGATCATGGGGAGAACTTCGTCAAACACCCATTTTTCAAAGCGTTCCGCACCAGGCAGCCGACTATGAACGATCAGGCGGTACACATCACCCTCCGGGATGAATGTCAATTCCTGTACGCCTCCTTCTGTAAGGGCGCCCCGTTTCAGGGCCCCCTTACAATGCGTATTGATGGCGTTCCTCGGTTTTGCATATCCCAGGGCTTTCGCAACATCAAATCCGCAAAACAGATAATTGCCGTTTTCTTCGATCACTCGGATGCTGCCAAATTCGCGGTTATTGAAAACCGCCATCTTGTTATCCATTCTGGTCCTCCTTTTCGTCGTCCACAGTTTCGTGTGCAACCTCGCTGGGCTTGGTGGTGAGCAATTTATAGAGCTCGGTGTCTTTCGGGAAGTCATCCGCAAAGGGCAGGATGACATTGTTGAAGAACAGCAGCCCGTGGCCCGGCTCGGAGTTGGTCACATAGGCAAGCTGCTCCGATGAAATGTTCAGCCGCTCCGCCAGTATCTTCCGGTCTCCCGCCGCCTGGTTGAGCATATAGATGAAGTCGCTGTTTTCCAGGATGTTTTCGATCTCCGGGGAGGAAAGCAGGTCTTTGGGGTTCTGGGTCGCCCCGGTAGGGATACCGCCCCATTTTCTGAACCGTTTCCAAATCTCGGCGCTGTATGCGGCGGTCTGTTCCTCCTTCAGCAAAAGGTGGAACTCGTCCACGAAATACCAGGTGGAGCGCCCGATGGCCCGGTTGATGGTGACGGTGTTCCACACCGCGTCCTGGACAATGAGCATCCCCGGCTTTTTCAGGTTCTTGCCCAGGCCCTTGATGTCGAAGCAGACCAGGCGATTGGAGATGTCCACGGTAGTGCGGTGGTTGAAAAAGTTCAGCGAACCGTTCACATACAGGTCCAATGCCTGGGCCACACGGTCGGCCTCCGGGATGTGCTGGGACAGCAGGGCGTTCATCAGGTCGCCCAAAATCGGCATATTCTCCGGCCGGGGGTCGGCAAAGTAGGGCTGGTAGATCATCTGCACCGCCCGGTCAATGACCGTCTTTTCGATGGCCTCCAGGCCGGTCTTGCTGCCCATGATAAGCTCGCAGAAGGATAAGACGAAATCACTTTTCAGCGCCAGCGGGTTTTCTTCCTCGGAGTAGTTGAGGTTGATGTCCAGGGGGTTCACATAGTCGGTGCTGGACGGGGACAGCCGGATCACCTGACCGCCCAGCCGCTTCACCAGGGGAGAATACTCGTCCTCCGGGTCGCAGATGATGACATTATCCTGGGTCATCAGCATGATGAAGGTGATCTCCCGTTTGCAGCTCATGGATTTGCCGCTGCCGGGCGTGCCGAACACAAGGCCGTTGGGGCAGCGGGATTGCTTGCGGTCCAGCAGGACCATATTGTTGGAGAGTGCATTGAGCCCGTAATACATGGCGTCGCCGCTCATGAAAAGCTCCTGGGTCACAAAGGGGACGAATACCGCCAGTTTTTGGCGCTTCAATCGCATACGCTCTTTCTTTTTCCGTTCCCCCTCGGTAGAGGACTGGCCGATCAGCAGTTGGATGTCGGCCATGTAGTAGGCCCCGTCGGTCAAAATCTCCACAAGGCCAAATTCAAGGAACACCTTCAAGGCCCTCTCCACCGTCCCCACCTGATGGCGGGTAAAGGTGGCAATGGTCTGGGGCGTGTGGGGCAGATGGTCATTGAGCATGAGGATACCGCCGCTTTTGAGTGACATGAGGTACATTTTCAGCAGCAGATTGGAGTACAGCAGGCCATCCTGCATACTCTCCAAAATAACCATCGTTTCGCTGTTGTAGAAGTTTTCTTTCAGCTTGAGATAGTAATATTTTCGATTGTCTGACATGGGTTCCTCCTTGGGGTTCGTTTTGGGCTTCTGTACGCATTTAGAGGGCCGTTTTGGGGGCCAGAGGATAAATCTATCAGGCCCCCAGCGACACCCTTGAAAAAGTCCTTGATTTACAAGGGGTTTTCGGCCCCTAAAGCGTGACACTTAGCCCTCTGTTTGCGCTTACGCTGGGCGGCCTTGATACGCTTCATGCGTCCGGCACATTCCGGGCAGTATTTGGCCCGGTTGGAACCTGGGGTGAACAGCGCCCCGCAGACGGCGCACCGTTTGGCGTCCAGGCGGTGGAACAGGGCCGTTTCCAGTTCCCTGTCCAGCGGCAGCACCGCCGCCCGGAACCACCGGCACAACAGGGAGTAGGAAATGGACTGGACGCAGACACATTCCTCCCCATCATCCAGCGCGATACAGTTGCCGCCGTCATAGTTGCAGCACTCATGTACCAGCCGCCGCGCTCTGCGGTACTGGCGGTAGTCCATGACGGGAATGGGTTCAGGCTTGCTTTTCTTCATGCTGGCACTTCCCACACCCGCCGCAGTTGCCGCAGCCCTGGCAGGCATGGGCCTCCGGCTCCGGGCCGGTGGGCGCGTCTGCCGGTTCCGGCTGTAAAAGGGCAAGGGGCAGGCGAATATTCAGGTGGACAGTGACGGGTAAAATAATCTGCTTCATAGGGCAATCTCCTTCCGTGAGGGAATGTTGACATAATCGCAATCGGACGACCTCAGCCGGATGATCGTCTCCGGCCACACGGATCATCTCCCGGTTGGAACAGACGGTATCTACCATGAGCTCCACCAGCTCGTCCAGTCGGCCTTTATCCAACTGGACGTTCTGCGAGAGAACGTCATATTCGATGTTCTCCAAAATCAATGCCCGATAGCTTTCCCGCTTTCGCATCCCGTCCTGTCCGATCCGCTCCCTGGGGGCTGGGGGACTTGATAGGATAGGACTTGATATCTTCGTATTTGATAAATCTGTTCTTGATGGATAGTTACTTGATTCTTCTTTATTTAATTGGGCGGGGTTCTCCTGAATTGGGGCGTCCAACATTGGATTTACCTGTTCGGGATTTTCCCGTATAGGTTTTTCCTGTGTAGGTGATGGCGCTTTAGGCTGTTCCAAAATGGTGTACTCGATTGAGCCAAGCTGCCCGTTTGCACCACGGACACGCGCACGGATCAGGTAGCCGTGCGCCTCCAGCTCCCGGATGCCGCCGCTGATGCTGTCAATGCCGTCCTTGCAGATACGGGCAAGACCCTTCATAGTGTAGTCCCAATTCTCCGGCAGGGACAGCATGAGGGATAAAAGTCCCTTTGCTTTCAGCGACAGCGACATATCCCGCAGATGATAGTTGGACATGACCGTGTAATCTCTGGTCTTTTCGATACGGAATACAGCCATCTTCGCACCTCCTTCCTCTGAAAATGAAAAGTGTTGACTTCGATGAAAAAAGCCTCCGGTTTGCCTCTCGGATGTGATCCATAGGAAAACACACATGCCCGCCTGCTTACGGCGGTCAGAGAGGAAAAAACAGAGGCTTTCGCACCCTAATCACAACACTTGAATTTAGGTGTAGAAAAAGGGCGGCTGTCTTAAAAACAGTCGCCCGAAAAGGGGATATATACAAGTTATTTGCTACTCGTCCGCCTTGAAAACCGTTGATATTACTGGCTTTTTCAAAAAGTTCTGTATCGCCACTCGCACCATGTTAAAAGCTACATTCAAGTCGATTTTGAATGTAGCTTTTATTTTTACTTTATACAGTGTTTTCCCCATGTTATAGTTAACATGGGGAATTTTTTATGCAGAAAAAGATACGCGTAATTTTACCAAGAATTGAGGGCAACAAGAAAACCAAGCACAAGATTCTGAAAGTGGCCGTATATTGCAGAGTAAGTAAAAGCACACCGGAGCAGTTGCGAAGCCTTGAAATACAGGAAATATATTTTGAAAAATTGGTAAGCGAAAATGCTGATTGGAAACTTTATAAAATTTATAAGGATGTTGGGTCAGGAACACGGAGAGAAGGGCGTGATGGATACATTGAAATGCTGAAGGATGCCCAAAAACACAGATTTGACTTAATTCTGGTTAAGTCATTAAGTCGGTTTGGAAGAAATATAGTAGAAACATTATCAACGATAAGGAGACTGAAAAAGATGAATATTGCAATGCTGTCCGATGTAGAACAAATCAATACAATGGAAGTCAACGAAGTGTTGCTATCAATTTTACTTGCGGCAGCACAGGAAGAAAGCGCTGCGAAAAGTGAAAATATCAAGTTTGGTATCCGTCAGCGAATGCACAGTGGAAAAGCTGTACTAAACCATACGCGCTTTTTAGGCTATACTAAGGATGAAGACGGTAGGCTGGTAGTCGTACCGGAAGAGGCTGAAATTGTGCGGAAGATATTCTCACTATATCTGGATGGGTATGGTGTGCGCAAGATTAAACGGTATCTGGAGGAAAATGGTATAAAGACTGTCACCGGAAAATCTGAGTGGAGCACATCCACAATAGACCGTATGCTAAGCAATGAAAAATATATGGGAAACCTTTTACTGCAAAAGACCTGCACCCCGGATTTTCTGACCGGAAAACAAAAGAAAAATTGTGGTGAGCAGAGTATGTTTCTGGTGGAAAATGCGCATGAGCCGATTGTATCAAAAGAAATATTTGAAGATGTACAAAGACGGAAACATAAAATGTAAGATGCTTGGTTTGAGTTAAAAACATGGAGAGTTTTTCTTGCTAATCCGTGTGAAATTTGCTATCCTATTAATAGGAAATCTCTTGGAAATCGGGTGACCTTATAATGAATGAAAACGAACAGCTTCAGCTTTTTGAAGATCAGGCGATTCGTACCGCGTGGGACGAGGAAAACGAAGAATGGTATTTCTCTGTTGTGGATGTGGTATCCGTGCTGACTGATGCAAAGGACTATGACACGGCGCGTAACTACTGGAAAGTCACCAAAAAGAGGCTGAAAGACGAGGGCAGTCAGTTGGTAACAGATTGTAACCAACTGAAATTGAAATCCCCCAAGGACGGCAAACGCTACAAAACAGACGTAGCCAACACACAGCAGCTGTTTCGCATCATCCAGTCCATCCCATCCCCCAAGGCGGAACCGATGAAATTGTGGCTAGCGCAAGTTGGGCGGGAGCGCATAGAGGAAACGCTGGACCCGGAACGCATTGCGGAACGCTTGGTTTCTACCTATGAACGGAAAGGGTACACGCGGGAATGGATCAATCAGCGCTTGCAGGCAATATCAGCCCGCAAGGAACTGACGGATGAATGGAAAGACCGCGGCATCGAGAAAAACGCAGAGTATGCGATTCTGACCGATGAAATCACCCGCGCGTGGAGCGGTATGAGTACCCGGCAATATAAGAACCTGAAAGGGCTGAAAAAGGAAAGCCTGCGGGATAACATGAGTACCTTGGAATTGGTGCTGAATATGCTGGCAGAAGTGTCCACAAAAGAAATCTCCCAGACCGAGCAACCGGAAGGCTTACAGCAAAACCGTGATGTAGCGCGGCGCGGCGGTTCGATTGCAGGTGAAGCGCGGAAGCAAATTGAACAGCAGACGGGACGGCCTGCAATTACCAGTAAGGGGGCAGCAGAGTTGAATCATGTTGTGACGGAGATGCTGGAAGCAAGTTCCGGCGTTGATTTAGAAAAAGGATCGGAAGATTAAGCTATAATGAAAATTTAATAAAGGGTAGTAGAAATTGTCTTGCACATATAGAATTTTTAGAACTATATGATATAATTAGCATGAAATAGTATTTTTAAGGGAGGCAGCAGAAATGTACTCAACGAAACATATGGAAGATCTACAGATAAGTTACATATCTGCACTATGCGCCTCGGTAGGGATTGATTATGACATACAGGGCCATGATGCGGATAGCACTGATGCCATTATTAAAAAGAAAATCATTTTGCCCAACGGAAGCTGGTATTTTTCCCAATTAAGAATTCAATTGAAAAGCACTTTCGGTGAATCGCAGTATGAAGATAAGGGAGACCAAATCAAGTACAAACTAAAGGTGAAAAATTATAATGATCTTTGTACACAGGCGACGGCTCCTATTATTTTAGGACTGTTCATTCTACCCAAAGAAGATTCTACATGGGCTAATTGGAGCATTGATGAATTACTTGTAAAAGGCACTATGTATTGGATGGGTTTTTCATCAAATACGCCTTCGTCAAATTTAGAAACGATAACCGTTACAATTCCAAAGTCTAATGTGGTTAGTCCTGACACGCTTCTAGAAATATTAACTAAAATATTTAAAAGATACTGGTTGGATGCAATTCCCAACAAAGAAAACTTACGTCAAAATATTTCAAATTAGTAAATCAGATAGTGATTTTTTTCAAGTCACAATCCCGATGAATCGTGATTTGTTGGATTACCAAGACGCAATGTATCAAGCTATAGAAACTGTCGCATTTGTGGAGGGTCAATCAACGGAGCAATTGTTATTATTTTTGCTTAATCCCAATACAGATATACTGAAAATTCGGCTGGACCGAAAAAACATAGAAGCAGGTAGTATCTTATTTGATGATGCTATTCGTGTTTATGAAAATGCAAAAAAGCTTATCGCAGCGACAGCCCAGGATGTTCTTCATCCCAAAAAGTATCATCAAGGTCGTATTGATGATGCTGTGTCACAGTTTATAAATAACTGTAAATTTGGACAAACTGAAATTGGAAGCTATGTTGTCTCGGTAGTTTGCCCTTTCGCAGAATTAGATGATGCCGAAGGATACAAACAGTTAAGTATTTTTTCCGAAGAGGAACAGTGTGCTGATTCTTTAACCAGAAAAGTGACCAATAGGATTATGTCGAATGTTTCGTTCATAAAAAATACAATTGATGAAGGAAATTATTCTTGCCTTAGCGAATCTGACAATATAAGTGCGAATTTTTATGAAGCACTCGCAGGGCTAAACCTTAAAGAGGATGATACGAATCTTGAATTCATTGCTCAGTGGTCTCCTACGGTGAAAAAAAATCGTGCTTCATGCGACAGGATTATGCTTTCAAACAATTACTATGAACCAATTTCTGTTGCAACTTCACAATTAAGGGAGTGTATTTCTACAAAGACAAAGATATTTGGTCGCATAAAAAAACTCGAATCTTCACCTGATCCAGAAAAGAGGAACTCAGGGAAAATCACAATTGTTTATCTTAACGAGGAAGATAAGCCTCGTACAATCACAGCCAATTTGAATAAAGTGGATTATGAGAAAGCTATCGAGGCACATAGTCATGGAAATCATGTTGAAATTGTAGGTGATATTACCAATAGCGGAAAGAAAAATGCCACGATTACGTGCGAGTCTTTTGCAATATTAGATTAAAGAGCATCTCGAATATTTATTGAAATTTTAAATGTTGTTTAAGAAATCACTGCATTTGGTGGGTATCTTTTTTATCACACTCAGACAACAAAAGCTCGTTGAAACGACAAGTTTCAATGAGCTTTTTTCTGCATTATGGCAAAAGTGGTAACGATCTGGTAACTTTGACCCCCAAAATGACCCCAAAACGGCAAAACGACTGCGCCCGGACGACTGAAATTTTCAACCATCCGGGCGCTTTTTGTGGATAAATCTTGCGGAGTTGGCAGGTAAATATAGGATCGGTCAGTGTAGTCAGCTCGCCCTGACGAGTACCAACACGCTGTTGGTTGGCACTACGATTTGTTCTTGCTTGGTAGGAATAGGTGGATTCTTGTACTGGCGCAGGGCCTTTTTGGATTTGCTGTTTGACCTCCAGCAGGGCGGCATCCAATGTGGGAGCTCGCACTTCAATTTTCGGGAAGTCCGGCACATGGGCAGTGTAGCCGTCTGCCGAGAGTGTGCAAAGCACAGGATAGGGCTGGCTCTCTACGGAGATGCTGTACTGCATCCCGAACATATCGTTCATCTTGTCCATCTCGCGCCGCTTGTGTTCATCCATGCTGTGGACGTATGTGTCCATTGTGAACGCAACGGAGTAATGACCGAGGATGGCTGACAGGGTTTTGTAGTCCATGCCGCGTTCCAGTGCGCGGGTGGCGAAGGTGTGGCGCAGTGTCACGGACATCGGATCGCGCCAGCCCTGTGTGCGGACTTCATGGGCTTGCTGCTGTAAAATGGCAATGGCTTCCTGCCGCGTGTTGCAGCAGGTGGATGTACGCCGGGGCTTGTGTCGGGCGGGGTGCTGTTCAACGACTTGGCGGCGCATTACAGCGGCGCAGAGCTGGCAATGATGCAGGCGCAGTATATCGGGCTGTTCCAGGCCGGCTGGTTTGTCGAGTCGATGTGGAGCCAGACGCTGGTCATCCACATGATCCGCACGCCCAAGCTGCCCTTTATCCAAAGCCGCGCCTCCGCGCCCGTTACGCTGCTGACGATGACCGGCATTGCGGTGCTGACCATCATCCCCTTTACGCCGCTTGGTGCAGCGCTGGGGTTTGTTGCCCTGCCCGCCGCCTATTTTGCCTATCTGATCCCCTGCATTCTGCTGTATATGGTGCTGGCGACCAGCCTGAAAAAAGCCTATGTTCGTCACTACGGCGAGCTGCTGTAAAAGGAGGTGCTCACGATGAATTGGAAGGATATTTGGATGACGCTGTTTGGCACAGTGGATTTGTTCGGACTCGACATGGGCTTTTGGGTGTCCATGGCAGTAGTCGCGCTGATCGTGGTCGTGATGAATGCCGTCTTTTGGGGCATGAAGCCCCGTAAGAAAGCGACCAGCGAAGCCAAGCGCACCTGACGCAACAAGGAAAAAACTGTTTCTATCAAAGTGCCATCGTGAATCAGACGGCTTCTGCTTCTGTGCAAAACGAACATCCGACACAGAAATACAGTCGCAGTAGAACACAGGCTTTTGTGCGCACTCGGCGTAGGATGTCATAATGCGCTTGAATCGCCGTGTGCCGGTCAGTATGCACGGTGGGGTAAGAGGTCGGCTCTCTATTTAGGAGAACCTCCTGCTTGCGGCACTTTACACAAATCATACAAAAACGTGCGATTTTTTACAGCGATTTCTTCATTATATGGTCGATAACTTTACTTTCGATTTGTACAATAAAGAAGGTTACTCTATTACAAACGGAAAATAAAGAGAGGCAAATGTATGAAGAACAAATGGCCGAAGCGTGCGCCCGCACTGCTCGCAGCAGTGGCTTTGACGGCGTCGATGTTTCCTACCGGAGCGCTCGCGCTTGAGGCAGAACGGCAGGACACGGCAGAGACGGTCACAGCTGCAGTGCAGCAAACCCCCACCCCAACCATTGCAGTAGAAAATGTGGAGACGGGGAATACTGCCACACCGGAAACGGCAGCGGAACCTGAAACACAGTTGCAGGAGGAGACCGTTGAGCAGGAGGAAAGTGCGATTCAGACCGCAGAAACCGCCGCATTACAGCAGGAGCCGGAAGCGGAGACTGCGGTTCAGGCGCTGGCCGCTGAGCCGGATAGTCTCGGCAAGGTCTGGCTGACTGAAATCTTCCCCAACGACTTTGACGACCGCAACAAGAACGAGTATGGCACAACAGATGACCGCTTTGAATACATTGAACTCATCAACACCGCCGATACTCCGGTGAATTTGACCACAGACTATGAGCTGGTCTACGGCACGAAAGCGGACAACGCCAAGCCCTTTGCCGTGCAGGAGACCGATGGATCCGACGTCGTTCTGCAGCCCGGCGAGGTTACTGTCGTCTGGAACCAACGCACCAACGTCAAGAATCCTGGTACAGTGGAAGACTTCCGCAGCAACTACATGATTCCCGACAATGTCCACATCGTCATCAGCCAGTACGGCAAGGACTGGGCCAACACCGGCTACTTCGGCCTGCGCGCCAGAGCTACCGGCACGGTCTGCGCCGACTACAGCTACGTCAACGGCACAATCGACAAGAACGACGGCAAGGACATTGCGGACGGCCTCGGCGTGGACCTGGCCATCCCCAACGTGGGCTACAGCATGACGGCCAGCACCAAAAAGACGGCGGCTACCCCCGGCTATGCCTATAGTGAGCAGCGCGGCGGCAACACCACCGCCCCCGCCGGCACCGCGGGACTGTATGTGACCGAAATTTACCCTAACGATGGAGATCGTTCCGCGGTATATGGTGTGTCGGACGATTTGATGGAGTTTGTCGAGGTCACGAACACCACCGACCACGACATTGACTTCAACGCCGACTACCAGTTCCAGTACATCTACAAAACGCAGTTCACCCGGCTGACAGTCTGCACCGTTGAGGACGCCCACAAGGAGGCTCTGGGCGAGGTCACCCGGGCCGAGCTGGACGCCAAGTCCGCTGTCATCCCGGCGCACAGCAGCGCCGTGTTCTGGTGCTACCGTGAGAGCTGGCTGACCGGCCTGACGCAGCCCTTCCCCGATGAGGCCGCGTTCCGCGCCGCCTACAATATGCCGGAGGACGCCCCGCTCTACTGCGTGCTGGGCCAGAACGGTATGAAGAACACGGACCGCGCCGTCGGCATCAGCCATGCGGAAAATGGCCGCCAGGTACTGGTGTCCAGCTTCTTCTACAACGGCCTGACCGACACGAAGGACAAAAAGAGCGTGAATTTGAGCCCCAGCGCCGAGGGGCCCCGCATGACGGCATGCACCCTGCAGCAGGCCCCCACGCCGGGCAGCGTCTCGGACGCGCAGTTCAACTTCCCTGCGGACGACGGCAGCACAGTGAAGCTGGGAATGTGGCAGGACAGCACCGTGCCGGCCACCATCACGCAGGGGGACGAGCTGCGCGTGCGGTTCAGCTATTCGGTGGACGAGGGCGCGCTGCCCCGCACGAAAATCACTACCTACTACCGCTTTGACGGCACCGGCAACTGGAACAACAAGACAGAAATCTATCGCCGCGTGCCCGGCCTGTATGAGATGAACATTGCAGCCAACGAGCTGTTCGACCACGAGTATGTCGAGTTCTACGTAGCAGCGGACAACCGTTACCACCGCACGACCACCCAGGTCTACCGCGTCAATATCCAGAAGCTGAGCAGCCTCATCGACGGCATCCGCACGAACATCACCGACGGCCAGCAGGTGCGCAGCACCGTCACGGCCACGGCCAACGACGGCGGCGACAACGCCAACTCCAAAATCCTGCTGGACGGCGTGGAGCTGCCCGTGGGCAAGGTGCTGGAGAACGGCGCGTACTACAGCTTTGCCACGGCGGGCCGCGACAGCTACTTCCACAACGCCCTGACGCTGGCAGACGACAACCTGACCGACGACAGCAAAATGGAACGCATCGCCTCACTGCTGAAATGGCAGAACTACCGCCTGGACGGCTTTGCGGTGCCCATCGACAGCCACTATTTCACCTACGATGCAGCCAGCGACAGCTACAAGATCACACTGCGCTTCTGGGCCGGTACTTACACCAGCAGCGTCTATGACAAGCTGATGCCGTCTGCCAACCGCGAGGACTTCACCGTAACCAATCTGCAGCTCAAACTCGCCAACGGCAAGAGCTATCTGCCGGATTCCATCGGCCCCGAGAGCTACACCTACCCGGACACAGGCAAGGTCGTGGACAACAAGGCCAAGACGAATTTGAGCACGGCCCTGGACGCTGTACACAACATCGGCGATTCTACGGGCATGGCCCCCTATCTGGACGCCGCCTTTACGATCCCCGCGGCGGACGCCACGGCGGTGGGTGCGGTCATTGACACCACGGCCCTGACCGAGGGTGCGCACACCCTGACCGTGACCGACGGCGCGAACACAAAGAACGTCAGCTTCCTTGTGGACAATACCGCCCCTGTCATCGACCTGGGCGTGCAGGACGGCGAGACCTTCTCCGGCGCAATTCGGCTTGCGCCCACCGTCACCGAGGAAAACACCCTGGGCGAGACGGTCGTCACGCTGGACGGCGAGCCGGTCAGCGGCGACATTGACACCAACGCCGTCACGCTGGGCGCCGGCACCCACACGCTGGCTGTCTATGCCCGCGACGCCGCCGGGAATGAGGCAGTCCAGAGCGCCGACTTTGTGGCCGGGGACGATGTGGCCGTCATCCTGAACGCAGCGGTGTCCGACATCGGCCAGAATGCCGCAAGCCTGAACGTTACCGCTGAAGGTAACATGCAGGGCGCACAGGCGACCTACTACCAGCTGGACGCACTGAACAGCAGCGAGATCACCTCCACCACCAACGACGGTATCCTGCCCTATATCACCTACACGCTGAAGGTGGGCGAGGTCAGCGACAGCGACAGCCTTGTGCTGAGCTGGAACGGCCGGGCCTCAAACGCCGATGCGGCCCACGCCAGCAGGCTGTTTGTGCAGAACACCGCCACCGGCGCCTGGGATGAGGCCGCCACCGCCGACGAGAACGGCTCGATGGCGGTCCGCGTCCCGGTCAAAGACCACGTGCAGGACGGCACGGCCACGGTCATGGTGCAGTGCACGGCAGACTCCGCGCTGCCGGATTTCAGCGGCGTGACCGACCAGGCCCCCGCAGCTGCCTGGGACGGCACGACGATTCCCCGAAATTACGACTTTGCCTTTGCCTGGGAGACCGACACCCAGTATTACTCCGAGGAGTTCTTCCAGCATTACCTGAACATGAACAACTGGATCGTGGACAACAAGGACAAGCTGAACATCCGCTATGTCATCCACACCGGCGATATTGTCGATGACTTCGACATGCCTTATGAGTGGGAGAACGCCGACGAGGCGATGAAGATTCTGGATGACGCCAACATGCCCTACGGCGTGCTGGCCGGCAACCATGACATTGCCGCGGGCGCGATGGAGTACGAGAACTACCAGAAATACTTCGGCGCACAGCGCGTGCAGGATCAGCCTACCTTCGGCGAGGCCTACAAGGACAACATCGGCCATTATGACCTGCTGACCGAGAACGGCCAGGACTTTATCATCCTGTATATGAGCTGGGACATCTACGCGGATGAAATAAACTGGATGAACAGTGTGCTGCAGAAATACAGTGACCGCAAGGCTATCCTATGCTTCCACACCTACACCCGCGTGGCCTACAACAGCGACGGTGGCCTGATGGACTACTACGGCCAGCTGGTACAGGACAATGTGGTCGCCCAAAATCCCAACGTCATTGCGGTGCTCAACGGCCACTACCACGGCGCGTCCTATGAAACGACGGTCTTTGACGACGACAAGGATGGCGTCTATGATCGGACGGTCTACCAAATCTGCACCGACTATCAGTCCGGCTTTGAGGGCGGCAGCGGCTATATTAAAATGCTGTACTTCGACCTGGACAACAATAAAATCTACATCAACTCCTACTCTCCCTCGCTGGACGATTTCAACTACTACGACAATACCTCTGTGACCGAGTTGGGCACCGAGAGCGCCGCGTCCGTGGCCCCCGACACCGCCGCGGACGGCAGCGCCCTGCCAAAGCGCATCAACAACAATATCAACACCGATATTCTGACGCTGGACGTCAACTTCCACACCGACCCGCAGACGATCCTGACGAGCTACTTCGGCGCGTATCTGGACCGCGGTGAGGAGATCGGCACGGCGGACTTCACCGTCGCGCAGGACAGCAGCCGGACCGGTACCGCCGCCCTGACTTGGGACGGCCTGCAGCCCGGCACCGCCTACGCGTGGTACGCCCAGGTCACAAACACCCTGGGCAGCATACAGCAGACTGCCGTGCAGCGCTTTACCACGGCAGCTGTCCCCGCTGATGTCCCGCCGACGCCGGGCAACGCCCCCGCCGAGCCGGACCCGGGGCCGAACACAGGCAATGCGACCAGCACAGGTAATACAGGCAGCACCAGCACAGCAGCGGTCAGCCAGGGCGCGGCGCAGACCGCCGGGAAGGGCAGTACGCCCGCAGCGGCCACAGCGGCCATCCCGCAGACGGGTGACACAATGCCGATTGTTGCCGTGGTTCTGCTCTGCCTGGGCAGCATGACAGCGCTGGGTATCCTGACCATCTATCGCAGAAAGAGAAAAGAGGACTAAAAATTGAACAAGCGGCAGCAGCTATCCATCCTGCTCCGCATCCTGCTTCCGGGGGTGATTCTTGTGGGAATCATGCTCGGAAGTTTTCAGGTATCGCGGGCATCCATCAAGCCGGGCACCAGCCACAGCTATGTACAGGCGGTGGTGACGGAAATTTTGACAGACTACTCCGGGGGCCGGCCCTTCAACGGCGCACAGACTGTTGCGGCGCGCATCACCTCCGGCGTATGGAAGGGGCAGCAGGTCACATTAAGCAATTCCAACAGCTATCAGCAGGGTGCATTCTGCCAGGTGGGCACAAAAATCGTGGCCGTCGTGCAGTCCGGGGCAGACGGCAGCTTAAACGGCTCCGTCTACAACTATGACCGCACCGGCATGGTCTACGCCCTGGCAGCGCTGTTTGTGGCCGGGCTGGTTCTGGTGGGCGGACGCAAGGGCTTTGCCACCCTCTGGGCACTGGTATTTACTTTTGGCTGTGTGGCATTTTTATACGTGCCGCTGCTCTACCGTGGTGTGAACGGTATTTGGGCTGGTACGCTGACGGCAGTGATGATTCTGGCAGTGTCGCTCTACATTTTAAACGGCTGGTCGCGCAAGACGCGGTGCAGTATCTTAGGTACAACGCTGGGGGTTATGATCTCCGGCGGACTGGCAATGCTGCTGGGCACCGCCGGACATTTGAACGGCTACCACGCATCGGACGCGGAGTCAATGGTCTACATCGCCAATGCGTCGGGGCTTGACGTCGCTACAATTCTGTATGCAGGCATCCTCATCTCCTGCCTCGGTGCGGTTATGGATGTGAGTGTTTCTATCACCGCTGCATTGGAGGAGATCCGCGCCAAGGCCCCGACGCTGTCCCTGCGGGAGCTGGTCCGCTCCGGCCTGACGGTGGGCCATGACATGATTGGTACGATGTCTAACACGCTGATTTTGGCCTACACGGGCACGGCCACTGGCACGTTGCTGACGCTCTACGCCTATGAGATGCCCTACATCCAGATGATGAGCTACAATGCTATTGTCATCGAAATTTTAAGCGGCCTGTGCGGCACGATTGGCGTGGTCTTGACCGTGCCGATTCAAACGCTCATTACGGCGTTTGTCATAACACGGAAAAAATAAGGCAGAACGGCAGGTACAAATGCTGTCGCGGCAGATAGAGGTAGTGCAGGCAGAGGTGTTTTTAAAGAAAATCTGTAAGGCGCAATAGAGGCTAAGCTGCATTTTCACTTCTGAATCTGTCACAAGAGGCCACCCGGACAAGGTTTGCAATCTGATTTTAGACTCGATTCTGGATACTTATCTGGAGAAAGATCCCTCGGCACATGTTGCCGTCAAAACTGTTGTGAAGAACAATACTGTATTTGCTGCAGGAGAACATTCATACTTTCTTCAAGCCGCTGTATCTGATCACTCTGGCGGAAAGCCTGGGCGGTGTAGAGAGCCTCGTCTGCCATCCCGCCAGCATGACCCACGCATCCATTCCCTATGAGGTACGGCAGAAAGTCGGCATCACGGACGGACTGATTCGGCTGTACATCGGCGTTGAAAGCGTTGATGATTTGCGGGCAGATTTGGCGCAGGCTATTCAGGAAAGGGAGGAATAATCCAATCACCGACTTAATTATATCGCTAAAGGAAAGCAGATTGCAATCGTAAGTTGTACTCTCTAGTGTTAAGTTGTACGCATTGCAGCAAAACCAAAGAAACAAAAATCTAACTTTTTGTGGTTCTACGGATAGGATACGATAGTATCTTAGTATTTAATTTATTTAGTTATTTATTTGTGTTGGATTTACCTGTACAGGGAAATCCCATTCAGGTAAATGCCTTTGCGGTAAACTAAAAAATCCTCGGAAGGTGGGGATTTTAGGGCGGTATTTGGCTGGACGGCTACCGCGCCGATGCGGCGCAAACGTGCCCAAACAGGGGCGTTTCTCGCGGTGACAGGGGCGGTGTGAGGAGATGGCGTGGAGTTGGTTTTCGTACAACTTCTTGCTGGAGAGTAAAACTTCATTATTAGTTCGTGGGGCTTTTCCTGTGTGGAAACCTCGTGAGGTCAGTATCCCAATTTCTCAATTAGACCAAAGCTGCGCATTTATTTGAGCGGTGCGTGTGAGAATTCGTCTCACCGATTTGCCCCCAAAAAGGTTTGGAACGGGTCAGCACCATGCAGCACCCTTTTGTACACATGGGACAAAAACCGTTCTGAGCCTTGGTACGCAATACCACCAAACCCAACAAAACAGCACTGTAACGCACAAATTTTAGATTTCTCATAACTCGGAGGTCGCAGGTTCAAGTCCTGTCTCCGCAACCAACAAAAGCTCGTTGAAACG
>OGYY01001764.1_pt1 | contig 17737 bp, 15 predicted proteins | sample 1576671 | NCBI WGS metagenome assembly OGYY01 (sample SAMEA3541593, study PRJEB24748) | human gut metagenome | biome: human gut; feature: human-associated habitat; material: faeces | place: China | collected 2012 | reverse complement strand
ACGTAGAAGTGGTCGCCGACCATCATGACGTCGCCGCCGTCGAGCGTGCCGGGGGCCTCGATGTGCTTGACGTGCTCGTCGTCGAAGAAGCGACGGACCACGGGCTCGATCTCGTCCTTCTCACCGTTGCGGCTGGCAGCGCCGGGGTTGGTGATGATGGCGCCGCAGCGGGTGATGACGGCCGGGTCCTCGACGAAGCAGCTGTCGGGGAACTGCTCGAGAGCGGGCAGGACCGTGACGTCGACGCCGCACTGCTCGAGGGCGTGCTCGTAGTCGTAGTGCTCCTCGATGGCGCGCTCGTAGATGGGCTGGCCCAGCTCGGGTGCGCTGGTGATGCCGTCGCACAGCGACTTACCAGGGCGGCGGATGATGACATGGTTGAACTTCGTCATGCTTCTCTCTCCTTGGGTGCATGGTTGCCGACGCGCATTGCAGCTGCTTGTCGCGCGGCACGTTCGTTGGGATAAAAGGTAGCTGCTTCCTTGGGCATTATAGCCTGGAAGCCGGCGAAACGAGCGGGAAAGAACGTGTTGCCCGCGGCGGACTTAGCGTTGGGGGGCGTAAGGCTGGTGCGTTTGGCGCCGGCGGGCACGACGTCGCAGGTTCGAGTCTGCGGCGCCTGGGGTCAGGCAGGCTTACCATCGTAGGTCCGAACTAGCCGAGCCTAACTTGCGAAAACGGTTGAGCTGCTACGATAACCGCAGGTCATCGGGATATTCGGCCGCGGTTTCGCTTAGCGGGCTTTCCCGATGCGGTGCTTTCGCCACCTGTAGACCCGTCGGCAGAGGAGCCTGCGGCGGCCGCGTCGCTGCCCTTGTCGCCAAGCTGAGTTGCCACGATGGCGGCGAAGATGAACGCGAAGCCCATCGCCATGCGGGCCGTGAGCACCTCGCCGAAGAACACCACGCTGAACAGCGCGCAGAACACGCTTTCTAGCGAGCAGAGCAGGCCGGCCTCGGAGGGGGACAGGTGCGCCTGCGCCATGTTCTGCGCCACGGCGCCGAAGGCCGCCGAGAGCATAGCCACGTAGGTCATGGCGCCGACGAACTCGGGCGTGGCGACCTGCGCCATAGTGGGCATAGGCTGCGTGACCAGGGCGAGCAGCAGGGCCAGGATCCCGGCGGTGAACTGCTGGACGACCGTGATGGTCAGAACGTCGTTGTCGCGCATGACCAGGCCGATGATCACGATCTCGCCGCCGTAGAGGAACGCCGAGGCGATGCTGACGCCGTCGCCTAAGCTGATGGAGAAGCCCTCGGTCAGCGACACAAGCCCGATGCCGACGGTGCAGATGGCCGCCGCGATAAGGGTTTTCGCAGGCGGACGGCGACGGGAGACCACCCACCAGATAAACGGCACGGTCAGGCAATAGCACGCGCTCAAAAAGGCGTTTTTCGAGGGCGTGGTCAGGCCCAGGCCCAGAAACTGCGTCCAGAAGCCGACGAACGTGGCCATGCCGATGATCAGGCCCGCCTTCAGCGTTTTGCGGCAGAAATTGCGTTTGAGGTGGGGAAACAAGAGGATGACCAGCACGATGCCCGCCCCAAGGAAGCGGATGGCGGTAAACCACGTGGCGCCCACGGTGCCGATGGCGCCTTTACCGATCACGAAGCCCAGGCCCCAAACCGCGGCCGCCGTCATAAGGATGAGGCGATATACGGTCATCGGGTGCTGCTTGTCGGGGACGCCCATGATTGCTCACGCTCCTGGCAACTCGGAGAAACGATACGGTTAGTGCAACGGGACTAGGATGTTGGCCATCTCTTGAATGTGCAAAATGGATGCCCCGCTGTCTGCGCGGCGAGCAAAGCCCCATATCGCTCGTTCGACTGAGAAGCGCGTGCAGATCATCGTAGAAACCGTTCAAGTTGAACAGTATGCACGGCGCGTCAAACTGCGCAAGGGCTATGAGGGAAATGACCTCTGAAACCTCCTCCGATGTCCCCGTGCCCCCGGGCATGGGGACCGGGCATCGCATGGCGAAACCGGCTGAGATAAAAGGGCCGAGGGCTTTGCGCTCCTGCTTTCGCAAACGCCTTCGCCCTCGGCTTTATGTTTCGGTTATCGTATCTTCGTCGTTATCGCCTGCTGCTTGGCCTGTGGCTTTCGTCCTGTTTAGAAATTGACATTTCCCACTTCGGACAGCTTCAGGTCGGGGTTGTGGTCGATGGCCCAGTTTACGTTCCAGGAGTTCGTGAACAACAGCAGCCTGCCGCCGCGCATGTCCTCGACCAGCTTGGTGTCGCGCGTGATGTTCAGGCGCGAGGTGTCCAGCTCGTTGAGGTCGTTGGCGATCCAGCGGATGTCGGTGTAGGGCATGCCCTGGCGACGCACCTCCACGCCGTATTCGTTCTTCAGGCGCGTTTCGAGCACGTCGAGCTGCAGCACGCCGACGACGCCGCAGATGACGCTTTCCATGCCGAAACCGGGCTCGCGAAAGATCTGCACGGCGCCTTCCTGGGCCAGCTCATGCATGCCCTTCACGAACTGCTTGCGCTTGAGCGTGTTCACCTGCGTGATGCGCGCGAAATGCTCCGGCGAGAACGTGGGGATGGGCGGGAACTGCACGTGCTCTCCCTTGCACACCGTATCGCCGATGCTGAAGATGCCGGGGTCGAACAGGCCCACGATGTCGCCGGCGTACGCCTCGTCCACCGTTGCACGGTCGTCGGCCATGAGCGACGTGCCCGTTGCCAGCTTCAGCTTCTTGCCGCCCTGCACGTGGAACGCCTCCATGCCGCGCTCGAACTTGCCCGAGCAGATGCGCACGAACGCGATGCGGTCGCGGTGGTTCTTGTCCATGTTCGCCTGGATCTTGAACACGAAGCCGGAGAACTCCTTGCGCTGCGGGTCGACCAGGTCGCCCGAGAGCGTGTCGGTGTAGGGCAGCGGCGCGGGGGCCAGGCGCAGGAATTCCTTCAGGAACGGTTCCACGCCGAAGTTGGTGAGCGCTGAGCCGAAGAACACCGGCGACAGTTTGCCTGCGCGGACCGCGTCCAGGTCGAACTCGTCGGCGGCGCCGTCGAGCAGCTCGATGTCGTCCATGAGGTTCTGGTGGTTGTCGGAGCCGATGAGCTCGTCAAGGGCGGCGTCTCCCAGCTCGGCCTCGATCTCGGCGACCTTCTTGGTGGAGTTGCCGCGGCCCTCGCCGTCGAAGGCGATGACGTTGCGCGTCTGACGGTCGAACACGCCGCGGAACGTGCGGCCGTTGCCGATGGGCCAGTTCATGGGGTAGGTGCCGATGCCGAGCACCGTTTCGATCTCCTCCATGAGCTCGAACGGGTCGCGGCTTTCGCGGTCCATCTTGTTCACGAAGGTGAAGATGGGGATGTGGCGCAGCGTGCACACCTTGAATAGCTTCTTCGTCTGCGCCTCGACGCCCTTGGCGGCGTCGATGACCATGACGGCGGCGTCGGCGGCCATGAGCGTGCGGTACGTGTCCTCGGAAAAGTCCTGGTGGCCGGGAGTGTCAAGGATGTTGACGCAGCAGCCGTCGTGCTCGAACTGCAGCACGGAGGAGGTGACGGAGATGCCGCGCTCCTTCTCGATGTCCATCCAGTCGGAGACGGCGTGCTTCGAGCTTGCCTTTCCCTTGACCGAGCCGGCGGTCTGGATGCTGCCTGAATACAGCAGCAGCTTCTCGGTCAGCGTGGTTTTGCCCGCGTCGGGGTGCGAGATGATCGCGAACGTGCGACGCGACGCGATGTGTTCTGCCAGCGTTGGCATGGGGTTCCTTTCCGCAAAACGGCCGATGATGCGCCTTGTGGCGCATTGCCGGCCGATGTGGTTTGAGCGTAACTAATTTAGTATAGCGGTATGCCTCGATAGGGGGAAGGGTAGCTTGCGAGCGCATAAGGAAAGAACAGGAATCGCCGGTGACAGACGGTCACCGGCTATGAGGGAAGGGAGGGTACCAAGGGCGATTGGTTGGCAGTGGGCCTCGGATACGTAGGCGATGGCCGGATGGCGCAGGCGTTAGCGGAACGGGGAATCGTCGTCTGGGCCCTTTCGTTCCGCAGAGGCCGAAGGCCGACCGAAGGCTTCGCCGGGCTGCTGGTTTTCACGCATTCGACGTGCGAAATCAAGGTAGCCCTTGATGCTGTAGTGGTTGGCCCCGTCGGAGGCGAGGGTGTGCTCGTTGTCGCCGTCGACGGTGCCTAAGTAGCCCTCTTCGACCTGTCGCCCGTGCTTGTCGACGATCACGGCGTACCAGTGGCCGGCCTCGCTTGCGGGCTTGCGCAGCTGGCAGGAAAGCGTCAGCTTCGCCTCACCGGGCTGCTGGAAAAAAGCGCCCGCGTGGCGTCGAGCCCGTTGCGATACAAGGAGCTGACCAGCTGATATTCGCCGGTGTATCCGCGGTAGAGCAGGTTATAGAAGTCCATGAGGTTCCTTTCGGATGCGGGAAGGACGCGAGGCGCCGCCGGTGCAGCGCCTCGCGTGCGGTTTGCCTGCAGGTTATTGTACCTTGCGGCGGCATTACGCTAGGCGGCGTTCGCATCCCCGAAAAGCTCGAGGTCCTCGGGCCCTAGCTCCTCGAAGTCGAAAAACTCCTGGTCGACGTCGTCCAGCCACATCTCCGTAAGGTCTGCACCCGGCTCGGCCTGCCCGCAGGCCGCAAGGTCGGCGTAACGCGGATGCTGCTCCAGCTGGTAGGCCTTGTCGCACACGGCCGCATGCCCGCGCTGGAACAGCCACCAGCGATCGGTCGGCGTGGCAAGCAAACTTGCGGCGGGTTTGTTCGCGCGCAAGCTGAAATAGCGCGCCGTCGCCTCGTCCTGAAACCCCAGGACCAGCTGATGGTCGCAGTTGCCGATGATCGAGTTCGCCGCCGGCTTGCCGTAGCGCGCTTCCAGCTGGCTGACGGTTTGGCAGACGATGGTGCAGCTGATCTCGCGGCTGCGCGTGACGGACAGGATGTTGTCGAAGTTCGCCACGTTGAGGTTGGCGAAGTCGTCGAGCATCAGCCGAACCGGCACGGCCAGGCGCCCGTCGGGGGGAGCCGTGGTCGGCGGCATCGCACAGGGACGAAAACGCTTGGCGGATGAAAAGGCTGGTCAGGGGGCGCAAGCTGGTGTCCATGTCGTCGATGGTGACGAACAGCGCGCAGTGCTTGCGGCCAAACTCGTGGAAGTCCACGCGCCGCGGGCATTGGTAGGCGGCCATGGCGCCGGTGAAGCCCAGCGGCAGCAGGCTCGCCGCGATGATGCCGACGATACTTGCGTGCATGCGCTCGGCCCTGATCGTCGTTTGGGCCCGCCGGCGCAGCTTCACGGCGTAGCTGCCGGGATTTTTGCGCTCCAGCTCGTCGAACAGACGCTCGGCATGCCCGGAGCAGGCTTCATCGAACACGCGGATGACCTCGGCCATGGTCCGGTCCTGCTCGGGCATCGCCTCAAGGACGTAGGCGATGTAGCTGGTCAGATAGTTCGCGGCGGCAAGCGCCCAGAACGGGTCGCTCTCGTGGTCTTCGCGCGGGCAGAGTGCGGAGGCGATAGCGATGATGTCCTGCTCGGCGGGATGCCCGTCTTGACATCGGATGTGGTCGAGCGGGTTGTACCCCAGCGTGCCGTTCATGCCCACAAAGTCGAGCTGGTCCACTTGGTAACCTTGTTTGCGCAGGTACGGGGCCATTTCGCGATACAAGATGCCCTTGGAGTCGAGCACGATGTAGGAGCCTTGGGCCTGCAACAGGTTCGGCTTCAGGTGGTTGCGCGTCTTACCGCAGTCCGAGCTGCCAAGCACGAGCACGTTGTTGTTCAGGCCGCTTCGCCACGTGTCGGTGTCGGCCGTGCGGTTGGCCGTGAGCAGCATGCTGCCCTGGTAGGCGCTGCGTTCTGCGGCGCCTGCGGGGTCGGTCGGGGCGTTGGCGGCGAAAGCGGGGGTGTTGTTCTTGAGCATGGTTGCCTCTCCTTACAGCTCGTGGATCACGCGGTCGGCCAGACCGGCTTCGACGGCGGCTTCGGCTTCGAAGTAGGTGTCTTGCGCGGTTAGCTGGAACACCTGGTCAAGCGTCATGCCAGTGTGCTCGGCGATCACGGCGGCCGTGATGTCGCGGATGCGCATGAGGTCGTCGGCGCGCGCCTTCACGGATAGCGCGCTGCCGCCCATGGAGCCGATGAGCGGGTCGTGGATCATGACGCGGCTGTGGGGCAGCATGTCACGTCGGTCTCCTGCGACGAACAGCAACGCCGCCATACTGGCCGCCGTGCCGATGCACACGGTGTGCACCGGGCAGGAGATGGCGCGCATGACGTCGTAGAGCGCAAGCCCCGACTGCACCTCGCCGCCGGGGCTGTTGATAAACAGCGTGACGGGTGCTTGCGGGTCGCATTTTTGCAGGTGAAGCAGGCAGCGCGCGGCGCAGGCGACCGAGCTCGCGTCGATGGGGCCGGCCAGCTCGATCTGACGGTCGGCCAGCATCTGGTCGCGCACGTCGAAGCGCTGGATGCCTTCGCAGGTTTCATGCAGGATGAGTGGGGAATAGGTGGAAACGCACATGTTCGATCCTTTCGAGGGCGCAGGTTACCGAAGACCGCGTGACGAGGCATGGGTGCGCGCTGCCGCCGTGCCGCATTGCGTCGCGCTATCCTGGAAGCGGCGCAGCAGCGTTGCCGGCCGACGGGGATGCGCAACGCAAAGCTGCGGCTTTCGTCATGCAGTAAGCAGCGCGAAGACGCGCTGAGCAAGACGACAGGGCGCAGCAAGCCATGCTTGCGGTCGCATATCGGCTTCTTTTCTTCAGTTGTGGTGGTGAAACTTGATGGGCCGATCAGCCTGACGCCGACGTGCGTCATTTCATCGGTCCTTGAAGAATAGGGCTTTCGCCCTCGGGTGCATCCCAACTATAGCACAAGCGTTCGGGGTACTGTCAATCCCCTGATTCTTGTTTTTCCGATGCGTCCGATAACCGGTGATAATCGGTCACCGGCGGGGGATGGGGTTTGGCCGCCGTGTGGCGGGTTGAGGGACAGCGGCCGGCGTGCAACCCGCGGGTTCGGTGTGGCAGCTATCGATGGGTTTCGGCCAGATAGCGCAGGCGTTCGGCTTCGCGGTTGCGGGCCTCGGATGCGCAGGCGGCGGCGAAGGGGGCGTTTTCCGGGTCGAGGCATTGCTCGATCGGCACGCTGACCGGGTGAAACAGCACCTGGACGTTCTTGCCGCGGTCGGCAGCCAGGCTCTCAAACGCGTCCAAGAGCGGCCAATCGACCGTGTCCATGGCGCCCGAGAGCACCACGCCGCAGAATAGCGGGACCTCGCAAGCGGCGGGCATCTTGCCGCGATTCTTGCGCCACAGCCACGTGATGAGCGCGTCCTTCGCCAGGTTGACAGGAGGCATGTTGCTGCCGGCAACACGGTGCGGTGCCAGGGGCTCGATAGGGCAGCGCAGGTGCGTGACCGTGACCCCTAGCTCCGCCATAGCTTGAGAAAGCGCGTCGAACACGGCAGGAATCGCATGCGTATGCTGGTGGCTATCCACGCGCATCATGCGTTTCATCTGGGGAAATGCGGTCAGATAGCGCTGAATCTGCGCGACGCACTCGCGCTGGAGCTGTTGACGGAACGCCCAGCGCTGCGCGCCCATCGACAGCTTCAGAAGGCCGACGAAATCGTTGGCGAACGTGCCGCGCTGGTTGATCAGCAGGGGGACTTCCGCAACCGGCGCGCACGGACGGCCCTCGACCAGGTTGAGGTGCAGCGCCATGGCAAGTTTGCCGGATTCCACGTAAGGCCGTGCCATCTCGGCTGCCGCCTCGAAGGCGGGGCTGTTCGCGAAGATGCTGACCGACGACAACGCGCCCTGGCCGCCGCAAACCTGCGACAGCTTAAGGATGTCGGCGGCCTGCTGTTCGGTAATGCCGTAGTCGTCCGCATGGAACGTGACGCTCATAATGCCCCTCTTACCTTATCTACCTGCGGTTGTGAAAACCCTAGGGTAGCCCCCGGGTTTTTCTACGCAGGTTATTCCCGCTTGTGCATGCAATGTTAGACTAGCAGCGCATTATGACAGGTTTCTAGGCGAAGGCAAACAACATGAAGCTCTCACGCGGCGCGCACGTACGTTTATCATCAAGCGCGTTCCATATCCTCCTGCTTGTTGCAGGTGCCGCCTTCTTGCTCACCGACGCGTTCCACGGCAACGTGTGGTTCGACGAAAGCTACTCGGTGGGAATCGCAAACCACAGCTTCGCCGACATCTGGTACTACAGTTCCGGAGACGTGCACCCCGTGTTGATCTACTGGGCGCTGCACGTGCTGAACCTGGTGTTCGGGCAGAACATCACCATATATCGCCTGTTCACCGTGGCGGGCGCCATCGCCATGGCGGTGCTGGGATATACCCATGTTCGTCGCGACCATGGTTGGGCGACCGGCGTGCTGTTCAGCTTCTTCGCCCTGTTCACGCCTTACATTTCGCTGATGGCCGTTGAAATCCGCATGTACTCGTGGGCCACGTTCGCCGTGATGCTGTGCTTTATCTACGCCATACGCATCATCGGCACGCAGCTGGCCACGCCGCCGGCGCGCATCGCGGAGGCAGCTCGGGGGCTTAAATGCTGGGCGGGCACGCCGCGGCGCTGGTGGATCACGTGCTTCGCGTCCAGCTTGGCGTGCGCGTACCTGCATTATTTCGGTGCCATGTCGGCGTTCATGATCAATGTCGTGCTGATATTCGCACTTGGGGCGCGTGCTTGGCGGCATCGCAAGCGCGGCCCCAATCCGCTGCCTGAGCAGGCCGTTCGGGCGGGCGCACCGCTGCGCGTGCTGATCATCGGCTGCGTTGCCCAGGTAGCGCTGTACCTGCCGTGGATCGTCACCGCTGTGACCAGCCAGATGGGCGTGGTAGGTGGCACCTACTGGGCGAAGATCGTGTTCCCGACCACCTATATCGAGCTGGCCACGTACGCGTTTTTGACGAGCCCCTTGTCGTTTGCGGCGCGCGGCAGCTACGGTGTGGTGCCGCAGGTTCTCGTGCAGGGCATCGGTTATGCCGCCGCGGTGGTGCTGGCGTTCTTGATCGCGTGGGCAGCGCGTTGGGCCGCATGGCGCATCGGGCTGCATCGCGCAGCGCGCAAGCAGCAGATCGCGGCGGCGAAGGCGCAGCGCACGGACGGAGCCGCGAGCGCAAGCGCGGGAACGGCAGCTAAACTCGACGAGGGCGTGGCTTCTTACCCGGCCGTGAGCGCGAGCGCGGCTGCCTACCCCGTGAAGCATCTGCGCTTGAGGCGCTTCTACGCGTGGCTTGTTTCCGATCCTATTGCGCCGGTGGTTGCGGCGCTGGTGGTGTACTTCGGCGTGCTCGCCATTTCCTGGACGGCGTCCATGGTCATGAACTCGATGATCTTGTATTACCGCTACTTGTTCGTGGCCATCGGCCCGCTGCTGTTCGCCATTGCGGCGGTGCTGTCGCATGTGCGTACGAAACCGCTGGCGGCAGGCGTGGTGGCAGTCACGCTGGCGGCTTCCGTGATGAATCAGACGCTGCTTGTGCGCGACGACTACGACCCGGCCAACAACGTTCCCGTGCGGCAGTTCCGCGAAACGGTCGATCGCGTGGTCGACCAGAACGGCGGCCAGTCGCCCCTGGTAGTTTCCACCGATATCGGCTACATGGGCGTCACGTCGGTCATGTGCCCCGACATCCCGCAAACCTATATGGATTGGCAGAAGGGCAACTGGGACCGTGCGTACATGGCGTATTCGCCCACGCTTGTCAGCAAGATGAGCTGGGAGATCATCTTCAACAACTTCCATGGCACCTTCATCTGCCTGGGCCAGGCGCAAAACGACAGCCTGCCGCGCGACATTTCCGACCTCAGCCAAAAAGATGGCTTCAACCTGGTGGAATACCACACCTACTATCGTCCCTACGAGCGCACCTGGATGACCATCGCCGTGATGACCAAGTCGTAGGCGGGCAGCATTGCGAGGCTCGGGCGATAGCCGCCAGGGCATTTGCTATCATGGTGCGTTGGAATCGGTGCAGGTCCTTGGCCTCCTTCCGCGTGTTTCGTTTCGGCGCGGTTGCGGCCAAGGCGCTTATATATGCAAGGAAGCTGGTACCTATGGCGTTTATGCTGGGCTGCGAGAAAGTGCGCGTGGATTTTCCCACGAAAACGGTGTTCGAAAGCGTGTCGCTGGGCGTTGACGAGGGCGATCGCATCGGCATCGTGGGCCGCAACGGCGACGGAAAGTCCACGCTGCTGTCGGTGATGGCGGGCATGCTCGAGCCCGACGAGGGCCGCGTGCTGCGCAACGGCGCCGTGCGCGTGGGCGTGCTGGGGCAGTTCGACAAGCTGAGCGACGACGACACCGTCGAGCGCGCCGTGGTGGGCGATATCCCCGAATACGAATGGGCCGGCGACGCGCGCATCCGCGACATCATCGCAGGCCTTGCCAGCGACATCCCTTGGGATGCGAAGGTGGGCACGCTTTCCGGCGGCCAGCGCCGCCGCGTCGACCTGGTGCGCCTGCTCATCGGCGACTGGGACATTCTGGCACTTGACGAGCCTACCAACCATCTGGACGTTCGCGCCATTACCTGGCTGGCGAACCATCTGAAGAACCGCTGGCGCGCTGGTCAGGGCGCATTGCTGGTGGTCACGCACGACCGCTGGTTTTTGGACGAGGTGTGCACGCGCATGTGGGAGGTGCACGACCGCGTGGTCGAGCCATTCGAAGGCGGCTTCTCCGCGTACATCCTGCAGCGCGTCGAGCGCGACCGTTTGGCTGCTCTGGCAGAGGAGAAGCGGCAGAACGCCCTGCGCCGCGAGCTTGCCTGGTTGGCGCGCGGCCCGAAGGCCCGCGGAACGAAGCCGAAGTTCCGCGTTGACGCCGCGCACGAGCTGATCGCCGACGTGCCGCCGCTGCGCAACGAGCTGGAGCTCAAGCGCATGGCCATGGCGCGCCTGGGCAAGCAAGTGGTGGAGCTGAAGAACGTCACCGTGCGCTTCGACGGCAAGCCCGCACCCGTGCTCGACGGCGTGGACTGGATCATCGGGCCTGGCGACCGCTATGGCATCGTCGGAGCCAACGGCGTGGGCAAAACCACGCTTTTGAAGGTGATCCAGGGCGTGCAGGCGCCCACGTCGGGCTTCGTGAAGATCGGCAAAACGGTGAAGTTCGCGGTGCTGTCGCAGCATCTGGACAACCTCACCCGCTTCGGCGACGATCGCGTTCGTCAGGTGATCAGCAACTACACGCGCCGCATGATGCTCGACGGCAAGGAGATGACGCCTGCGCAGCTGCTGGAGAAGCTGGGCTTCTCGCGTGCCGACCTTAACGAGCCGGTGTGCGACCTGTCCGGCGGTCAAAAGCGCCGTCTGGCCCTTATGCTCATCTTGCTCGACGAGCCCAACGTGCTCATCCTGGACGAGCCGGGCAACGACATGGACACCGACATGCTGGCCGCCATCGAGGAGCTGTTGGACGCATGGCCGGGCACGCTGCTTTTGGTCACGCACGACCGCTTCCTAATGGAACGCGTCACCGATCATCAATTCGCCCTGGTAGATGGGCATATCCGCCACTTGCCGCGCGGCGTTGACGAGTATCTGGAGATGTCGGCGCGCGCACCGAAGCCGGTTGCGCACGCAAAGGCGCCGCAGGGCACAGCGGCAAGCGAGAGCGCGAAGGACGTAGCTGCCGGCGACGGCCCGCAGCTGTCCGGCGGCGAGATCCGCGAGCTGAAGAAGCGCATGCGCAGCTGTGAGAACAAGACGAACACGCTGCGCGGCAAGATCGAGCAGGCACAGGCCGACATGGCAGCCGCTGACCCGTCCGATTTCGAGGCGCTTGGCAAGTTCCAGCAGCAGATCAACGACTTCCAAGCCCAAATCGACGAGCTTGATGAGCAGTGGCTCGAAGCCGCTGAGGCGCTAGGGGAGTAGGGAATGCAAGAGCGCCTCGGACCGCAGATGCCCGAGGCGCTCTTGATATTCCACCGGAGGGATCCGGATAGAATCGGAAATAGGTTACGGGCGCAGGCCCATGCCGCCTTCCAACGTGATGGTCTCGCCGCTCATGAACTTGAAGTCGGGACCGCACAGCTGCACGACAGCGCGACCGATCTCGGTCTCGACGTTGCCGTAGTGGCCCATCGGAGGCATGTGCACGTTGGCCTCGTAGGCCTCAGGGTACTGCTCCTTGAAGTTCTCGAGCGCAGCTGTCCAGGCGAGCGGGCAAACCACGTTGGCGTTGATGCCGTCGGGGCCCCACTCGGTGGCGGCGACGCGCGTCAAGCCGCGGATGCCTTCCTTAGCTGCAGCGTAAGCGCACTGGCCGTAGTTGCCGAACAGACCGGCGCCGCTGGCGAAGTTCACCACGGAGCCCTTCGTCTCCTTCAGGTGCGGGTAGCAAGCCTGCATGTAGTAAAAGGCCGCGTACAGGCCGGAATACAGCGCCAGGTCGAACTGGGCGGTGGTGTGGTCGGCAATGGTGACGCCGGAAGCGGAGGCCTGGGCGTTGTTCACCAGCGCGTCGATGCGACCGAACTCGGCCATAACCTGGTCAACGGCAGCTTTCACAACCGCCTGGTTGTCGGCCTGGGCGTTAACGTCAGCCTGAATGGGCAGCACACGGATGCCGAACTCGCCCTCAAGGCGCTCCTTGGCGGCCTCGAGCTTCTTCACGTTACGGCCGGTGATGGCAAGGTTTGCGCCCTCCTTGGCGAAGGCGGTGGCGATGCCGAACCCGATGGAGCCCGCGGAACCGTCCTTCAGCGCTGCAAAGCCCGCGCCGGTGATGATGATGGTTTTGCCGGTGAAGTAACCCATGTTCGTCTCCCGTCTTCGTGTGTCCTTGGCATACATGCAAATGGCCGCAACAGCCAAGGAATCGTTGCGGCCGGATTCAATGAGCAACAAAAGTGTAATCGGTATTTGGTTTGGTCAAAAGAACCAAAACAGTGATAGTTTTACGTACCAGATGGACCAGTTATACCAGTTCGTTCAGCCGCTCAAACCGGCCGTTCCCGCTGCAAGCGCACCGAAAAACGCGCTTTTGCGGCCGTACGCGAAAGGATCAGCCCATGTCGGCATCTCAGCAAGCAGGTATGCTTACGTACGATTTGCGCTCGCGCGGCACCAGTTCGCTTTACGAATTCCTATACCAGTCTATTCGCGAGGACATCGCGCGCGGCCGAATCCCCTGCGGGACGAAGCTGCCGTCCAAACGCAACCTTGCCCAGCATCTCGATATCGGCGTTGCAACGGTCACAGCGGCTTACGACCAGCTGATCACGGAAGGGTTCGCACCGAGCAACGCCGCGGCTATTTCGTGGAAGACGTGTCCGAGTTCCGGTGTAAGCCGGTTAATTCCCAGGTCAAAGACTTGAATAATGAAGATGGAAAGAGCGTCGGCGCCGAATGCGGTGCGCAGGATACGGCAGCAGGAGGCGTTATTGTTGCGCACGGCGCTCGGGACACGAGATTCGATGACGCTTCGGCAGGACGCAGCAGCAGACATCGCGGAACTGCCAAGAGCTCCGCCGACACCGCTAGCGCCACCCCCGCCGCCGAAACCCCGCACGCTATCGAGCGCGCCCGCGACCCGGAATACTTCGTGGACTTGAAGGCTAATCGCACCAGCGTGTCGTTATTCCCGGCTACGGTGTGGGGGCGCTACATGCGCGAGGCGCTTTCGCTTCCCAGCGACAACCTGCTGCGATCGATCCCGTTCAACGGTCTGCCTGAGCTACGCCGCGCCATCGCATCGTATCTGCGGCGCACGCGCGGCGTAGACGTTTCGCCCGACTGCATCATCATCGGCGCGGGCAGCGAGTACCTGTACGGTCGACTGCTGCAGATGCTCGGGCCCACCACCACGTTCGCCATGGAAAACCCCGGCTATCGCAAGTTCGCCGCCATCTCCAAGGCATTCGGCAACCCCTGGCGGCCGGTCCCCATCGATGAATCAGGCCTGCTGGTGGACGAGCTTGAGGAATCGGGCGCCGACGTGGTGCACGTTTCGCCGGCAAACCATTTCCCCACGGGCATCGTCATGCCCATCAAGCGGCGCCTGGAGCTGTTCGAGTGGGCGAACCGCGCGCGCAAACGTTACATCATCGAGGACGATTACGACAGCGAGTTCCGCTACAGCGGCCGCCTGATCATGCCGCTGTTCGCCGACGACGCATCCGACAAGGTGATTTACTTGAACGCCTTCTCGAAAACCATGGTGCCCAGCCTGCGCATCAGCTACATGGTGCTGCCGCCGAAGCTGCTGGCGCGCTACGTTGATACCATGAGTTTCTACTCGTGCACGGTTTCCAGCTTCGAGCAGTACGCGCTCGCGCGCTTCATCGACGAGGGCCACTTGGAGCGGCACATCAACCGCACGCGCAACTTCTATCGTCGCCAACGTGAGGCGGTTTTGCGCGAGATCGCGCAATCGCCGCTGGCGGAGATCTCGCATGTTGAGGAGCGAAACGCGGGCACGCACTTCTTGCTGTACGTGCGCACAAGCCTTACGCACGACCAGGTCAGACAGCGCGGCGCGGAGCAGGGGCTCAATATCTCGCTGTTCGACGACTACCTGCTGCGCGATGGCGACGGGTTGAGCGAGCGCACAACGAAGCGTTTTGAGCAGTACTCGAACGGCGAAACCGCGCTGGTGCTGAACTACGCCGGCATCGAGCCGGAACGCCTGTCGGAAACGGTGCGTCGCCTGGCGTGCGTGTTCCCGGAGTGCGAATAGGGTCGAGAAGGAAGGCCCCGCTATGGTCTTTGGCAGCTGCGATGGCCTTGAGGCTGACGGATCCAACAAGCCTCGATGAACTGGCGTGATGGCTGCGGCCGCGGAAGTCCTTATGGCCCTTTCGCGTCGACCGTCCCCGACGGCCGCTGCAGCCTCGGTATCGGCAACCGTTTCGATGTCTGCAGATACGGATGACGCGTTTCCGTCAACAGCCCCTCAACGCCGTATCAACGGCAGGTAAGCATCCTGCGCAGGTTTCGTGGCCGGTATTTTCGCTTACGAAACGCGCCGTACAATGGCGGCGAAGCGAAGGATACGGAACAGGCGCGTGGCGCATGGGGCGCCATGGAAAAGGAGGCAGCATGATCAAGCTCATCGCATCGGACATGGACGGCACGCTTCTGGACGGCGAAGGCAATGTGCCGCCTGAGACGTTCGACCTTATCAAGCGGCTGAGGACTGCGGGCATCGGCTTTGTGGCGTCCTCGGGCAGGCGCTTCGACACGCTGCAGGAGCTGTTCGCCCCCGTGAGCAGCGAAATGGACTTTGTCGCCTCCAACGGTGCGCAGGTGGTGGTTGCGGGTCAGCTTGTCGACCGCGAGGTATTCAGCCATGCCGCGCTGCGCAGGCTCAAGAATGTGACCGACCTGTTCGACGGCCTGCATCTGGTGGTGTTCGACCGCAAGATCTCCTATTTGCTCGACGACGAGGAACGCTTCGAGCGCGAGCTGGACAAGAACCTTCCGAACCCGCTGCGTGTGCGCGACCTGCCGCGCCCCGACACCAGCATCATCAAGGCCTCCATCTACGTGGATGACGCCGTCATGGATATGGCCTACATCCTGGAGCGCGAGATGGGCGAGGACTTCGTGTTCGCACCGTCCGGCCGCAAATGGATCGACGTCATGCAGCACGGCGTGAGCAAGGCCACAGGCATCAAGCAGGTGATGGAAGCACGGCATGCCCGCGCCGAGGAAGTGGTGGCGTTCGGCGACTCCATGAACGATTACGAGATTCTGCGCATGGTGGGCACGAGCATTGCCATGGGCAACGGCCGCTCCGCCATCAAGGAGATCTCCACCAAGGTGATCGGGCCCAACACCGAGCATGCCGTGCAGCGCGAGCTGGAAGCCCTGCTCAGCATGATGGGGAAGTAGCGGTAACCAAATTACAATTTCATAACGAACGCTTGTTCGATGATACCATAAAAGAAACGGGGTGGCTGCAAGAACATTTGCAACCACCCCGAAAGGTTCGATCGTTTGTCGCGGCGCGCAGTTTACGCAGCCTTGGCGGCCTGACGAGCCTCCTTGCGCTTCTCCAGGGAGTCCACGCACACGGCAGCGGACTGGTCGCCGGTGATGTTGACGACGGTGCGCATCATGTCGAGCACGCGGTCGACGCCTGCAACCAGCGCAATGCCCTCGACGGGCAGGCCGACGGACTGCAGCACCATGGCCAGCATGATCATGCCGGAGCCCGGGACGCCGGCGGTGCCGATGGAGGACAGCACGGCGGTCATGACGATGACGCACTGCTGGCCGATGGTCAGGTCGATGCCGAACACCTGGGCGATGAAGATGGCGCAAACGCCCTGGTAGATGGCGGTACCGTCCATGTTGATGGTGGCGCCCAGCGGCAGCACGAAGCTGGAGACCTCACGGCGCACGCCAAGCTTCTCGGAGCACTCCATGTTGATGGGCAGCGTGCCCACGGAGGATGCGGATGCGAAGGCGAACGTCATGGCGCGGACCTGGCCCTTGAAAAACGTCAGCGGGCCCATCTTCGCGATGGCCTTCACCATGCCGGAGTAGACCACCACCATGTGCAGGATCATGGCCAGGTAGGCAACCAGGATGAGCTTGAGCAGCGGCAGCAAGATGTCGGGGCCGTTGGTGGCAACTACGGGGGTGATCAGGCCGAACACGCCGAACGGCGCGATGGTGATGATCATGTGCATGATCTTGATGCACACCTCGGACATGCCGTTGACGAAGTCGGCGACGGGCTGCGCCTTCTTGCCGGCGGCCAGGATGCCGAAGCCGAAGAACAGCGCGATCACGATGATCTGCAGCATGCTGGCGTCGGACATGGGCTGCACGAAGTTGCTGGGAAAGATGTTGACGATGGTCTCGATGAAGGAAGGCGCGGCCTTGGCCTCATACGAAAGCTCGTCGGCGGTAAGGGTGTAGCCGCCGCCAACGTTGAACACGTTCGCGATGATCAGGCCGATGACGATGGCGCATGCGGTGGTGCACAGGTAGTACGCGATGGTCTTGCCGCCGATGGCGCCGACCTTCTTGATATCGGACAGGCTGATGACGCCGGCGATCATGGAGAAGATGACCAGCGGCACCACGATCATCTTGATGAGGTTCAGGAAGATGGTGCCCAGGGGCTTGATGTAGGTGGTGGCGATATCAGGGGTGCCCTGCAGGGCAAGACCGGCCACGACGCCCAAGGCCAACGCAATGAAAATCCACGTGGTAAGGGAAAGACGCTTGAACCACGGCTTGTCGGCGTTTTCGGCGGAAACCGCTTCCGTAGCCTCCTTAACGTCTGCTTTGACCTCTCGCTCGAGGTCGTTGATCTTGGACATGTGAACCCTCTCTAACTCAAAAAACCCTTCCTGAGCAGCAGCCGCTTGCGCATATTGCTGCAATTGAGGTGCCCTAAGGCACAAACGCGCATTGTACCCGAAACTCTATGAAAACATCCCAAAATTGCCATCGTTTTCGGTCGCCGAAGGAAATCGACGGCGAAGGAACCTCAGTAGTACGTTTTACGTCATCGAGTTGTCGGGTTTCGCGGCGACATGGGTTCGGGTCGACCCAGAGCTTGCATTAAGCGTTGCGCAAGCGGATCAGGAAGGCTCAAGGTTTTGCGCAGGGCCATACGAGCAAACCCGTCGAGGTCGGCGAAGAACTTTCCGGCGCAATGAGCGATAAGCGCATGGAACAACGTTGGCGCTGTTGCAAGCGCTGTGACCCTAGATTGACATCTCAAAGTACGTTCGATGTGACATAAGTCTGTCAAAAACCAA
>OGYY01001759.1_pt1 | contig 17798 bp, 18 predicted proteins | sample 1576671 | NCBI WGS metagenome assembly OGYY01 (sample SAMEA3541593, study PRJEB24748) | human gut metagenome | biome: human gut; feature: human-associated habitat; material: faeces | place: China | collected 2012 | reverse complement strand
CTGATCAACGATGGCCAGCATCGAAAGGCGGCCATTGAGGCAGCGATTGCCGAAGACGAGAGCCTGAAAGAAGAAACGATTTCGATTGTCCTTTATAAAGACCAGGGACTTCAACGGAGCCAGCAGATGTTTACTGACCTCAACAAGCATGCTGTTACCACATCAAAATCCTTAAATACACTATACGAGTCGAAAGATCCTGTGGCACTAATCACGAAGAATGTCGTCAACTCAATCAGCTTCCTACGTAAGTATACTGACAAGGAGAAAGACAACCTTAGCAAATATTCCTCTAACATCTTTACACTTAACACCTTCTATACAGCTAACAAGCGCATCTGTAAGGTGATCCATGATCAGGACAATGCTGAAAAAATCGTTTATACATTTTGGAATCACGTGGTTGTTAATATGCGTGAGTGGAACGAGATGGACAGTGGTGAATTAAGTAAAAAAAGTTTGCGAGAGGATTATATCACAACGCAAGGTCTGATTATCTTGGCACTGGGACGCTTGGGAGAATTCTATTGCGTGAATCCTCAGATTAACATGGCAAAATCGTTGAAGGGATTAAAGAAAATCGACTGGCTTCGAAATAATGAAGCGTGTTGGATGAACCGTGCAATTAAACCTAATGGAAAGATCAACAGAAATGAACAAGGTATCTTTTTGACATACATTCAAATTAAGCGACTTCTTTCTCTGCCAATCAGTGATGAGGAGGCAAAAAAAGAAAGAATCATGATGGGATAATCCTGGAGAACTCAAATGGAACAGAATACATTTAATTCAAATAACATCGATGCCGGAAGCAAAATTGCCAGTTTTCGAGTAAAACAAAGTATGCCATATGAATTCAAAGTGAATTATGCGCGCATAAGAGCATGGGAATTCTACAATGAATGTGGAAAAAGGGACTTGGATTGCTATGTTTCAGTAGGGGGACTTGACAGTATTACACTGTTCTTCTTCTTGAAATCAATAGGAATAGATGTGCCAGCGGTATCAGTCTCTTCGCTCGAAGATGTTAGTATCCAAAAAATCCACAAACAGATTGGAGTTATCTCACTACCACCAGCAGTTAGAGCTGATGGTACGCGATGGAATAAGCAAAAACTAATCCAAGAATTTGGTTTCCCTGTACTCTCCAAGGAAATCGCCCGTAAAATTGAATTGCTTCAAAACCCAACTCCCAATAACAAAACCATAAGACATGCAATTGTTACAGGCGAAACTGGTGAATATGGTGGATTTCAAAAGCATTCAAAAATGAAACTTGCGCAGAAGTGGCTCGAAAAATTCGGCGGATTAGAAAATGAAGAAGAAGGCGTGAATTATCAAATTGCACCGTTTAAAGTCTCCTCGAAGTGTTGCTATTACCTCAAAGAAAAACCGTGCTCTGATTGGGCTAAAGAGCACAATTGTGTACCGTATTTAGGGCTGATGGCATCCGAAGGCGGAAGACGTGAGAAGTCTTTAATGCTAAATGGCTGTAACTACTTTGGAAAGGGAACCATTCGTTCAGCACCATTTGCAATTTTTAATAGACAGGATTTATTACAGTTGGCACTTGATTTAAAGGTCCCTGTCCCTGAGATTTATGGAAGCATACTGAAGGATGAAGATGGTCATTTGTATACTTCTGGAGAGCAGCGAACCGGATGCTCGATGTGTGGATTTGGAATTCAGCTCGAAAAACGGCCTCATCGATTCGATCGGCTACGGGACCGGAACTACAAAGAATGGGATTTTTGGATGAATAGGTGTTGCTTTGATGAAAACGGAACACCGTATGGCTGGGGAAAAGTTTTAGATTATCTCGGAATTGGGTGGCGAGATATTCCGGATCCACATAACAGAAAAAAGTAAGGATGGGAATTCACAATGCCATATACAGGTAAGTTTCAAGTATTTGAAGATATCATTAAAGAAATCATGATCGTCTACAAGCACGACAGCCGTCCGTGGCTTATTGGCTACAGCGGTGGCAAAGATTCTACTTTGCTGGTCAGTCTTGTATATGAAGCCATGAAGCGGTTAAAGGATGCTGGCGCTAAGCTTGACAAAATCGTTCATGTCATTACATCCGACACGATGGTTGAAAATCCCATCGTAAAGAATTACATGCACTCATCCTCGGATAACATCAACCGAGCAGCGGGAAAAGATCGTCTCAACATCAAAGCCAGTGTGATCTACCCGGAGCCGGAACAGACATTCTGGAGCCGGGTCATTGGCCTGGGCTATCCTACCCCAGAGCCTCCCGGATTCAGATGGTGTACAGACAGGCTGAAAATCATGCCGATGAATAAGTTTGTCAACGAGCGAATCAAGGAGAGCGGCGAAATCATCATTCTTCTCGGCGTCCGCAAGGGCGAAAGTCTAACTCGAATGAAGACCATTACCGCACGGGAAATCGAAGGCAAACTGCTGAATATGCATAATGACATTCCCAATGCTTATGTCTACAATCCTATCACTGAAATCCCTAACGATTTGGTCTGGGAATTCCTCTTAAAAGGCGATTGCAGAAGTCCTTGGGGAAGTGACATGAAGTATTTGTTCAGTCTTTACCAGGGCGAAAACCTTGGTGAAGAAAAGAGCGTTTTGGGTGAGGTCGACCGTGAGAAAATTCCGATAACCGGCAACTCCAGATTTGGGTGCTGGTGCTGCACCATGGTGAAAGAGGATAAGTCGTTACAGAACTTCATCAACAAAGGTGCTACGGAACTAATTCCGCTTAGAGAATTCAGAAACGAATTGCTCAGAATGCGGGAGAATAGTCAATATCGAGATTCTAAGCGCCGCAACGGTTCTGTCTATAAGAAGTCAGACGGAAGCTTTGGAATGGGACCGTTTACGCTTGAAGCGCGATGCCTCATTCTCGAAAAACTCCTCGACCTCGAAAACAGGACAGGCATGGAGCTGATTACAGAAGCTGAACTGAAAGCAATTGACAAGATGTGGGACGAGGAAGGCGACCTTACATGTCGAGCACTCGTTGAAACCTACCATAAGGTCAAAGGCAAAAAGCTTCCATGGGATGATTATAAAACTCCGCGATTTGATGATGAGGCGATCCAAGCGATCAGAGATGTTGCAGATAAGTATGATATCCCGGTTGAATTGATTACGAAGCTGATTGTTTCTGTAGATACCAATAAGCACATTACGAAGAACAACAAAATGCAAAAGGCATTTGACAGCATTATTGGACAAGGCTGGTTGCACTATAATTCTGTCGAGGGAGCATTGAACCATGAAGATTAAGCGCATACAAGTAAAAAACATAGGTCCATATGTCAACGAAAATGCCTTCGATTTTGATGTATCAGACATTACTAAAAGAATGGTACTGATCGGCGGCAAAAATGGTGCAGGTAAAACGACACTGTTTAACGCTATCAAAATATGTCTCTACGGCTGCGTTGCATATGGCTTTGAATCAAACAACGCAAAGTACTTTGCCGAGATAGAGAAAATTATCAATGCCAATGAAAAACTGCAAAAAATTGGTGAGGCAGAAGTTGTCATTGACTTGCTGATGGATGACGGAAAGTACGATCACACATACACGTTTGTCAGATCATGGAGGGTAGCAGGCAAGAAAATAGCAGAAACCTTTACTGTGTACAAAGACGGCGAGACACTTTCTGAGACAGAAAAGAGTGATTTTGAGAGCTATCTTTTACAGACACTGCCCCCCAATCTCTTCCGCTTCTACTTCTTTGACGGCGAAAAAATCAGTGATTTCGTGTTCAACAGCAGCAAAAACTCCGACTTTAAGGATGCGTTTTTAAAGCTCTGCAGCCTTGATACGATGGAGATTATTCGGGAAAACTTCCGTAGAATTTCTCGTAGCAAGGCAAAGGGGACCATGACGCTTTCAGCGGAATACGATAGATGCCTTGAAGCAGACAATCTGATTGCACAGAGAGTAGAATGCGCTGAGGATGAATATCGAGAGATTTCCAATGAGATTTTGATTATTGATCAAAGGCTTGCGTCTCTTGAAAAGGCATACGCCAAGGGTGGCGGTATTTCTAAAAAAGAATGGCGCTCTATGCAAGATCAGATTGCAAAAGAGGATGCTCGCCGTGAGGGACACCATAAATGGCTCAAAGAAATGGCCAATAATGTGCTCCCATTTATTATCCTTAGAACTCAACTGGAAGAACTAAAGGCCCAAATTGCACTGGAACACAAGGCACAGGTCGATGCAAATGTAAAAAGCACAATTGATACCCCGGAAATCAAGTCGATCATCTCCGGCGTGTTGAGCCGGGCAAATATAGAATTAGCCGACGATATTTCTGAAAAGGTTATCTACGAGATTGCCAGCTATGCCAGCCACACTTCACAGATAACGCCCATTCTCAATTTGTCTGACTTCGACAGATTTGAACTAACTGCAAAAATCAACAGTCTCCTGGCTTATGACACCAACCGTGTCAAAGAAGCGACTGATGACATTAAGGCTTCTTTAAAATGCGTAAAACGCATCCGAAAGAAAATGGAGCGGAGCAGTATCGAAAACTATGATGGATACTTGCAGATGAAAAGCGATTTGAATGAGCAGAAGTCCAAATGCACGCAACAGCTTCTGGAAGTAGATAAAGAATTGCAAGAACTACGCGCACAGAAAGCGATATCTGCATCTAAACTTTCCAAGGCTAAAAGTGATTATGAGGCACTCTTGAAAAAGCAGTCCATTAACGATATTTCAGCGCGTGCACTACTGGCATTTGATGAACTCCAAAAGACGCTTTACGATAAGAGTATTCGTTTAGTCGAGACGGGATTTAGCCAATTCTTCGCAAGTCTGATCAATAAATCTGATTTGATTGATGGAATCCATATCGATGATAGTCTAAATGTTCTTCCCTATAAAAACAAACACTTTAAAGCTGATGAAATACGTAAAATCATTGGTAAGAACGGTGTTGAGTATCTTATTGCTCAAATCGGCCTGTATGCTTACGAAGTCCTGCAGCAAAAGCTTATTGCCGGTGAAACCGAGTTTGAACTGCCGGTTGAGGTAAAGCAACAGCTTTCTGCAGGAGAAAAGCAAATCTTCATTATGGCACTATATCAAGCACTTTCGCAGCTCAACAAAATCAATGTGCCTTACATCGTAGACACACCGTTTGCGAGAATCGATAAGGAACATCGAGGAAAGATCCTGAGTCAGTTCTTCAAAAAACTCAATGGTCAGATTATCATCTTGTCTACCGATGAGGAGATTGTTGGTGAGTATCGCGAGAGCATATCGGACATCATTTCCAATACATTTGTCTTGAACCACACAGCAAACGGAAATACTGAAATCCTGGCAAACACTTATTTCGGAGGCAAGCACAATGACTAATAAGCTTCATACGTCACAAAAGACCCAGGAGATATTCAACTCGTTAGGTCAGTCATTGAGATTGCAGCCATTTATCCTATCTAAACTGGCAATCGCACTGTCGGTCAGAAAGGGACAACTTCAAGCCAAAGACTTCAAGACTGATAATAATGGCTTGGAACTGAGCCGGCAGGTCATTTTCGGTGATCACGATTTGCTGTTTAAATCTCTCATTATTAACAACGAGGGCAAAGTGATTCGCGAGGATGACTATTTCCCCGGTTTGGTAAAGGCTCATTTGGATCGAGGAGCAAAGCTTCTCGAAGACGAAAAACGGTACAGCAAAGATTTCTATAATCATCTGTGCCATCTGGATGACAACATCTAAAGGAGGTTTATATGGATTATCCAAAGGTCAAAGTCTGTTTAGATACCTCAGAAGATAACCTGATAGATGAATTGTACACGCCGTGTCTAAAGTGGGCTGAACGCTTTGACCGAGGCGTCGGCTACTTCACAACAGGGTGGCTCACATACAACGTCGCAGGATTATCCGACTTCGCCTCTCGCGGAGGAAAAATGCGCTTAATTACAAGTCCCATTCTTTCCACGGAGGACACGGACGCAATTATTGGAGCTGAGAACCAAGATGGTAGCGCATTCCTGCGCCTCGAAGCAGCTCTCCTCGAAAATGTTGAGATACTCAAACAAGAAATGGAAGCAGATATTATAAATACATTTTCCTGGATGCTGTATGATGGAATTATTGATATGCGTTTTGCAATTCCTTGTGAAAAGTTGGAGGAAGGAGACTTTCACGATAAATTTGGCATTTTTTATAAGGGCAACGATGCGCTATCCTTCTCTGGCTCTATCAACGACAGCAAGCATGGATTCCAGAATTATGAAAGCATAAAAGTCTTCAAAACGTGGGCTGGTACACAGGAGTATGTCGATGCGGATACCGCTCGTTTCGAGAAAATCTGGAATCGAAAAGACCGCAATCTCAAAATGTTTACCATTCCACAAGCAGTTAAAAACAAAATATTTGAATTGCGTTCCCCGGATAGGCCTTATTCTTTGCCGGCAGGTTCGAGTAAATGGGTTCATCAGGACATAGCAGTAAAGACCTTTCTGGAAAAAGAGCATGGCATTCTGGCAATGGCTACCGGAACCGGAAAGACCGTTACTGCAATGAAAATCATCAACAAGCTGTTTGATAGCGGGGAAATTCGTCGCGTTGTTATCACTATGTACGGAAACGATTTGCTGGATCAGTGGGCAATTCAAATTCGAGAAAACTACAAGAACAAGCAAATCAACTATCATTATGCATCCCAGAAGATGATGAAAGATTTCGTCATGCACCCGGATGATTCCGTCTTAATTCTTTCTCGTGACGCCAGAAATCTCTCCAAATTGCTGGACTTGTTTGATCGTCTACCTGGCGATTATCGCAATGATACGCTGTTTGTTTTTGACGAAGTACATGGAGCTGGTTCTAATACTTTTGTCGAAAATCTTTCGGGCAGGCTCTCTCCGTATCGATATCGCCTCGGGTTGAGCGCTACGCCAGAGCGTGAGTACGATGAGGCTGGAAATGATTTCTTGCTGAATGAAATTGGAGAAGTAATTTTTGAGTTTACGCTGCAGGATGCCATTCAAAAAGGAATCCTGTGCGAATTCAATTATATTCCTCTGCCCTATGTTCTCTCTGACGAAGAAAAGCTCAAAAAGCGCAAGATTATCGCAGCGTTCAATGCAAAAAAGGAGAGCGGAGAACCTGTTGATGAAAAGGATATGTTTACTCAATTGGTGCTTGTCAATAAAACAGCGGTCAACAAGCTGGAGGAGTTTGAAAGTCTGATTTCTCAGCGACCGGAGCTGTTGCAGAAGTGTATCATTTTTGTTCAGACCATGGAATATGGCGCAAAGCTCCAGGAGATTCTTGTCAGGTACAGCGACAAATATCATACCTACTATGCCGATGATGAAAAAATCAATTTGGAGAACTTTGCGGCAGGAAAAATTGACTGCCTGCTGACCTGTAAAAAAGTTTCCGAGGGAATTGATATCAGCAGCGTCACGAACATTATCCTGTTTTCTTCTGACCGTTCCAGGCTCGTGACAACGCAGAGAATCGGGCGCGCATTACGCCTGGATAAAAACAACCCAGAAAAGAAAGCAACTGTTGTGGACTTCGTGATTGAGGATTCCGAGGAAAATGACAATAACGCCGATGCCGATCGTGCAGAGTGGCTTACAGAGCTTTCACAGACAAGGAGATGCGAACATGAGAAATAAAATCATCGAAAATGCGATTGATTCCGTTGTCAACGCATCGAACACCTCGTCCGACTTCAAACTGGCATTCAGACAATATGTCAAAAACAAGTTTGATGATAACGCCAAAGAGAGCGATTTAAAACGGATACTTACACTGATTGAGGATGATGAGGAGGATATTCAGGTATGAAGATGGCGATCCTCGAGCTCGAATATAAAAATATCCGAAAAATCACTGCCTTGAAGCTCCCCTTTACCAAAGCCGATGGCTCCGTAATCAGCAACAATTTTATTATGATGGCCAACGGTACCGGTAAGACAACCACAATGGAACTCATCAAAGGATTATTTGATGGAACAGCCGCTGGATGGACTGCGTCCAAAGTGCGTTCTTTCGCGCCTACATTAACGGAAGCAGATACAGGTGAATTCAGCATCACTGTCAAATTTGATGATAGACAGTATAAGTACTTCCTCTCTATGAATTACAAAGATGGAACGGTGCAGGTGGAAACCTCTGCTCCTCCCAAGGGTCGAGAAGCTGGACTTCGTTTACCTGAGTCTATTCGCGGTATTTTTACGCCTGAATTTGTTAGGCGCTTTGTGTTTGACGGTGAGCAGGCGGCGAAGTCTATGGACAGCTCATCCAATGAAGCTGATGAAACGATTCGCTACCTATATCGCCTCGATGAATTGGATGAGATTTTGGCCGCAAACCAGAGAATCCTTACCGAAATCCAAAACGCCGAAGGAAAGCGTGGAACATCCAGTTCACTTAGCAATTTGCGTACCCGGCAAAGTGACATTGACGCAATTCGGGCCAAGCTGAGAGCACGGTGTGAGAAGCTTTGCGAAGAGATTGCTGCGTTTGAAGCTGAAAAAGTAGAGAAGGAGAAACAGCGCCAGGAACTCGACAAGAGCTATGAAAAGCTGAATCAAGAGAAAAATGATATTCTCAAGGAACAGCAGAAGAATCGCGGCGAAATCGACGTTAAGATCACTTCTATTCAGGGGATAATTAAGTCTCCCTATCTACTGAGCGAAAGCCTCTGTGCGAGAATGTTCGAGTTAGGCAATAGCATGAAAAAACTCAAGTTGCCTAAAACCATTGCCAAAGACTTCTTCACCGAATTGGCTTCTGCAGACCGGTGTGTCTGCGATAGATGCATTGGCGAACGGGAGAGAACGGCTATCCTGAAGCGGGCTGACCAGTATCTGGGAAGTGACCAACAGTCGGTTCTTAACACGGTTAAGAGTAGTCTGATGGACAGTGTGTATGACGAACGCTTAAAAAAGGCCTTCGAAGAACTCAAGGAACTGAGAGCTCAAGCTAATCGCCTCGATACGAGATTTAAAACTAATGAGGAAAAACTCATTAAAGCCGGAGGCGAAAAGGCTCGTGAACTGCAGGAGCGAATTGAGGAACTGATCAGACTTATCAGCATTGCTCGTGATGAACTTGAGCGCATTGAATCCAAGGATGAAAACGACGCTTCTCTGACAGAAGAAAACAACCTTCACAAGGCGGATCAAAAATTTAAGTACTATGAGCAGGAAATAGCGAAGGCAACAAGAACAAATACTGCATTGCGCAAAAAAGAGTTGGTTGATTCCTTGGTGAATGAGATCAAACTACAGGCTACCACAGCGCTGAAGCAAGAAATCGTCAGAAAGACCAACGAGAAACTTCGCCGTGTTATCGTTGACGATTATGTAGAAATCGAAAGCATCGATAGGTACATAAAACTAAAGGGTAGGGACGGTGCCAGCGAAGGTCAAACTCTTAGCATTGCCTACTGTTTCCTGGGCACTCTTTTCGAAGATTCTGAGTTGGAATTTCCGTTCATTATCGACTCGCCTACCGGCAAGATGGATTTCGAAAAACGGCAGGCTATTGCAGATATCATTCCTTTGGTATTCAATCAGATGATTGCCTTTGTTCAGTCAGCAGAAGTGGAGCGTTTTGCGGACAGATTCTATGCAAATCCCGATTCGCAGTATCTTACGGTTGTGGCATCTCCCCAGGATCAGGCCGTAGTTGTTTATGAAGGAATTGACTTCTTCGATTCGTATCAAAGAGAGCACAAAGGAGATGAAAAATAATGCATTTTAAGATAGCGAAAAGTGCCCAAAGCTACTTTAACAACATTATGAATCTCGAAGGCTCCCACGCTGCGGAGGATAAGAATAAATTTATCCAATTCGATGTGTACTACTGCTGTGCATTGATTGGCATGGCAGCAGGCCAAATCGACGAGGATACTTCAGAGTTGAAGGATCTTGTTGAAAAGTACCCAGTTCAATATCGTGACTGTAAAGCACAAATTGCTGGGTTACTGGTGGCATCTGAGGCCAGAAGACTCGGCATCGATACGCAGAGCCCTAAGCTGGAGCAGATTATGCTACAGTATCTTAGCAACAATGATACTCTGCTGTCTGAGGATGGAATTAAAACCCTTAACGCCTATGCGTTGAAAGGATACCGCCTGATTACTGATTATCCGTTGTTTGACAAACCTACTTCCAGAGAAGAATTTCTGGATGCATTCAATGTAGCCATGCAGTTTTACGAAAAGAAAGATAGCTAATCTGTGTAGGTGCTTAGTTAACCTGCGAGAGCGCACCACGAATACCCCACAGCCAAAATAGCGGTTGAAACCATGTGTTTCAGCCGCTATTTTTCTTAAAAGTTTCAGTAGCTGTTTCCGTCGAACTGTGGTATATGTTTGTGCTGCAAGGAGGCGAGTGCATGAAATACAAGCTGCTGAAAGACCTATATGACAGTTTTTATACCCCACCCGAACTCTCGGCGCAGAAGCAGGAAATTGAGGAGTGCCACCGAGCACTTAGCGAGGCGTTGGGAAAGCCGGAGCGTCGGCTGGTGCTCCGGATCATCGACGCAAAAGACCGTATTGCGGAGGACACCTCCATCGACAGCTTTATCACCGGATTTGAACTGGCGTGGAAACTCTCCATGGAATTGAACTATTACGAAAACGAGCGCTCAGTCTCCTGCCGAACGGCAATGGGGTTGAGGGTTCGTTTCGCATCTAAGGAGGAAGAAAAATGAAGAAACTCATCATAGTGACCCTGATTACCACCTGTGCCGCCTTGTGTGCCGCCGTGTGGCCGCATAACAATGCAACCGAGCAAACACCCGTCCCAGCCGCGGAAACCGCTGTGAGCGCCAAGGAAGCGACCGTTGCGGAAATTGAGGAACCCACAGCACTGGCGGAGAAGGAAAAAAGAACGATCCCGCAACAAGAAGCGCCCCAAGAAGAGCAACCTGAACCGAAGACAGGGCCTATTGAAACACCCGTAGCTTCCGAACTCCAGCTTTCCACGGGGCAGGCACCCGCTAAGAATTCCGCACCAGAGCCAACTCCGCCACAGCCTTCTAAAGAACTGCACCCCGGCGACAAAGTCTATGTGGCGGGCTTCGGATGGGTAGAGTACGAGGGACCTAATCACAGCAAAGATGGCACGGACATTTACGAAAACGGCAACAAAATTGGGATCATAGGGTGAAATATGCGGAAAACATTCAAAATGGGGTCAAGTCGCTATTGACAATCAAACTTTCTATGCTATTCTATAATGATTTAACCTCGATGTTGAATGGGTGGCATGGGCAAGAAGGAGAGTATGCATGGCGTATGAGTTTGTTTGCGAGTCCGAAGCAAAGCGCTATTGTTCGGATTGTTCAAGGACCCTTAAGAAAACCTGCGAGTTACTGAGGACGAAGGGGATTTCTGCACAGTTTTCGCTTGTTGGAAGCGGCGCAAGGAATATGATCACAAGAAACGGAGATGGTCCGTATGACCTTGACTACAATCTTTTGATCATGAAGGCAGAAGAAAGATATCGGAATGACCTGCGGTTGCTAAAAGAAACGGTAAGAAATGCTCTGAACCGGGCGGAGAGGCGAGAATTCTTTTCGGATGCCCAAGATTCAACTTCTTGCTTGACTGCACTGCTGCATTTTAAGGATACTCCAAATGTTGAATTCAGCTTTGATGTTGCTATTACCACGAAAAATAAAAACGGGAATTACATGCGCTTGATACATAACAAAAATGTGTACGCACTGGGCTTGGATCAATACACATGGAACGAAGTGCCGAACTCTCATCAAGTAAAAGATAGAGCGGATAAACTGAAGAGAGCGGGATTATGGCAGAAGGTTCGGGACAGGTATCTTGAGAAGAAAAATATGTATCTGTTTCGACAAGATCATAATCATCCATCCTTTGTGGTGTATGTGGAAGCGGTGAATGAGGCTTATAGCAGATATTTCAATAGAGGAGGTGGGTACAGTGTGCAATCGATTTTTTGACTACGATGACGGAGATTTCACCATGAGCATTTCTGACAGCATGGCGATGGACTCCGATGGGAATCTCATGATGCGCATGGGAGATCACATGGCAATGGATATGGACACCGGCGATATTCACATGATCTCCTCATGGTCTGATGATGACGAGGAGTAGAGCATAGGCGGCGGCTCAACGGATGCACCGCCATAGACAAAGAAAACATTTTTCAGGATCCGGACAGGGAAAGCAGCGGGACAGGCCATATAGGCTTGTCCCGCTGTCTGTGTCGTAATAGTCAACAGTTTTGGGGAGGGCAAATGCAAACAAACAGTTTGGTCAGGGGGAGTGAGATGTTTTCTCTTGACTGATTATCGGCGTACCGATATAATAAAAGCGGTGATGTATATGACGATCCAACAGATACTGCGGGAAAAGAACCTCTCCCGCTACCAGCTCTCCAAGAAAAGCGGTGTGCCTTGGGCAACGCTGGCGGACATTTGCTCCGGCAAGACAACGCTCTCCCGATGCAGTGCCGGTACACTCATGAAGCTGTCCTCCACACTGGATATCCCGATGGAGCAGCTCATTACGCTGACCGTGGAAAAACCACAAATGCATGGCGGCAAGCCGACTGACCGAACCTATTTGGAAAAGGATCTGCCCGCCAGTCTGGATAAAGCGCTTCGTGAGTACATTCAGGGCGAAAAGGACAAGGTGTCTTATATGGACTGCCTGTGGGGAGAATTGTATAGTGCGATCAACTCCAATCAGTGGAGCAACGCCATCACACAGGAGCAGGCAGATTATCTTCGCACCAAATATTTATAAGGGGGTGAGAACCCGTGATTGATTTTACCAACTGCCCAGTCAACCGCTTCCGCGCCTATGGCGGAGCCAATGGGAATAAAATCAATATCACCTATCAAGGACATGGCTATATGCTCAAGTTCCCGCCAAAGCCCAGCCGAAATCGGGATATGAGCTACAGCAACGGCTGCATCAGCGAATATGTCGCCTGCCATATCTTTGAAATGTTGGGCTTTCGGACGCAGGAAACGCTCCTTGGAAACTATACGGACAGCCGCGGCAAGACAAAGCTGGTAGTTGCCTGTCGGGATTTTACAGAGGACGGAAAACGGCTCATCGAGTTTGCCCATCTGAAGAATACCTGCATCGACAGTGAACAGAACGGTTATGGAAAAGAACTGTCCTCCATTCTGGAGGCCATCGAGGAGCAGAGTATTTATCCCTCCGATGAGCTGCGGCAATTTTTCTGGGACATGTTTATTGCGGATGCGTTCCTTGGAAACTTCGACCGGCATAACGGCAACTGGGGTTTCCTCGTGGATGAGGAGAAGCAGCAGGCAGAGCTGGCGCCGGTCTATGACTGCGGTTCCTGCCTGTACCCGCAGCTTGATTTGGAACGGATGAAAACTGTGCTGCAAGACGAAGCGGAAATCGACCAGCGCATCTATACCTTCCCAACTTCCTCTATCGAAGAAGGCGGGAAAAAGATATCTTATTTCGATTACATCTCCTCACTGAAGAATCCTGATTGCAATGAGGCGCTCAAGCGTGTCTGTTCAAGAATCGACCTCGACGCGATCCATAACTTTCTCGAAGGTGTCCCTGAACTGCTGCCGATCCAGCGTGAATTCTACCTGACCATGCTGACCGAGCGCAAGGAGAAAATTTTGGATTACAGCTTGGAACTTCTGATGGAGCAGGAGCAGCACACCTCACCGACGCTGGGAATGTAAAACCGAACACTCAACTCAGGGAGCCGCGCCAATTGGCGCGGCTCCCTTTTTGCGTCCATGGTATGTATGGGATTCAAAGAAACGGAATGGCGTATATTTTAGGATATCCGGCATGAACATGAAAACGATTTTTAAGCGTGTGGATCGCATAGAAAAAAGGCCCAAAAATTGCTGAAGAACGGCAATAGGTAGCGGAATGTTAGAATTGTCCCTCATGAAGCTGTTGGATGGTATGGAACTTCTATTTGCTGTCTCAAAAGATACGCCGCGATAGACAAAGAAAAAATTTTCTAAAACAGGGTGTGCAAAACATGTTTTCCTCCGCGATAAGTGGAGGGATTTTTTTAAGGCATTTAGCAGGGAGCAATTCTCTGTATTCAAATCGAACTGAAAGGAGTGATGCCTATAGGCTGCGTTGCAGCTTCCGTCAACAAACATCAAAAATTATAAAGGAGGAATCCAATGCAAGAATCCACATTCACCAACTACGACCAGCTGCCGCTGTTCCTCAACGCGAACACGGTAGCGCAGGTGCTGGGCGTGTCCATCTCCAGCGCCTATGAGCTCATGCACGAGACGGGCTTCCCTGCGCTGCGGATCGGCAACCGCATCGTGGTGCCAAAAGAAAAATTCCGTCAGTGGGTAGACGCACAGGCAGGAGGTGATGCCTGATGTTCCGACGCTGGCCCAAGCGGGATCCGAACAAGCACTACTACCTTGTCCCAAACGAAGTCTTCAATCTCGGACTCAGCTCTCATGAGATCGCCGTCTACAATTACCTTCTGCGCTGCGAGGATCGCAGGACCTACCAGTGCCACCCCAGCTACCGCACCATCGGAAAGGCGGTGCGGTTGAGCGAAAACACCGTGCGGAAATATGTGGCCTGTCTGGAGGAGAAGGGGCTCATCCGCACTGAGCCCAGCACTATCACCACGAAGGACGGCCGTGTGCGCAACGGAAGTCTCATCTACACCATCCGTCCCATTCAGGAAGCGCTGGAGCTGAACTACCATCGGCAGCTCCTGCAGGCGGAGCGTGATATAGAGCGGGCAAAGGCAGAGAAACGGCTGGCGGAATTGAATCGGCAGAACAAAAAGAAGGAGGAAGAAAGCGCATGATGCAGCAGATTGCAAACTTTATTGTAGACCAGGACCCGATGATGGTCCTTCGGCGCACGCATGACACGGTGCGCTACATCCAGTGGGCGTGGAACAAGGATCATGTTGACTCCATTGATGAAGAGGAGCTTCGCCTGTTCCTCTGCGATGAACACTACGGTGATCTGACCGATGAGCAAAGAGCCTTCGCTTGTCAGGGCCGGGACAAGATGCGAAGTGTCTATGCGGAACTGTGCGTGCGCTTGCTGCAAAGTGAGATCATGCTGGAGCGGGGCATGGTGCCGGACAGCGGTATCTACCGCAGCGTGTTCTGCCCGGAAGGGGGTGATACGCCGTGGATACTTGACCGGGCGGGATGACCGAAAATCAGACCGATTTGCATACGACGAAAGAAAAGCAGGAGAAAGGACCGGGGTCGTAAACGCCCCTGTCCATCCCACAAATGCCCGCAGTGCGGGCATTTTCAAGGGTTTGTGACCGGGGACAGAGGCACGCTCCTTTCGGGAGTTTGTACCCTGTGGAACGCTCCGAGTTCCAGTTTCCTCAGTGTTTTCAAGGGTTTCCGCCGACGCTCTACCGGCCCCGAACCCTATTTTGACCCCAATTTCGGGCCAATTTTGCGGTCAAAGTCGGCAGAAAAATTCAATAGCTATTTCCGCAAAAGTGTGGTAGTTGTTTGTGTTGCAAAAAGAAATCTCAGTCAAAGGAAGTGAAATACATGGCAAAACGAAGACCGGCCGGCGACGGCATGGTGCGCAAGCGAGAAGACGGACGCTGGGAGGGCCGCATCGTCATCGGCCACCGGGAAAATGGCGAGCCGCTGTTCCGTCATGTGTATGCCAAGACGCAAAAGGCCCTGCTGGACAAGCTGCACCAGAACATCGAGTGCTACCGGGATGTGGAGCTGACCGAGGACAGCCGGATGACGCTGGGCCAGTGGCTGGATCGCTGGCTCACGGAGTACAAGGCGGGTACGGTGCGGCCCGGTACCCTCGAGGGCTACCGCCGCTACATCGAATACTACATCAAGCCGCAACTGGGCGACAAGCAGATCTCCCTCCTCTCCCAGCAGGACATCCAGCGGATGTACCGCCGCCTGAAAACGGAGGGGCGCATCCACGAACATCCTGAGATGGGGCATCAGCTCTCCGACTCCATGGTGCGCCACATTCACTCCACCCTCCACGCCGCGCTGAAAGACGCGGTGCAGGCCCATGTCATTCCCAGGAACCCCACCGAGGGTACGACTGCGCCCAAGCCTAACTACAAGCCCAAGCGCATCCTCACCCGTGCGGAGTTGGATGCCTTCCTTACAGTGGTGGAGCAGGATGAGGTGTGGCGGGACTTCTTCCAAACGGAGCTGATGACCGGCCTGCGCCGCGGCGAGATCTGCGGTCTGCAGTGGAGCGACTTCGATGGGAATACCGGTACGCTGAAGGTATGTCGAACCCTCCACAGCCAGCGGAAGGGCGAGTACACCGTCGGTGAGACAATCACCTACGAAGTAACCGTAACGAATACAGGCAACCTGACCCTGAAGAACATCCACGTACAGGATATCATGACCCGTCCGGATGGCACACAGATGATTCCGAGCGGACTGACGAATCAGGTACAGACGATTGAAGGGCTGGAGCCGAATGCAAGCGAGACACTGCAATACACACATGTAGTAACGGAACAGGATCTTGGCGGAGAGCTGAAGAATGCAGTGACTGTATCTGGTGAGCCGTCTGTTCCGAAGCCGAATCCGGATCCGGAGAAACCGGAGCCAAAGCCGGAGGATAAGACGGAGGAAACTGTAATCACAGAGGATCCGACAAACTGCAGCATTATCGTTACGAAGAAACTGACCAATATGATGGATGAGGCACTGGTTCTGGATAACGCAGTCTTCTATGTGGCACTGTTCACGGATGAGGGATTGACGAACCGGATCGGCGAAGTCAAGAAGCTGACCTTTGGTGCAAACCAGAGCACAGCAACGGCAGTCTTTGCTAAGCTAAAACGTGGTATTTACTACGTGGCAGAGACAGATGAAAATGGTAAGGTAATCACAAGCGGAGCATACAACAACGGCGCATTTGTAGCACAGTACGCAGCAGGTCAGAAGGTAGAAATCAAAGAAAACGGAACAGCAGCAGAATTTGCATTCGCAAATCAGTTCCTGGTTCTGCCAAGTGAGTATGATCTGTCGAAGCGTGTGACGATCGTGAAGACCGTACAGACAAAGAAGGGGAAAGAACTGAAGACAAACGAAACCTTCTATGCTGGAATTTTCAGTGACGCGGCACACACACAGCTTGCAGAAAATGTAGACCAGAACATCGTTCCGCTGGCAACAAATGGAACAGCAGGTGCAAGAAATGAGATTGAAGTAACCTTCGCACCTGGCGCTTCGACAACGCTGTACATTGCAGAGGTTTCAGCAGATGGTGTACCGGTAGAACAGAATGCAGCATTCGAATATACCGCAGGTATTGATCAGAATGTGATCACGCTGTCTGAGGATGCCGATGATGTGACCGTAAAGATCACGAATACTTCGAAGAAGGATGAACCGGAGACCGAGTGTGAAGACAACCGGCAGTCAGAATCCAATAAACCGAAGGCAGCTGCAAACAGTGTAAAGACAGGCGATGACACGCCGCTTATGACATTTGTACTTCTGCTTTTGTGCTCAGCGTCCTGCATGATGCTTCTGGCAGGCAGACGTAAAAAAGAGGACGGACAGGACAGATGACCAAAAGGCGGAGCAAAACAGAAAAATGGTAAATCATAAGAAATGAGGAGACTCCTCTGTCAGAGATGGCAGGGGAGTTTTTCTGTGAATGTATATTTTGTGTTTTTTCGGAAATCCTATCATTAAGTCAGCAGAGCACCTGCTGCAGTAAATCAAGGATACGTGGGCAGGGCATCAGGGTCGGTGTTCACGGGAAAAGGATGAGGTGAATAGGATGAATCGAAA